>Ga0115008_10000833_pt1 | contig 24136 bp, 16 predicted proteins | sample FraStrMetagenome_FD_87164 | JGI IMG/M metagenome (GOLD analysis project Ga0115008, IMG submission 87164) | Marine eukaryotic phytoplankton communities from Arctic Ocean - Fram Strait ARC3M Metagenome | ecosystem: Environmental > Aquatic > Marine > Oceanic | place: Fram Strait | collected...
GGTTAGAAGAAGCATCTTTGCTAATTCTACTTTCATACATGAAAAAGATACAAAATCCAGATAAATATTATTCATGTTCATCAGAGATAACAGCAGCAATTTAATCTAAGAATCACTTGGGTTTAAAGAAACTATATCACTTATCAACAACAAGTTTAGGAAATTTTCAATTTAATATGTTGTTGATCGATGCCTACTTTCATTCTGAGCTAGTTGATTGGCAATCACCTTAATTTCAAATTTCTGTGTGACCTGATGTTTATCAACGGTCATGATATATACAATTTGCTGTGATTTTGTGATCATTTTTGTATCAAGTTTTTCTACTTGATTTGCATTTGTCGTCAATCTTTGGTCTTCTCAATTTCAATACGACGCAAAACTAGCGACATAAATAACTTCCACGTGCCACATTTTATTGGAACTGTTTTTTTTTATTGTGCATCCTATCCCACATTAAATTTCACTAACATCAAGAATATTTGAAAGCGCTCATTTGTTGAAAAGTGTAGTTTAAGCTTTGCCGATAGGCTGCAAATGAAGTTTTGTTCTTTGATTATATCGAAAAGCAGAAGAAGTTGCCGTTGGATTGAATTTATGATCTTAGCGATAGCATTGATACAATGTGTAGTATTTTGTGACTCTGCATCTATTGCAGAATCAGCTATAGATACAACACGTTCTCGCTCTACTATACCACCACCTCCACCACCTCCTCCTTTTTCTTCGACTAAAAATGAATCGAATGTCGGGAAATCGAGATATGATGCTCAAGTAGAGAATATACTACCCCCACCTCCACCTCTACAAAAGCAAAGTTCAGTGGAAGCAAAAAAGTCTCAGTTCCACCCCGTTCCACCACCTCCACCTCCAATGGAATCTCTGTCGACAATCAAAACTTCATTGCATCCAAATCAGAGATTGAAGATGAACTATGATTCGCTAGAAAACAAGGAAAGCTCCAGTAAATTACCTAGCTTTCAAAATCAACCACCTCCTTATCAACAACAACAATATTATCAACAAAATCAACAAAATCAACAAAATCAACAACCTTCCCATCAATACCATACTCAATATACACAGCAAACGGGAACAAGGCCATCTGTACCCCCTAATTTTTCTAATCAAAGTAGACAGTCCTCATCGGCATCATCCTTCTTTCGTCGTATAAAATCTGTCGCATCAGCCGCAGCTTCCACAGCTGCAGAGACTGCCTCATCCATGGTACAAGAAAGTAAACAAGACGTTTCATCTATTTTCAAAAAAGTAAATACTATGAAACAAAATTCTCATCGAAGTTCTTCCTTCCAGCGAAATAGCGGTGGTAATACTGGCCATGATAACTACAACATTAGAAGGGAAACTGAACATTCATTTTCAAAACCCCCTCCACAACCAGTAATGCCTGAATTGTCTCAAAGAGGAAACCCACAATCATGGTCATCTGAAGGAAATGGACCTGATGTTATTCGAAGTCAAACAGCATCCTATTCACCTTCTCGTGAACCTGTAGTATCGTCTTCGTCTTCCTTTCTGGACGATATTAAAGCAAGTATTTCGAAGGACTCGCCTACACCATCTAATCTATATTATGCTTCTGATGACGAGGGTGATGGGGATCACTACCTTAACAATGATGTTGAAGAGGATGATTCTGATAACGAAAATCGTATGGATGACGAGACTGAGAATGAGGATGTTGACAGCGATTATGACCACGAGAATTACGATCAAGATCCCAGCCGTATTTTATCTTATAAATCAAAATCATTTTCCCAAAATAAACTCCAATCGCAGCCTCCATCACAATCACAAAATTCTTACCCATGGAATCTCCCTTCACCAAAGTCTCAGCTTCGATCGCAACCAACTCTTACCAAAGCAAACATACCCCCATCTTCATCATCATATTCAGCTTCAAACTCCACCCCTCTTTCGGGTTCAAACAGAAACCCAATTCCTTCTGCTTCAAACAGACATCCTTCTTCTTTTCAACCTCAATCATCAGCATCAGCATCTCCACAAAGAACTCAACAAAATCCATTTTCTTCAACCGGTAATCAAAATGGCGCTACATTGAGGAAACCTTATAATAAGGTGAAGCATGATTATTCCCCTTCTTCTTCTTCTTCAAAGCTATCGCAAGCATTTGAAGCTGTATTATCTCCCTTCTTTATTGCTTCTCAAGCAGTCTCCAAAGTAAATCCCTTTAAGAGGCGTAATATCATCGACACAGATTTATGGGGAGATGATTCGAAAGATAGTTCCATGGATAAAGGTGAATCTAGGTCACGTTCAATAATACGTGCTTCCTCCTCAACATCACCACCCAAGTCAGATGTTCCATTACCTGTTTTGCATTTGATGCAAAAAACATATCTCCCACGAGAATTATCTGAATATTCATCATTGGGAACCAAAAAGGCTATTATGGATGTCATTGCACTAGTATTTTTCATTGCATTTATTCGTTCGGACTCTTGGGGAATGCATGCACTTCCTTGTTCTGTTTTGACATTATTTACATCACATCTTTTATTTGATAAACGTATTCAACGTTTATCAAAAGCTAAAGCAATACAAGCTTGGGATGAATCCAAATATGCTCAGTTATGGAATAGGCTTGTTGCTGCTGTACCCTTTGACTCCAATTTACCTAATGTCATGTCTAAATCTGCCTCAGCAAAGGTTTTAAGTAGCATTGAAAGCAAGCGATTGACATCCTACGTGGCATTGGTAACAATTTCTATTCTTATCACTACAATATCAGATGTTCGGGTTCTACTTCGTGCATTAGGAGGGACAATTTGGAATGCCTTTAATATAAAAAGCATAAGATCGTTGCCAATAGAGTGGACTATAGCTTGGGATGAATTGAAGAACGTTTGGATGCCATGGGTACAGTTAGCTGAAGAAATGGGGAAAGGGGTGATTCAGTACACAATGGAAAATCCACTTGTAATTGTTGGAAAGTTCAGCCTATTCTTTGCTCTTTGGTTCGCAACATTTTTGCCTTCCTTTGAGAATTTGTGGAGGAAAAGGCAAAAAGAACCATCTATAGATCCTTCTGAGGAAGAAAAAGCTTCCTCCACTTTTAATTTAGATTCGAATAAAATTGCAGCTTTAGGTAGATCCAGTTCATCCCGTTTACAGTTGACTTCATCATCTGTAATCCAAGGGCTTTTGGATAGATGGAAATTGATGCAGACTTCTCCAATAGAGATGAATACTTTGTCTTTGGATGCTATACCTTCTAATAATGGCAAACATTCAACTTCAAATATTTCATCGACATTTCGTGGAATAATATATAACTTTCTGACAATGTCTGTTTTGTCTATTCCATTCTTCTTGTTGGATACTTCACCGGCTTCAACATCCGACGAATTTTCCAAAAATATCTCAAACGCAATGCTCCAATTAGCTGCAATTCTTTTCCAAACCTTCGTTCTTACGCACAGAGTAATATCCTATGCTCTTGCGTCGACTCAAGCAGACATTATATCCAAACCATTTTTATCAACTTTGTCCAAAACTATATCATCTCTATCCCAACCAATATCTTCTAGAGGTCCATCAGAGTTCGAACTGCAAAGAATGGCTTCTCCAACAAAAGGGATCAGTGTTTCAGATGTATGGACAGCTCATGCAACCAAGCGTGCCTGGGCAACTGAAGGTGTTTCCTTTAGTTGTAGAGCTGGCGAAGTTGTTTTGATTTTGGGCGACGAAGGTATGGGAAAGTCACGTTTATTGACGTCTATTGCTGAGATCATTTATTCTCCTGTATCATCAGCAAAGTCTACGATTCCAGTTAGAGGTACAGTGAGTATAGCGGGAATTGATTTAGTCAAGAATAAAGGATATAAGGGCCATCGAGAACGAGTGGGAGTTATGTTGAACGATGTTGGAAGCATCTCAGATGCTGCCAACATTTTATCCGGTTGCACTCTAGAGGAAATACTAGAACCTGATGATGGCTCCGGTGGACCAAAAGCTGCTTTTGGAAATAGATCCAAGGATAGAAAGTCAGCTTCCTCCATGGCCAAGCAAAAGAATGCGGTGAAAATTGCTCTTCAAGTACGTTCATAATTAGGCAACATGTTTTTATCTTGATGATATCTTGCAGAATCTATACCGACTAACTTCACTATCATCTCTTTTTTTATCAAAGATAACCGGCTTGAATAAGAGCCTACTGCCGCGCTTATCCAGAAAACTAGCAACGGTAGTCTCGGCATCGGAAGAAGAATTAGCACCATCATCGTTAAGACCTCCATCCTCTCTACTTTCACCATCACAATGGAAAAAAGTTCTCCTTACGAAAATATTAGCAGCGACAATAGCCAACAATACAGGTTCTCCAACGTCAACAACGAGGAGCATGATGGGCTCTATTCTTCTTCTCGATGATGCACTCTCTTGTTGCAATGAAGTAGAAGAAGCAAATATTATCAAATCATTAAAGAGCACAGGAGCAGCAACAGTCTTAAGCTCAAATAGATGGGCATTGGGAAGATTTGCTGATCGAGTAATTGTCATGAGGAATGGTAAGATATTAGAGAGCGGTACTCATACAGAATTGTTGGGAAAGGGTTCCATACAGAGTTATTACGCGTCACAATGGGATGCAATTACAGCATCCTAGACTAAGAAGTATACAATTCGTAAATGAAAATGTCAAATATTTCATTTTCCCATACCATGAAATCAGTATAAATGATTATAATGAATTTTTATGACAATTATACTGGTTTTCCCAATCCATTCATAATAACGACTTCCATTTCACCACCTTTGGTTCTATTCTCATTAGAATAGGATATTTGAGATGATGCAACATTCGCAGCATCCAACACCCTTGAGTCAAAAGTTGGAGTGTATTGAAATGTTTGTTCTGATGCATTATTCCCGTCCTCTGAATCATAATCTAAAATTGGGCAACCCACTGTATATTTGCATATCTTACAGGATTCAATTTCATGTCGGAGCAATTCCCCAGTAGCACGTTTCATATTTTTAAGATTACGTTCACGTATGCCATCACGGTCACTGCCTCTAGAAGTTGGATGGCTACCTTTGGGGCGGAAACACGAAGGGAGTTTGGAGGGTGGCGTTAAGGGAATGCCAAATAATTCCTGTCGAAGGTATCCTAATTCAATCAAGTCCTGAACCGTCTCAACGTGTCCATTCTCTATGGCAGAATCATAATTGTGTTGACTTGTATCATAGTCAGTGTTAGACTCCTCTAATATGGTAGAATCGTCCCATGATGATTCTTTCCATAATAAATTAATTAGTCTAGCTTCTTCACATATCATAGAATCTATAACTCCCAATCGTATTAAGACAAGCAACAATCTCTGTCGACTTATCTGAATACTATTAGAGTGTATTCTAGGTTGTGGTAAGTTCATTTTATTGGCATCAGAACGGGTGACAGCACAAGGAGGAGATCCCAATATGGCCAATGCTAAGGTCCCCAACCAAATGGCTTTATCCTTGGGAAGAGTATTAGGGATGGGACGGCGAGTGGTTTGAATCTCATCCAATTGAGACGACAATTTTGACAATCGATCTGCAGCCGCTTTCCTAGAAATATAATTATTTCTTAAATCGTTTATAATATCTTCCAAATCATGAGAGTAGACAGTGGTAAAGACAGGTTTAGAAATGTCATCATGTGTAATATTCCATGTATTCATTGACGATGCACTTTTTTGAATTATTTTCTTCTTTTTTTCGAGGGGTGTACCGTTTTCTAAGATGGAGGCTCTAGGATGATAATCCGTGTTGGAAAGTTTTTGCCGAGCTAAATGTTTGTACCAAACTCGAATGGCACTCACAAGAAGATTGCCCTGTTTGCGCAAACTTCTAAAATGTGGATTGATCATCAATTCACGAGAAAGACAGGTGGGAATGGTTAGCAATTTGGCTCCCTTTGGCAATGATCTTTTATATTGAGCAATGAAATAATGGGACGCAATTTCAAAGAAAACAGAAGGTGGTAATTTGTACCATTCCAAGGAAGAACCTTTCGTGGGTGTAAATTGACGTAGTAATAACTCGGAGGTATATTCATGACCTGGATAAATAACCACTTTGGGTTTGGAATCATTCGTATTAGAGCAGCGAATTAGCATTTCTGCAAAACATCGTTCGGTACTGTAAGATCCTTTATGTGGATGCACTGCATCATGGGCCTTTCTTTTTTCAATATGGGCATTAGTTTCACGTCCATAATCAAGATCTGCTTCAAAAGGAACTCCTCCACCTCCAGAAAACATGGCGTCCCCCACAAACAAATAATTAACAGGAGAATATTCGGATTTATTGGGATTGAGAGTGGATAGTTTATACACAACAGAGCCTCTTGTATGTGCTGGAACAGAAATGACTTCAATCTGAATATATCGATTAATATTATGATCTCCAATAGAGGGAATCTCCAAAATGTCCCCATTTTGCACTGGATTTGTACACATGGGCACATGTTCCACAGCTCCAGCAAAAATTTGAGTAGGGAAACCAAATCGGTCATTAAATTCCACAATCTCTTTATTTCCTGCGCAATGATCATGATGTTTATGAGTACACAAAATAGCCACAATACGAATCTTTCTCCCATGATAATGTTCATCTTGAATCATTTGCATGGTTTCCAGCATGGTAGAAGCATCTCCATTATCCACAATGATACCTAAGGCTGGGACGGTGCTGGGTTCATTTCGATGGGGTGGACAGACAATTAAATAGATTAGATTATCTGTCAAAATGGGTATAGTATGGATATAGACTCGTCGTTTTAAAACTTCAATACGTTGTTCAATAGCACGAGAATGGGCTTTATTGCTATTTCCTTTCATGGACCATCTGACAAGTTTTAGATGACCCCATTTGGCAATGTTGAGTGGATACAAAAATTGAATGAACCAATTTCCACGTTTTTGAAGGGGTGCACAGAGTAATAAAGTGATCAAGATGGAAGGTAGACGCAATGTGAAAGTAGTGACAAAGAATATTCCCAAAAGAAAAATGAGAAGGAAGCAAAAAGGTCTCATAATGTAAGTGTTGTGTCTAATTTCTCGAAAGAGGTGAGTTAAGCTCCATGATTCATCGTTGCTTTGTTGAGAGGATCTCATGAAATTTTTAGGATTGTAGGTAGAGGATTTGGAGGGAGGTAATAATGGTTGATTAATTGTGACAATTTTTGACGGTTGAAAGATTTTGAATCACGAATAAGCTTTATCAGAATGTGTACTTGTCTTTAGTTGAATTTGTTGGAGAAAGACAATTGCTTGTTTTGAAAGGGAATATAATAATGTAGAATAGTTGATGAAAGGAACGATTTTGGCGGTGGATTATGTTGTGTGCAGAGATGATGAAACACAATCTCGATGGTAAGATACAGTCTTTTGACAGGTGTTACCGTAACAATGATTCAAGCGTGATCCGTGTTTCAACTTTGCACGATTTATATTGCAAAATTTTGATTTTCAACTTATTGGTTGTGTACGTTGAGCATGCGTAACCATCTCCTTGTGGCTTTCTTTTGATCTATTTACCTATTATGACCGGCGGCTGTAGGATCATTCTTGAACGTTGTGTACATTACGTTCATCGATAGGAGTTTTTAAGCTACTTTAAACATGTGCATCAAACAAGAAATTTACCTAATGTTACACTTAAAATTCCTGGTCTATGCATACGTGTACATAGTTCATACTCATAAGAAAATCAACGGCTAAATAAAATCACATTCATGTCACCAATGACATTCAATCTACCTTACGTATTGAAAATCAGTGTTATTATTTTATTATATGCCTATATTAATTAGATTACACACTTTAGCATAGGATTGACACCCATCATCATTTATGTTGCTTCGATTGAAACAAACACAGATTCATCACATCCTACACATATTACTACATTTTCATTCGGCATTAAATTCCTATATCGTAAGATCACCACAACCATTGATGATGCAATGAAAATACTAAAAAATAAATAATTTTTCATTGATTCCAATCATGTGGCGAATATATCAACAAATTTATCTACCATCATCTCGTCGATGCATTCCTATTCGTTCCATTTATTCCATTTCAAATATCATCCGTTGGTATTCTGATGATAGTGCCAAATCTACAGGATACCAATCTATTGGATCGTTTCATTCAGAAAATATTGAAACATTAATCTCCCTTCCAAAGACTGACTATCAGTCTCCTCCTCTTCCGCCAGAACTCCCTACATTACCTGTTCCTTCTGCTTCTCTCCAAGATGTCCAATCAGACTTTATAGTGACCCAATCCAAAAACTGGACTTTTTTGAATCATGGTGCATTTGGAGCAGCTTTGCAATGTGGACATATTCGATCTAATCAATGGCGGGACTATTTGGAACTCCAACCTCTGCGTTATTTTGATCGGACACTTTTACCACATTTGACATATTCTGTACGTTATCTGGCCGACTTTGTGAATGGAGATCCTAGATCTATGACTCTTTTGCCCAATGTTACTAGTGGAATGAATGCTGTCTTGTCAGGATATTGTAAACACAGGGCTTGTAAGAAAAATGGGATTTTTTACTTTGATGTTTCCTATGGAAGTACCAAAAAAATGATGCAGGTATATGCTGACAATAAAATTGAATTGGTGGAAATTTTAGTTCCATTTCCTATTGTACCGTCTTCTACCCAATCTTCTCACTCATCCTATTCGGTCATATTGGAAGAATTGTTAGATCATGCCATCTCAAAACAAAAAGCCAAAGGAATGGAATTGCAAAATTCATTATTGATCTTAGATCATATTACATCCAATACTGGCCTTGTACTTCCCATTGAAAAGCTCGCTAAACGAGCCAAAGAAGAAGGTATGATTGTAGTTGTTGATGGAGCACATGGAACGCTGTCATTGGATTTGAATATGGATCAAATCATGACTAATGACGACAATCACAAATACAGATATATTGATATCTACCTTTCCAATGCACACAAATGGCTCTCCAGTCCACGAGGAGCTGGATTTGTCTATTGTAACAAACATGAATTCAGAGAGACGCTTTTACGATATCCTGCCATTGTATCGCATGGTGTTGATGACGGATTTCTTAGTAGATTCATATGGGATGGATGTAGAGATTATTCCAGTGCTTTGTCTCTTCCCACCATTTTGGATTATTGGAATAGAAAAAATCCGGATAAAGTTCGAACAATTAATCATACTTTGCTTTTAGATGCCATTTCAAGACTAGCATATCAATGGCATTCTTCCTCTTTACCCTCGAACTGGATGCACTGTGATACTGAAACTCAGGAAAATGTATTATTACAACAGCAAATTATTCTTGTTCCAACCGACATGAATGCATTTATGGCTTTGATCCGTCTTCCGACAACTATATCTGGAAAAAACATAGAAGACTCAAAATCGTCCACTGAAGCCAAAAAACTGCAAGATTATTTGTATTCTCAAAATATTGAAGTTCCAATTAAATGTATTCAGGGAGTACTTTATGTCCGAATCTCTTGCCATATTTACAATACATTGGAACAATACGATGTTTTGGGAAGGACTATTCAAGCCTTAATTAAAATCCACTAAGTCCATCTATCATACCAATCCCTCTCTGGAATTGAGATCCATGGATTAAATATATGCAATAATTTTTACATATTTTGGTGAAAAATTATGAGAAAAGAAATCTCACAAATGATGTGTATCTCATTTCACGTAATAACTTCAGAATTTCATACGTACAACAGCGTACTATACGTTAGTCACATTTATCAACTCAATTAAGTTTTTTCATTCAAAGCGCGACTTTTCTTGCTTCACTTTCAAGCTCCTCGAACGAACAAAATGAATCACGCCACATGAAATTACCACCATGAGCACAAATCCAATCATCCACCAAGATAGTAATGATGTTCTAAATTCAAATAAAAATGAAATAAATTCTACTGAAACCTTCGAAACATCATTTGCACCCCTAGCACATCACTTATTTCCAGATGGCATTCGACATTATCTAAACAAATCTGCATCTTCCCAATCCATCTATTGGAAACAACAACATGAACTTCTTCTCTCTAAAGAAGGATGGCCAAAACAAACCAGTCGTGAAATAGTAACCTATTCAAAAGCCCTCCAAAGTATTTCCAATCTACATCTATATGCCATTCATCATGGTTTATTACCTTCTCAGTTAGTTGCTGTTGCAACCGCTGCTTGCGCAATCCTTCCTTCATCTCACTACAACCATCTGGATAAAGATGACCCAGATAATTGTTATCTTCTTTTAAAATCGGTTGGAGCTGGAAGTCCGTTTTTTTCCAGAGATGCCATTTCTTCCTTCTCTTCTACCTTTGTCATACTTATCAAGAGTCTTATTCCATCCTTCTCAACTCCAAATCAATCTGAACAAACGATGAATGCAGTTGATAATAATAGAATACCTACCTGCATTATTGCAATGCTTTTATCCAATGCATCTTCTCAATCCTGTCCTTCCATCGCAACATCCACCATTTATCGATTTTTAACGTTGGCTTACATATCCAATTCGTTATCTCCCTCATCATCTTCATCATCCTCATCATCATCATCATCTTCTTCTAAAAAAATTTATCCATCTGGCCAGGAAACAATGTTTCAACTTTATACCATTCCATTTCTTTTATTGACAAAATCTTTTCAAAAACAACCTGATGCAAAAGTAATTCAAGATGTTGCACGACTTTTATACTTCATAACTCAACCAAATCATGTAACTCCATTCCGATTCGACACAATATTAAATCTTTATCAGAAATATCATCCCGAAAAGGGTACTCAGGGTAAAGGTTGTAAGAATGGAATCATGAGCCTCCAATATTTGATTTATTTATTTCAAAGGTATAAATCCGATTTACTGCTTTCTAATAGTTCCAACAAAGACTCCATTGATAATTCAAAAACAACAAAAAAGAGAAATAGAAGAAGAATGGGAAGCCATCACTGGTCCTCATCCTTGCAATGGGGAAAGCAAGTTCAATTCTTTCAATGTAAGTTCAAAATGCGTCAAGGGAATTTTCAAAGATTTTATCTTTTTTTTTGCCCCTTAATCTTTGAGATTACTATTATTTTATTTCATACAATAGTTCCGGATACTACTTGGAAAGATCGTTTCCAAAAACATTCGTTTGCCTTTTACGACAATCAAAATCTCTACGTGCAATCAAGATCTAAGCAAATATTGGCCTCTGTATCAAATAAGCCTTCTCAATCATATTCGTTTCTTCATAAATGCCTTGATGATTTTAATATCCTCATCTCATTTCTACTGGATCGTCATCATCAACTTCATCAAAATGAACCTACCCATAGGATTTCATCTGGTATATCCACTATTTCAAGCCTTCCAGAACTAATATGGAATTTCATGACTGTATCTTATTGTCAACTTCAATCCTCTCAGTCCTCTACGCATGACAATGAAAAAGACCGAATGCAAGACCCGTTATTTTGTGAAATAGTCCGACTGCGTATAAGGCTATCGTTCGTCTTATATGAAGAATGGTATTATAATAGTAACATTGACGATCTTACCTGCAATCACCTACCATTGAAACAAAAACGATTCCAATTTTTACAAGATTTGATTTCTTTGTGCAAAATAACCAACGCCATGCCACTCGAGGTGGAAGACTTTCTACTAGATCATATTTTACCCTCCTTTTCTACATGGATTGATGATATACCTATCTTTCAGGGCCTTTGTCGCCATGTTTTCCCATCGTTGTCACCTCTAACTTGTTGTTCCTTTGAGGAATGGAAGGAACGACTTTTCTCTCCGCTAGTCTCTAATTTGTATATTGGTGGATCTACTCGAATAAAATATACATTAATTTCAGAACTGATTTCTTCCATATTTGTTCGTTGGGGTCGTCGTCAATGGGATAAGATTGAAATTAAAAGTCATCATACCAACCAAACCAAAAAGCGGAAGAGGAACCTAAGCAATCATTACCCAAAAGTCTTTTTAAAATATCAAATCATGAAAGAATTCTTGGATTGGGTTGACAAATTATTAGTAACTGGAATGATTGTAGAAGGAGGAGGTGGTGTTGGAGATGACGATGGGGGTGGCATGAAAGGTCAGGAACTTATTCGTTTGTCCTTCATGGATTTTTTCAACTCGGTTTGTACATTGGCGGACGAGAGTCCAACTTTTGTAGCAATATCAACTCCTAGTCCAGCCCTTTTATACAGATCACTTTTATCTGGAGAAGCATGGAGTGTGGATTCCGTTTGTGGACTCTTGATGAAATATAAAACAATAGTTGAAACTTGGAAGGAACGACAGTTGGCGGGTATAATGTATTCGAAAAATGACCAAAATCAGAGCAACGAGGGAATAATTGTCCCCGAGATTTATGGGATGGAGAGGTAAGCACTATCAAATCATTTCAAATCAATATGATTCCATCATTTTGAATCTCATAAAGAATCAAAATTTTTCCAGGGTAGTATTATTCAATTGTTTCATCTGGGACTTTTGTTCCGTACTTTGGCGAAGTGCACCCCTTCCCTCTTTGCGATCAGATGAGATGTCGAGAGGAGAATTGGAATTGGTTCGGGAAAATTCCATCTTATTTACTGATATTTCTGAAAAATCGTTACAGGAACTACACGAGATAAATTCTGAGTTCAAGGTTTCGTCTTCATTATCTTTGACACATGGTGCTACTTTTTCAGGATTTGCATCTTCTTTTCTGTCAACAGTACAAGGCTCAAAGGAGAAAAATAATAAAAATATAGAAACTTTCCTTTCACCTGATTTGCTCACAGGAAAACTAAAGGTCAAATATTTGGATTATCTGAAAGAGGCTGGTTTCACAAATATTTTTTCTTTTTTGACATCATTTATTGGATCTTTATCCAATCGCGAGAAGAATAAAAAGAAGAAAAAGAAGATGTAGGGACTGATAAAAATAAATTTGTACTGAACTTTCTTGAACAAAGCATTTTATCTTTATTTAGTTGTAAATCATATCCTGGTGTAAAAAACGCTTCTATGCTTTTTGAGGAAAACAGTCCGCACAGCCAATTCTGCATTCATTAATATTTAATATTCTATAGTAAAAAGCTTGGAATAGAGGGGTTGATAACGCTTATATAGGTATTATGCGAAACTTAAATAAATATGCACTTGTATCACTATGCTCTGATTGATGGATTAATTTGACTAAAGATTTTAATGCATAGTCAACAGTCATCGATGGCCTATCTATCAAAATGCATATGATACTAGGGTCCCCATACTCAAAGATTTTGATTGTATATTAGAGAAAATAAATAGATAACATAGTTTTTGATATTTTCCATTTATTGATGTATACAGAGGATCATGCGGTCCCATCATCCATGAATATTCTTTCATTCTATATTGTATGAACATGTAACCAGCAATATCAAAGTTAAGTTCTCTTTCGCTCATCTTCTAAATTGGTCAAATCAGGCATACTTTCATCATCCTTCCATTCGTATTCCCCAATTTCTGTTACAATCCCATCATAATTTCCTTGTTGTGTAACCAGACCACTTCCCACCATAAAATTTAGTCTCATTCTTTGAAGAGAAAGGGTATCCATTGTATTTTTGTCAATCTGGTCTGCCATTTTCACTTGGAACCTTTTAAAATACTTATCAGACATATGATGCACATAAAAGTCAACAAAGGAATCATCCAATGGAAGTACTTGAATAACATGACAGTTATCATCTGGAAATCGAATATTCTCGAATAACCGCAAATTTGCAACATATTCACGGTGCCAATGTAGATCCTTATTCACAATGATATCCTGATCAAAGTTACAAGAGTCTCTCCAAAATCTGAGCTGCTCTCTAGTTGCCATATACATGCCTTGATAAGGGAAGATTAAGTTTTTTAGATATTTAAATCGAAGTGGGTGATCATGATATGATCCACTTTCTTCATTCACAAAGGGCGTCAAACCCAGGTTTTCCCATGCAAATTGATCAAAAGTCACCTCTTTATCCTCTGACATCTCGTAACGTACAAAACCAATAGAATATTTGGGGAATTCCTGAAGAAAGGAAGAATGAATATTTTTGTCAGAAATGTACTCTTCATTATTGTAAGAACACGACATCGAGACAAACTGCACAATTTACCTCAATACCGACATTTTGTTTTAATTTTTCTGTTTCACTCAAGTATGCAACTACATGCCTTGCCTGAATGTCATGATCATCTTCTGTATATATGAATAAATCGTAATGTTGTAAATTATCATAAAAGTCTTTCCTATGAACATCTACCAACCGAAAAGTAATTGATGGTGGGTATAATTTCACCTTGATTTTTAATTGCCCAACTGAATTCAAACATCGAGTCTTAGAATTCAGCAGATGTATGGTTTCTACAGAATAAGGGATAGTGGTGTAGATATTTACATTTACAAGTGCCCCTGCTTCACAAATATTCCTCATGTTATCTAGCATTGTCTCCAAGTAATGATATTGAGAATGGTCGTATGATGGTATCCCTACAAATATTTTTTTCCCTCTTAAATCTTGACTATTCTCAGCTATCTTCCTAAATTCAGAAGTTGTGGATGATCCATGGATTTGATCATATTGAAACAGAAAGTCACCGAATGTAATCAGCGCCACCATCATAGCAGACAATGAAAGGACTGTTTGCTTGTGTATTTTCATTTTAATTGATTGAAGACAATGACAAAATAGGAAGCATGAATTCCTTACAGCTTTTCATAGAAAAAGATCTACTTCTGAATTTTATGCTACTATGCGTTTCCATCTGGAATACTGACCGAAAGTAATTCGTGACCAACCTATCGGCCTCCAAGACATAACCAAAGACTTAAAGACTAGAAAGAGACTTTTTCAACTTAATAATTATTGAGCAAGCTGGAGTCAAACCTATACAATTCAGTACGTTTGTACGAAGCATTACTAGAAAAAAAAAACACTTTCAAGAAGACTATGAGAAGATAAAATTTCGTTGCTTTGAAAAATGTCTGCAAGAGTTTCGGTCAAGATGACTCTTGAGATGTACTTAAATATTGTATCTTCATTAGTTAAAGAAAATTGGTCTGATATGCTTGACGCGATGAATACCTAAAAAGTATCTTATTTCACTGGTTGAGAAGGTTCTCATCTCTAGGTATACCAGAAAAGAAGTCTTTTTACAATAAGATAAAGACTTCGAAATAAAGTTGTCAAGCTTCAGGCAGAGACCATTTCTTTTTACATTCTTTATGAATTGAAATAATTTTAATACTTCTTCCTATTCATTCTAATAAATAGATATCTTTTTGCATGCTTAAGGAGACATATGGTAGCATCCTCATGATTGCAAAGAGAAAAAGTGATTCACCCTGATTACAAGATTTATATTGAGATTAAACCTTGAATTTGCTCTTCATAAGAAGTTTTGACATGCTTTAATTGAAATCACAATTTAAAAACAGAGGTTTGAACATCTTACTTCACTTCACAATCGATATAAAGAGCGTTTTTCATTCATTTCATGCGGATGTAAAACCATGATTTTTGGTGTTTATTTCAACTTTTGTTTAGGTAACAAAATTCGCATCGATACATGCTCATATTATCTTATCATTAATAGCAGACATCTCAATGAAAGTGGAAGAATCATGAAAATCCTTATGATTCACAAAAAAAGTAATTTATCTGAATTACGATATTTTTTGTATTTTTCAACATTTTTCTTGGCCATCAAGAAAATTACGTGTGTCAGTTCTCTGAAAATAAAGACAAAAAGAATAGAAAAATGAAGTTTCGACCATGCATTGATCTACACGCTGGACAAGTCAAACAAATTGTAGGCTCTACTCTCAAAGATAATGCTTCAACCACAACAAATATAAAGAAGGAGATAGATCCCTCTACCAACTTTGTTTCTGATAAACCAGCGTCTGCATATGCTGAAATGTACCTTAGAGACAGCCTTCCCGGAGGACATGTGATCATGTTAGGACCGGGAAATACCGAACCAGCCACTCTTGCGCTAAAAACATACCCTCAAGGGCTCCAAATTGGTGGAGGTATCAATGACACAAATGCAAAGGAATGGATTGAAAAAGGAGCTTCTCATGTAATTGTAACTTCATTTGTTTTCAAGAATGGACAAGTTCATTGGGATCGATTAAAGAAACTGGTGGAGATTGTTGGTAAGGACAAGCTTGTCTTGGATCTATCTTGTCGACGTAAACCAAAAAACGAATCAAACGAGAGTGATGAGTATTTTGTTGTCACTGATCGATGGCAGAATTATACGGATGTCCCAGTCAATGAAGTAACTCTGAAAGATTTGTCACAATATTGTGATGAATTTTTGGTACATGGTGTTGAGAATGAGGGGAAAAGATGTGGGATTTTGGAGGACTTAGTTGTGCTATTAGGAAAACACTCATCTATTCCTGTTACTTATGCTGGCGGCGTGAAGGATTTGTCGGATTTGGATAGAGTCAATGAGTTAGGAAAAGGAAAAGTCGATTTGACGATTGGCAGTGCCCTGGTGAGACAGACTTGTCAAAACTTTACAAATTCTTTCATTCAATATCTATACCATGTATCTCAATTGTTTTAATCATTTTGTTAACCTTTCTACTCAAAAATAAAAGGATTGCTTTGGTGGGGATATTAAATATGATGATGTTGTCAAATGGCATCAAGAACAGAATAAATAAATAATCATTTAATCAATGACATTTTTCTAATAACTCTTTTTGTTTATCAGGGTATAGATGTACCACTCAATTTCAATGAGTCTCTTTCTCTACTAAGTTAACAAAAACGGTGAATATCCTTACAATAAAAAATAATTATTCTAAAAACACCATCGATATTCTAAAACAAAAATTATCTAATTATGGATATATCTAAACATATAGGCTAGGGTGACGATTTTCTTACACTACACAACGAATTTCATCATCTACACCACTTATTCCTAAACCTTTCTCCCCAACGAATTCTTCTGCCCAGGGGCATCGCAAATAAGCAAATCGTTCTAATGCTTTGACGTATGATTTAACCTCATGATCTTTTTTAGCTTGCATCTTCTTTTTTGATGGAGAAAATAATCGTTTTCCCCACGATCTTTTCACTCGAGGTTTTTCATCAAATCGATAAGCTAGCATTTTCATATTACCACAGCTAAACTTTGAGCCATCTGCTGTACTTGCAGTTAAAATGCTGTGATTGCTGCTGTTAAGACTTTTTCCTTGTGTTTTGTCTACAGATCCTTTATTGAGCCCTTTGGTTGACAAGGCTAAAATAGATGAAATTGTGATCGTATGGCCCACATGCATCCATTCTCCTTTGCCACCGGGTAGGTTAACGTAAGGATCAGCTCCATGTTCAACTCGCATAACCTGTAATTTGTTGAAAAAAACACATTGGTTATTATTAATGCTCACTGTAATGATTTCCTCATTTTATAATCCATCTGCTGTCCAACTTACCTTCAAATTTGGAAGAGAATTTGATAAATGACGAAACGTAATACCTCCAACTTTGGGGGCTCCAAAAGCATGGCATGATACTGTTATCATTGGAAACAACGAAGCATATCTAGTTGCACCGAGGGTTGCAAGTGCACCACCAAAAGAATGCCCTGTCATGACTACATCAAAGAAAGGAGAAAATGAAAGTTGATCCTTAAGTAGGCGAAATACGTTTGTTTCAATATCATTTGCAAAGTAAGCACGGCGGAATTTTGGGTGAACTGATACTGGTTGATTTGGATGTAAAATTGATTCTTTCGACGCCTTTGGTGGACGGGAGGACGATGACGACCTCTTCAATGGGCTCCCCTTTGCGAGAGGCTTAATTTGCTTTGAAATAGAACCTTGGTAGCAGACAATAAACTGGCGATGCTTCTGGGAGCAAAATATGGTGACTTGAAGTGCCTCGTTTTCTGACAAAGTTGCTTCATGTGCTGGTGATGCGCAAAAATGCCCTTTCACAACGAGATCATCAGCACATTGTAGAAGCATTTTCAATAAAGTTGAGTTTTTCTCATTTTCTCTGGGAAATTTTTCTGATATTGTTTCATCATTTTCCCCGGCAGTTCTAAATTTATTTTTTGATTCCTCATACACGGACTCGAGTTCCAATCTTGTTAATCCGACTAAACTTGAAAAATTTAGAGCTTCTTCTTCGGATCTCGCATTATTCTTCATCTGCTCATAATCTTCCATGAGGGAGCATATTCTTGAATGGAGAAGGAAATCTTGTGCTGGAGGAATCTCAACTTGATGTACCGAAGGCTGTAACTCGCAACTTCTAATAATGAAGTCATTTTGTAGAGATAAAGTTACGCTCGAACTTGGCGAAATTGAACTATTTTTCTCTCCCCCACCTACCGATTCTCTGATTGAGCGAATTGGTGGTTCAAAATCTCTATCATCAAGCCCAGGATTGAATAATACGGTTCCAAGAGGTGGAAGAAATGAGGTTTCTTCGGTTTCAAAACAGATTAAGTCAGAAGTTTTGGGATTGCTGAAAAAGCTCTTTGATTCATTTTTATGGTATGAAGTATTTGGTGATTTTCGAAGTTGATGTATAGGATGCTCTGGAGTGAGAAAATCTTCCTTGAAAACTGATGCAGAGTGGTTGTTGTCCTCATATTTATTTTCCATTATTCTAAGTTTTCTCACCATACCAGTTGATTGACTTCTTAAATTTGTCAATTGCAATCTTGGGGGTGTCATCCAGCAATTCATTTGTGCACTCGGACTATCGAAAGGGTTGCCGATGAGTATTCTTCCTTCATCTCTTGGCGATGTATCTTTAAGGAGAACCATTATTCTTGATAAATGGGAAATATAATGATTTTGTGAAAGAGTTAACCAATCTTGCGTTTTAGTGACTTCGCATCATCTTCTATAAGAGACACGTTTCACATGATAGTTACAATTAATTTAGTTGTCCCTGACTTTTTTAGATCGCTAAGTATGTATTAACATTTTTGTATCACATAGGATATTTCAAATTTTATTTAAGTATATATGTGTCAAATTGCTTAAAACGTTGGAAGTTCCCTCTGACAAACATAGTACACCTTGAGAATCATAGAAATTAAATAAAACGGCTAGCATTTATCTTATTTGAGGCAAAAAATTATGGCATTTTGGCGAAATTGATAATATCCAATGCCGCTAAAATGGAAAGTTTGGAGATAGATATCAAATTACCATATGTTGATATCTATGTAAGCACCTAAATAAATATACCATGTAAGTAGAAGTATACATCACTCTTTGTCTCTGTGTGACAGAAGATTTCATCTTTCCACATATGCATATACAGCATACTTAAACTTCCCCTAATTTAAAAATTTGAATCTTTTGTTGAATAAACAAAAAATTGTATGGACGGTATTTTTAATTGATTTTTTCGAAGATTTATGAATAAAAATAATTTAGATGCATTATCACAGCAGACGTTAACTTCGGATGAAATGTAAATTTTAATCAAGATTAATTACCTTCATACAGCAGACAGCTTCGTTCTTGATTCGGTTGTCCTCAAATTATATCATACACAACATAACAACATGATAATCTTTTTGACAAGAATAAAATGACATAAAATGAGGGCATCTTGTTATTCTCATTCATTTCTTAATCTACTCATATCACAAACAAAGGCAACAAAACTCTTTTTAATTCTTTTCATTGCTACTGCTGTGTAGTTTCAAAAGATTTTTTTCTTGTTCAGAGATACACAGTGATGGATTTTGAAGGCTGCTGAAAAGAACCGCCAAAAAATGAAAAAAAAACGTAAGAATTTGTAAATGCGACGTCATCATTTGTGTCTACGTCATGTTTTGAAATTATTCCTTCAACACCATATGTTAACCATCACCGCCAGAATAACAAAGTTGTTGAAGGCATAAATGTATTCTAATGAATTTATTGCTTGGCACATGAAAAAGATTACATCGTAAATGAAAAGGAATATGTATTCTGCCCATGAGCATATTTTAACCTTCCTTTTTTTCAACGTCTATTGATAAAAATAAAGTACGCCACAAAGGAAATTTTGTGATACATGTTAACTTGTTTGGAACTTGATTCGAATACTTCAGTCATTCATAATCCTAAACGAACACAGTCATGGAGCCACAGCAAGAGTGTTTTGCACGCGTTCAACGCTCCACTTTAATTTTGCGAATTTCGCAATTGTAGTCCAGCGGTTATGGATGAATCATTTCTGTGTGAATGTTGTCAGACATCAAGTATGTAAGTGTTTCCTAATCGAACCTCCGAAAGGGTACGTAAACTATTAAAAACGAACCTACATACGTGGGAAATTTTTATTCTTAAATTTTGTTTCTCTTGATTTGTAACAAAATTTTTTTTTGTTAAATTATTTTATGTGTACTTCTAAAATTAGTGGCTATTTAGAGCAATATGTTTGTAAAACCCGGTCTCTTTCGTAGTCATCTTATATTTTTTGCTGTAGAACTTTGATTTGAGTATCCATCAGACCATACTATATTTTCTACTTATGAAAGGATATTTGTACATTTTACATACGATGTTTTGGTATAATTGGATCCATTCTACAACGGATCGTCAATATCGTATCCTATGTTGTTCAAGGATGAATGTATTTGTAAGCAAATTATTGACCTCCGGGAGAGTTTTAGATATAAATCCATAACACTACGAATAAAGTTCAAACATGTAAGTGAAATGATGCGTCGTCCTGTTCCGAGCCCCTGCCGATACCGTACCACTTGGAGCAATCAAAGTGGTCAGGGCTGGCAGTCTTCTCTATGAACAGTCAATTGTGGGAGTTGCCGCTGAAAGTTTTTCATCATATGACTAGAACTAACATTTTCAATGAAAATTTTCCTTTTGCATCTCTAGATATAACAAAATGGTCAAGATAAGTCAAATCATCCTCCCCCTTTTCATCGCCGCTGGTTCTGCCTCTGCTTTCACACCAGCATCCACCACGGTAAGTTGGAATAATGAGAAAGATAAAGGCAGTGCCTCCTTACATCCTGAATAAGCTCTACTGGATCCTGGATATAGGATACAGTTGATTGACGTAATTGACTATATTTTTTTGATGAATCAGTCACTGATTCACGTAAAGTCGAGAAAATTTTTGTGGTCTTTGTTTTATCTGCAGAATTTTTATCTTGTAGCAATAAAAAATGAATTTGAGAGAAGAAGCAAGAGCTAAATCGTAATCATGACCGAATTTTTATTTTGAATCACTAGAAAGACGTTTATCAACGTTATTTTGACACACTAATAACACTGTTTCCCCTTGCTGCAGACATTTGGTGTACGCTCTACTCCTTTGAGACTTTCTGAGGAAGTAGAAGAGGCCGAAGCTCCTGCCGTTGCTGCCCCAGTAACCCCTCCACCTGCTGCTGAAGGTGGAAAAATGATTGCCATTAAAGATGAATCTGTAGAATTCACTGCCGGTGTAATCGGAGCCGTTGCAGGTTTCGTTGTGGGAGGACCACTTGTTGGAGCTGTAGGAGCCGCCGCCGCTAACTATGTATCCAAGCAAGAGAACGATATCAGTGAAGTCATCTCCGCTGTTTCCAAGTCTTCTCTTGAGATTTACAACTACTTGGTCAAACTTGATGACAAATATGAGCTTCTAAACAAAACCAAAGGATCTCTTGAGTCTGCTCTTGATAAGCTCAAGGCTGGAGACAACGTAGACCCTGCCACTGTTGCCAAGGTTGAGGATGCTCTTGCTCAAACAACCTCTAAGATCAGCGAAATTAATGAAGAATACGACCTTGTTGGAGCTGGTGTGACCGCTCTTGGAGTCGCCGGGGATCTTGTAGAGAAAGCCGTTATCAAAGCCAACGAACTCAACTCTGAATACAAGCTCACAGACAAGGCATTGGAAGCTCTTAACAAGGCTGTAGACACTGCCAAATCCAAGGTAGCTTAAATATTTTACTATTGAGTCTTTAGATTGATAACGGGGATAATGAAAACATGCCACATTTTATTGATGAAGTGCGATGAATACAGCATGAAAACTTACAGGCTGATGCGAGGGAATAAAGTCTATTTAGTGGATAACAATTTGACGACTGACGTGCTAACCCTCCCGGTTCGAAAAAACTGTACAGGTTTCGACAAATAAATGCTTTAAATTAGTCTTATTGCGCGATATGTAAACTAAATATCCATTAAAACTTACTACGGTTTATCATTTTTGAAAGGCGAATTTGAGGATAAAGTAACTCCCTTGAGACGTCGTCCAACTTTTGTTTGTACGAGACAGGAAGTAATTCACACTTGTAATATCCTCTCACTGGAATAGGAAGGACCATATGTATGTGTGCAGATAAGAAAGTTTGTGAGATTTCTATTTTCTGTTTTATCTCAAAGTATGTTTTGTTCCCAACGAACTTCAAAGACGGTTTCGGTCATGTTTGTTCGTAGGCAAGCTATGATTGTGATTGAAAGCGTGTATGCCCAATGATACATAACATCCTACAAAAATAAAAATAAAAAACGAAGAGAAATCACATAACCAGAAAAAAGATAGTATCGTACTTCCAAGAGTTATAATAATTTGCTTCCATCATTCTTGTTATTAAAATTTAGTTAAAGAAATCAGGTCCAAGTTTCAACAAGGCGTATTCTTGACATAGTCCTCCGCCAAAAGCGGTGTTAGGTTCTTTGTGAAAAGTGACATATCCATTTGATTGCATGGTTTCGAAAAAATCGATGGCTTCAGGTGGAGTATTATGTACCTCTACAAGAATTTGCATCAAAGTTACCCTTGCGTCAAACCAGTCTCTGTAAGTTTGCCATTCACATCCTTCACAATCAATTTTAAAAATGTCCACTACGCGGCCTTCATGACCCAGTGCCGCAACAGATTCTTGTACTGTTTTGAAATTAGGTTCATTATTTTCAGTATCTGAAGAACTCTTCAGTCCCCAGGCATGATAATGGATACCTGGAGGTGCCTCACCACTATAATCAGCGGGATCAAAAATATGAACTTCACATGGCGGCCCTTCCTCTTCTACGAATTCTCCTTCCTCGCCACCTCTCAATTGAGGCATATCTAACATATACTTTTTCTTCATTGTTTCCATAAGTCCAATTTCGAACTCAAAATTTCCTTGACTTCCAACACTATAAACTAAGCATCCATTTCCACCGTGGATCTTTCTTTGATCTGAAAATGGTTTTATGCGATGAGGATCACATACCCATTTGGGACCATCTCCCATTCCACCAACACGACGTTCATGTGCACATGTGAAGTCTGGTTCAAAGTTATTTTGATACCAGGCTCTTGGATCATCCATGTAAAGAGTAGGATTGTTCATATCCCAGTGGTTTTGACGCTCCTTGATACGGTCTTTCATGAGAAGCCAATCTGTGGTTGGTATATCTGTGAAAAATCCGTAGCTTTGCTGAATGGCCACTTCATATTCAGTATGAGAAGAGAAAGCTGCTGGTTCTTGATTGTTTGCTGCACTTGGATGAGTTCCCATTATTCTAGAAACAAAAGGGGAAAGGATAAAGGTATAAGCAGCAACAGACCAACATCCAGTGGTAAAAATGAGCCATAAGGAAGGGTAGGATGTGTTTTGTCGAATTTCATTGCTGATCGGCAGCAGCGAAATTGTTTCTTCCTCATTTAGCTCAATGGAAGATCTTGAATTGTCAACACTAGATGGCGTGCTAGAATTGCCATGATGAATAGATCTTTTCTTTAGATCTGAAGGTGAAGGAGACATTTTGGGAAAGTCTTCAATGATTCCATCCATGTTTCTTTGCATTGTGAAAATAAATACGTTTATAATCGAAAGATTGTTTTCGTTTATGCCTAAAAGTACCGAATGAAAGACATTTAATAATAATTTTGAATTCAACTTCATACTTCCTACTTATCATATTCTACATAACTTTGGTCATAGATTCAGAAATCATATACACTGCTGCTGTTTGCAACCGATCGAGATTTTTATGCTCTACACAAAATTATATCAGAGTTCTAACTCGTGAGTGAAGTTGTCCACCTATAATGACCTTGTGGCTACCCGTATA
>Ga0115008_10000838_pt1 | contig 24027 bp, 23 predicted proteins | sample FraStrMetagenome_FD_87164 | JGI IMG/M metagenome (GOLD analysis project Ga0115008, IMG submission 87164) | Marine eukaryotic phytoplankton communities from Arctic Ocean - Fram Strait ARC3M Metagenome | ecosystem: Environmental > Aquatic > Marine > Oceanic | place: Fram Strait | collected...
AGGACTTCTTCAACGGTAAAGTTTCCACTTACCGCAAAACGGGTGCCGACGAGAAATGCTGCCCAGATACTAACAGTAACCAGCGCTGTGAATACGCCAAGTGGTTTGGTGCGCAAGATCGACATAGGTATGTTCCATTTTTTAGATATCGCTCATCTATCAGTAAGTAAAAAGCCTTTTAAAAGAGATAGTTACAGAGCGCCTGTGGGTTGCTGTATTCCCTCATCCTGACGATTTCTAAAAATAGTCATTAAGTCCTGATGATAGTCATTTTGGGCAGTTGTTTCTGCAGCAAAAAGGCGTTTTTCTGCCTTTAGATGCCCAAACTCATCAGCCCCACGAACAAGCAGGGCCGTTGCCGGTGTTGCACCAATATTTCGACATTCTGCCGGTATGTAGCTAATGCCAAGACCTATCCGGCGGGTAGTCCGCTCATTTGCAAAAGAAGCATGTATCGCATTTGTGTGATGCAATGACATTTGCCCCGCATCGAGCGACATGCTTTGGGCATGCGCTACATCAAGATTTTCTGCGATGCCCTGACCACGGGGAATCATGTTTAATTTACTATGATCATCATCATGCGGCAGAATATCATTGCGATGGGAGCCAGGAAGAACTTTCATACAGCCAGCTTTCTCGTCTGCCTGCGTTAACGCCACCCACGCTGTTACATGCAAAGCCGGAGATAGAAAAAAATATGTACCATCCTGATGCCATCTGACATAGGCGTCTGATTGTGCCGGCTTAATCCATAACGTTGCATGATAGCAGAGGATATTGCCGCCAATAACATCTTCAACCGCATCGAGAATTTTTGGATGATGAACTAAATAGTCAGCCCATTCGAATAAATGATGGGGTTTTGACTTGTGAGGAAAATCAAAGGGTTTTCCTGTTTCTGCTTCAAATCTTTCGATTTCGCTATTGCACCATGTCAGCTCTTCCTCATTTATCACCTGAATGCCGCTTGTAAAGCCGTTTGTGGCATAATCATTCACTTGTGAAGATGTCAGTAACTTTTCCAAAACCTATCTCCTTTTTCACTCTTCTGGTTAGTCGAGACGCCTTTCTGCCGCGGCAGTCCCAGCGATGTGCCCTAGACTGAGCGCTGTGAGCAATCCATTGCCTGATAGATATCCAGACACATCCGGCCCCGATACACCGCACGCTGCGCCGCCACACGCAAATAATGACGCAAAAACACTTTTATCATCACGGTAAATCTGAGCTTTTTCATTTACAACCAACCCGCCTTGGGTATGGAAAAGCGCACCTGTTACTCGCACCGCGCAGTAAGGCGGTGTAAGTTGTTTTTCAGGATTAAAAATACGGCCAAAACTATCTGCTTCGCCGCTCTGTGAAAAAGCGGAACATTCTGCGAGGGTTTCAGTAAGCTCATCAGGGTTAATACCTAATTTTTCAGCTAACTCAGCTGGCGTGTCAGCACGAATAATAGCCTGAGCCTCTTCAGCAACCCTAAAATCTTCAAAACCCCGGCCAAGCTCGCATAACCGCTCATCAAAAATATTGAAAGCGGTCCTGTCTGGTTGAGCAAGAACAGAGACCGCTTGCTCTGAATAGCCTTGATGTTCATTGGAGAAGCGTTTTCCAAGCCGATTGACTTGAATGCCGCCCTCCATCATCAACGCCCATGTTACTAAAATACCATGCGGATGAGCCACTGAGCCATGTCCCTGATAACCTGATAAATGAGCAATCTCTGCCCCTAGCTGTTGTCCCCAGATAACAGCTTCTCCCTGATTGCCGGGATGACCGAAATAAAGAGCGTCATGCATTTCTGGGATATATTGTGCAACCAGCTCCGGGTTGCCGCCATATCCGTTGCAAGCAAGGATAATAGAGCGTGCAGCAATGCTCTCTTGGGAGCCGTCTGGCCGCTGGCAATGTGCGCCAAGCGCATCGCCTTGTGCTGTTACAACAAGGTCAGTTATCTGTAAATCAGTTACGATTGTTATATCTTGCGCTCTTACCGCAGCTTCCAACCGCTCAATCAAGCCTGAGCCTGTAACCTCAGGGACAGCATGCATGCGGTGGTTTGTGTGAGAGGGATAGAGAAAGTTATCTAACACGATAAAGGGGATATTATGAGCAGCGGTTAACCAGTCAATTGTTTTTGGTATTTGGGTAACAATACGCCGAACATAGTCAGGATCTGCCTTATTCTTATTCTTGGCCATGATATCGCTATAAAATATATCAGCGGTATCTTCTATCGACTGCTCTGATTGGATAGCTGTTCCCGCAGCTGGAATTAACCCCGAGGACAAAGCCGTAGACCCAGACAGAACAGTTTCACGCTCAGCAATCAAAACCGAGCTGCCCGCTTCACAGGCAGCAAGGGCTGCTGTAAGGCCAGCAGCGCCGCCACCAATGATAAGCGTATCAATTTCTATTTCAGCCTCAATAGCCGTATCAACAAGAATGGCAACCACTAATCTAAGCCCCCTCAAATAGCCTTATTGCTTCAGAAATCTTCATTACCTCTCCGACAGTTGCAAGTGAGCCTATCGCAACATCGTGGGTTTCCTGTTTGAAGGCAGCACAACCATCTTCAAGCGTTATGGTATGAAAATCACGCACATGAGCGTCTCTAACAGTTGAGGCAACACCGCCATTGGTTACGATACCGCATACCATGAGCGTTTTAATGCCGGCGCGGGATAACACAAAATCCATGCGGGTTTGAAAGAATGCTGAATAAGCGACTTTTTCAACCGTAATATCTGCTGGCTGAAGGGTCTCTACAAGCGAATGCCCCCACCCAGACGGGGTAAAATCTCCTGCTGTTAAAAAAGGGCGTAGTTCGCGCAGATGCGTTGAGATAAACGGCGCGCCTCCCTTCCCCGGCACTAATGTAAACTGGGTTGAGATAACCCACCCACCAGCAGCGCGGACAGTCTGCAAGAGAGGGAGTATCTTCTCAGGCAGGGCAGCAATTGCATCGCAAGACGTCCCTGAGCGACCGTAAGCCCCCTCCGGATGCAGAAAATCATTCTGCAAATCAACAATTAATACAGCTGTGGTTTTAGCATCAAAGGGTGTTTTGCTCATCTCTTACTCTCACTTGCTTTCATAATAATATTACCAAGCTGGTCAACTGTGGCAGCAAGATTTGGATCGACATAAATAGTCGCATCTGCTTGCACTAACAAAGCTGGCCCTTGAATGACTGTGCCTTGTGGCAGTCTGAGGCGGTCATAGATCACAGCATCATGCCATTCACCCCCTGAAAAAATAGGCTGGTCTATGATGGCACATTCAGCGCTATTTTCGGCGCGCTCCCCTGCTGCAAGTATCCCAACATTAATGGCAGGACGCACACCAATCATCGAAAGGCGCAAATTAAGAATGCGGATCGGAATATCAGAAAGCAGCCGGCTATAAGTTTTCAGATAGGTTGCTTCAAACGCTTTGCGAATAGCATCCTTGGTAACATCAACAACATCGCCAGATAATTGAACAGCAACTGAATGGGTCTGGCCAAGATAGAGCATATCCAATTCAATGATACGTTCAACAGAGACTAGTTTTGCATTTGATTGTTGCACTGTCCTTGTTGATGATACGGTAATTTTATCAATAATTTCAACAAGATTTTCACAATCAACAGTATCAAGCATCACATTCATGGTACGCACTTCATCATGGCGTAAGTCAGACATTACACAGCCAAGTGCAGAGTTCACGCCGGGATAGCGTGGCACAATCGCCGCTGCTAGCCCAATATCCTGCATCAGAGCACCGGCATGCAAGGCACCGCCACCGCCAAATGGCATCAATGCAAATAATTTTGGGTTATGGCCACGTTCGATAGAAATGAGCCTTATTGCGCCAGCCATCTTTGCATTTGCAACTTTGATGATAGCTTCGGCCGCTTCATAGACATCTATGTTGAGCGGCGTAGCGATTTTGCTTTGTATGGCAGCAAGAGCTGCATCCTTATCAAGCGCTTTTTGCTTATCCCCAATTGGATTGCGCGCATCAATTCTCCCTAACACCAAATTAGCATCTGTGACGGTAGGTTCATGATTGCCAAGACCATAGCATACAGGACCGGGGTCCGAGCCTGCACTTTGTGGGCCGATTTCTAGAAGACCTGTTTCATCAATATGAGCGATAGACCCACCACCAGCACCGATTGTCGTCATTTCAATCATCGGTGTTCTAATGACCATGCCAAAATCGATGCTTGCCTGTGCGGTCAGCATATTCTGGCCGTCAGCTACCAAAGAGACATCAAAAGATGTCCCGCCCATGTCTCCTGTAATAATATTATCAAACCCTGCGGCACCTGCAATCTGCCGCGCCGCAACCACACCCGCAGCAGGGCCGGATAACGCTGTTCTAACGGGGAGCGATTTTGCCGTTTGAACAGACATAACGCCGCCATTTGACTGCACAATCAAGATTTCAGCTTCTGAGGCTTCAGTGCCGACGCGTTGTTCTAGGCGTGCGAGATAATTTGCGACAACAGGTTGCAAATACGCGTTAAGAGAGGCTGTTGAACACCGCTCAAATTCACGTATTTCTGGCAGAATTTCTGTAGCAACGCTGACATAGTCATTTGGCCAGACCGCGCGCAATGTTTTAGCAGCGTTCGCTTCATTTTCAGGATTGGCATAACCATTAATGAAAAACAGACAAACTGACTCACATCCTTGCAAGAGAAGTTTTTCTGCCGCTTCCTTGATTTCCTGCGCGTCAACAGCTTGTATAATCTCGCCATTCGCTAACGTTCGTTCTGCCACTTCAAGACGGTTTTGACGCTCTATAGCTGGCACGAACTGGCCCCATAAGCCCCAGGTTGTCGGGCGATCACGTCGACGCATTTCCAAGACATCACGGAATCCCGCTGTTGTGATAATGCCTGCCTTTGCGCCTTTGCGTTCAAGCAGAGCGTTTGTTGCAACCGTAGTCCCATGAATAATCGTAGAGACTGCGGCAAAATCAGAAGTAGCTGCCTTAATGCCTGACAGAAAGCCAATAGACTGGTCTCCTTTTGTAGAGGGCACTTTGGCAACGCTCACAGAACCAGTAGCTTCATCAAGAGCAAAAATATCAGTAAACGTGCCGCCTACATCAACACCAATAACAATAGACTTACTCATTTTTTTGTTCCTGTCACATATCCTTGGGCAACATCATTTTCATATAATGATTTTGGCCTCTCAGTCACTTTGCCATAGCCGCCACCACCTGGTGTTTCGAGCCGCACTCGTTGGCCTTTTTTCAGCTTAATACCAGTGATTTTAGAGACAAGCTCCGGAGTCTTTTTACCATCAATTGCATCCATATCATCACAATCATAGCTAAAGCTGTTGAGTGCGCCTGCTTCACCGCCAACAACACCTAATGGCGGAAATTTACCCCGCTCACCGAATAAAAAGGCTGTTGCGCTTTCCTCTAAAAGTTCAATTTCATAAATTGCCCCTAATCCGCCCCGATGTTTTCCGTTGCCACCAGAATTGGGCCTTAATGCCCATTGCGTAAAGGCAACAGGGTATGCCGCCTCTAAAATCTCCAAAGGTGGAATAGTTGCCGTTGAAATTGGCGCATTACCATGATTTAGCCCATCACCTTCAGGATGTCCGCCATGCCCGCCGCCAAAGAATGAGAACATCACCCAGCGGCTGCCATTCTTGCGGTGGCCTGCTATCGACAAGGCGTTGATTGTACCATACGCACAGCCATTTACTCTTTCGGGTGCGATATGTTCAAACCCCTTAAAAACAACATCGATCAGCCGTAAAATTGTTTCTGTATAACCGCCAACAGGTTTTGGGGCGCGGACATTCAAAAAACTATCTTCGGGCAGGATAAATTCAACAGGTTGCAGAACACCTGCATTAGCAGGCACATCTGTGAAAATATGTTTAAGGGCAACATAAGCAGCCGCAATGGTTGTTGACCGCGATATATTCACAGGACCTGCGCAAGCCAGGCTTGACCGGCTGAAATCCATAATCAATTTATCAGACTTAATTGTAAGATCGATTGCCAGCTTGAGCGGCACATCATTGACGCCGTCATTATCCAGATAATCTTCAACAGAAATCGTACCATCTGGTAGCGCTGCTAGATGATCACGCATCATTTTTTCTGCACGAGACCGCAACAGCCCCAATGCGGTTGATACTGTGACTTCGCTATATTCATCCAATAACTCATTGAGCCGTTCTTCGCCTAAATCAAGCGCATTAATCTGGCCATTTAAGTCACCATAAAGGGAGTTTGGCAGGCGCGAATTTGCCGATAATATATTTACGATATCTGAATTCAGAACACCTGCATGGAATAATTTTACGGGTGGAATTAACATACCTTCTTGAAAACATTCAGTGGCTTCAGGGTTATAATTACCCGGCACATTTCCGCCAACATCATGCCAATGACCAACCGAAGCAAGATAACAAAACACCTCGCCATTGCGGTAGATAGGCTTCACAAGCCGAAAGTCAGACAGATGGGTTCCGCCATCATAAGGGTCATTAAAGATAAAAACATCGCCTGGCTGAAGGCCGCCATCACGCGCAACCTTATCAATCACTGCCTTTACGGCAAACGCCATGACGCCAACAAAAATAGGAAGACCTGACTTCCCCTGCACCAGCGTTTCACCTGTTTGGGCATCATAAATACCATGACTGGCATCATGAGCCTCTGCAATGATGGGATTAAAAGCAGACCTGAATAAGGTAGCATCCATTTCATCGGCAATTTGTTCCAAACGACCTTTTAGAATAGCGAGCGTAACGGGATCCATTTTAGCATTTGTCATAAATTAGCGGTCCATTTCTTTCTCTTGATATTTTGTCCCTAATTGAAGTAATTGAGCGGTATCAATAACATCGTTTAGTTCATTGAAATCATACATTTTCTGTGAAAAGGAGGCATTGTTTCCATTGGCTAATAACTGCTGGAAATACTCTTGCAGGTGGAAGGCAATTGCCCGCACAGCCCCGCCAGGGAAAATCGCAATTTTATAGCCTATTTCAGCAAGTTCATCAGCTGAGCGAATAGGTGTCTTTCCGCCTTCAACCATGTTGGCAAGCAGCGGGATTTGCTGGCCAAAATGAGCTGTAAGATGCTTCATTTCTGCAATAGATTGCGGTGCCTCGATAAACAGGACATCGGCCCCTGCATCGCGATAGGCCTCTGCCCGTTGGATAGCGAGATCCAACCCTTCGACGGCGCGGGCGTCTGTTCTGGCAATAATTTGCATATCTTGGTGTGAGCGCGCATCAAGCGCTGCCTTGATTTTTCCAACCATCTCTTGCTTTGATATCAGCGTTTTACCATCTAAATGACCGCATCGTTTTGGAAAAGACTGATCTTCTAGCTGGATAGCCGTAGCGCCTGCGCGCTCAAAGCTCCTTACCGTGCGTTGCACATTCAGCGCGTTACCAAAACCGTTATCACCATCAACAATGACAGGCGTATCAATTCTATCTGTGATGCTGGCCAAAGTGTCAGCGACTTCAGAGACGCTGACCAAACCGACATCAGATATACCAAAACGCGTATAAGCCAGACTGGCACCCGATAAATAGACGATTTCAGCACCTGATTTGGTCGCAATCAGAGCCGACAGAGCATCGTAAACGCCAGGAGCCAGCGTTATTCCAGGGCGAGACAATAATTCGCGCAATGTCATATTATATCCTTCTCAGCGGCAGCGTTGGCAAAACTTTTCTCTAAATGTGGCACCAGCCCACCATCAAGAACCATTTCTTTTAGAAATGCCGGAAGTGGTTCCAATGTTATGGTAATATCATGTTCAACAAGCGTGAGTTCGGCTGCATCCAGATCAAAGCGGACTTCAGCCCCATCTTCTAGTTCAGGCATCTCCAAAGACGCCTCGGGGATTGTGAAAGCCGGCAGACCTAAATTGATAGCATTACGATAAAAAATGCCCGCAAAGCTGGGGGCAATAATAGCCTCAACCCCTAAATATTTTAACACCTCGGCTGCCTGTTCGCGTGACGATCCCACACCCATATTGGGCCCCGAAAGCATAATATCACCCTGCCCTGCTGTTGACGCAAAGTCAGGTCTTATTGCTTCAAGACAATGGCTTGCCAATTCAGGTAGCGGCGATTTCATATAAAAACCAGGGGCCAGCACATCGGTATCTATCAGCTCAGAAAACCTCCATAAACGCGGCATTAGCTTATTCCTCTGCCACGTAACGCGGGTCAATCATCGTACCAGCAATCGCAGATGCCGCCACAGTATAAGGCGATGCAAGATAGACAGCAGAGCTTGCAGCGCCCATTCGACCTTTGAAATTACGAGCTGTTGAAGACAGACAGACCTGATTTTCTGAAAGTCTGTCATCACCATAACCAGCACAGATACCACATGAATTGCCTAAAAATTCAGCCCCTGCATCTTGTAATATCTGCATGATGCCCTCTTCTTCGGCCCGTTTTTGATCATTCAGACTTGCTGGGGCAACTTTCAGTGTGACCCCTTTTGCAATGCGTCGCCCACGAAGCAGTGAGGCAGCAGCGACAAGGTCTACATATTTTGCCCCTGTACATGCGCCAATATAAGCTAAATCAAACCGCGTATTTTTAAAAGCTTCAGCATCATCAGCATTCGCAGGAGAATGCGGGGCTGCAATTTGCGGCGCCAAAGCAGCAGCATCAAAAGACAGTAAATTATCATCCGTTTCAGCGGCTTCTATCTGATAGGAACGCCAGTCTTCAGGGACAATGCCGCCAGCTTTGTGAATGTAATCAATGGTGGTTTCATCCGGCGCAATTAATCCAGCTTGCGCGCCAAGTTCAGCCGCCATATTTGATAGCGTCATCCTATCCTGCATACCAAGCTGACGCACAGCATCGCCAGCAAATTGAATCGCCTGATAGCGGCCGCCACCCATGCCAATTTTCCGGCATGTCGCAAGCATCATATCCTTTGCAGTCACAAAGGGGCTTAACTGATTATGCCATCTGATGAGAATTGTCTCGGGAACCTTAATCCATATTGTTCCCGTCGCCAGCACGCCCGCCATTTCAGTAGCGCCAATCCCAAACATATAGGCGCCAAACGCGCCGCCTGTTGGAGAATGGCTATCCCCACCAACACAGAATTTTCCAGGTGATAAATGACCTCTTTCGGGAAGAACAACGTGGCAGATACCCTGCTCATCATAGAATTTTTCAATATCCTGTTCGCGCACCCACTCTTTTGTAAGAGCCTGTATTGCCTGAGTTTCAGCATTTGTCGCAGGCACATAATGGTCGGTGACAACAACAACCTTATCCTTATCCCAGACAGACCGATTAAGGCGCTCCAAAATAGGTTTAACGCGGCGTGGACCACCTGAATCATGTATCATGGCTAAATCCACGTTGCAGATAACAATATCGCCTGTTGCAATCGATGGAACACCTGATGCTACTGAAATTAGTTTATGTGCTAAGGTCTTCATAACAAAACTGTAGCATAGAAAATTCTAGCTTTTGAATAATTGATTCAATAACTTTTCGTTATTTAAAATTCTTTTTAATAACGCGCTTAATCCGCCTCAACAAAGCAGAAAGGATTACTGTTATGCCCTTAATTGAATGCCTTCTTATCAAAGGATATGATAGCGACACACGCCGTATTGTCTCAGAACGACTGACAGACGCTGCCTGCTCTGCAATTGGAGCTGATCCTGAATTTGTTATTGTGACTATCAAGGAAGTTGAGTCTGATAATTATATGCGGGGCCGCACACAAAAAACACCTGCCAAAGCGCCCCCTCAGGCCGAGAGCATTGTTCGGTCTTTTCTAACCAGCATGGAAAATCGTAACATTAAGGAGGCTCAACAATATCTTGCAGAAACATTTGTCATGACATTTCCCGGCGGCGCTAGCTTCACTGAACTGGACCAACTGGTTGACTGGGCAAAACAGAGATATCAGAGCATTTCCAAGACATTTGAACATTTTGATGTTGCTTTTACCGGACGAGAGTCTGTCGTGCATTGCAGTGGAACACTAAAAGGGACATGGCTAGATGGACAAACGTTTGATGATATTCGGTTTTGCGATAGATTTACGCTGTCAGGGTCAAAAATCACCTCCCAGAATGTATGGAACGATATGGCTGAGGCAAAAAGGTAAAACGTTAGTGATAAGGGAATAAAACAATGACACAAAGCATATTACAGAGCCATGTTCTTACCTATTTCCGGGGCGTAGATTCCCAAGACTTAGCCCTAACACTCAGCACCTTATCATCAGATTGTGTGTTTTCAGTTGAAACTCATGGGGTGGAACTCCACGGGCATGACGAAATTAGCGGTATGTTTGAACGGTTATGGGCATCACATAAATCAGTACGCCACGACAAATTTCATTTTATCGAAGACCAGCCACACAACCTTGTCGCTGTGCGCTTCAGAGTGACAAACAAGCTACATAATGATGAACTTGTTTATAAATCCAACTGTAATTTCTTTTCCCTGACTGATGGGGTTTTCACTGACGTAAAAGTCTATATGGCTGGCGAAAATACACTTGATCATAACGCCTAGTATTTTGGCAGTAACCGGGTGATTTTTCAGTGATCAAAGGTTTCTGCAGCTGTTAGCATCGCTGTTATCATCTCATCGCGTGGAACAGGTGACTTAGGATAAGCAGCCGCACTATGTGTTAGCCCCAGCCCAAGAAGAGCTTCAACCGTCTTATATGTCAGCGGGCCTGGATTAATCACAGGAACATCAAGCGCATTAGCAAGATATGAATGTGCCTGATGCATTGTGGTTGAGCCTAGAATAATAACGTCAGCACGGTCCTCCTCAATGGCCTGTTTTGCTGCTGCTTCAAGAAGAGGAAAAATCGCCTCCTCCTTTCCCCCCAGCAATGCCTGATTATCCGGCGCAATATCAATCGACCGGATAGAGGCTAAAGCATGATGGATACCAAGGTCATTGATTGTTTTTTCATAAAGATGTCGCCATTTTTGCCACATTGTAATGATGGAAAACCGGCTTCCTAGCATCATCGCTTCCAGCATAGCCACACGGCCCGGACCCACAACAGGTATGGTGAGCACTGAGCGTAATGCCGCCACCCCAGAATCGCTCATAGTGTCAACACAGACAGCATCAAACCCTTCTTTTTCAGCGTTAAGTCCAGCCTCCAATATGCCTATATCAGCAAGAACCATATCAGACTGACTAACATAATTTTTAGGCGCCGCTTTTACTGGACGAAAGGTGAAAACAAGTGAGCTATTTATCTGCACAGCCTTCAGCTGATCTTGCCGCGCTTGCAGATTTTCAGGTGACATAGGAAAGGGAACAATCACTAAAATTTTCTTCATTGAAAAACTCTTCTATGTCATGCTGTAACAGGATTAAAATGGTTTGTTTTTTAGGAGATAACTTATGATAACACTTGTCAATAGAACCATTTTCATCACAGGTGCTGGTTCTGGTATTGGGCTCGCCACAGCAAAGCTGGCACATGCGCTTGGCGCAACTGTTGCTGGGACTGTTTTTAATGAGACCCAGAAAGGCGCGCTGGACGGAATTATCACCCCTAATCTCTGCTTTACTCTGGATGTAACAAACACGTCTGATTTGCAAGATGCCGTGATAAAAACTGCCACCCTATGCGGCGGTATTGATGGCGTTGTTGCCAGTGCCGGCATTATAAAGCTGCTGGAGAGTTCAGAAACACAGACATCTGATTGGACACATATTTTAGATGTTAATTTGAATGCAGGGTTTGAACTTGCAAAAGCAGCAACACCTTATTTGAAACAGAGCCCATCCGGTGCCCTTGTTTTTATTTCCAGCCAAATCGGTCTTGTTGGACATAGGCGCGCTGCAGCATATGCCGCATCAAAATCAGCTATCAATGGATTGACGCGTTCAATGGCGCTTGAGCTGGCAAGTGATAATCTTCGGGTGAATGCCGTTGCCCCCGGACCCATTGCGACTGAAATGACAGCTGCAACAAGAAACGATAAAATGCGGTCTGCAACACTGCTTTCAGGCATTCCGCTTGGGCGTTTTGGTGAAGCAACCGAAATTGCTCAGCTAGTCGCATTTCTGTTATCGGATGCAGCGTCATTCATCACTGGGCAGGTGATTGTTGCTGATGGCGGGTTTACCGCCCAATAGCCCCAGCATTCAGGCACACTAAAGGAGCGCCTCGTCACGCCGGAAAAAAATGCGGCACTGTCAGAAACATTTAGAGGCCGAGATAGGATTTTTTCAGATCGCTATTTTCCCGCAATTCATCAGCTTTGCCAGAAAGTGCGACTGTGCCTTGTTCAATAACATAGGCACGGTCTGCGATTGCCAGTGACTGAACAACATTTTGTTCAACCAGAATAACAGATAAATTGGTTTCGTTAATTTTCTTAATAAGGGTGAACATTTGCTCAACAAGCAGAGGCGAGAGCCCAAGAGACGGCTCATCAAGAAGCAGAACGCGAGGCTCACTCATAAGACCACGACCAATCGCGACCATTTGCTGCTCACCGCCTGACAATGTGCCAGCACTTTGCATTAAGCGGTCCTTTAGGCGCGGAAAAATCTCAAGCACAGTATCAAAATTTGCTGAACGGTTGGGCTTGCCGCGCCGATAGCTGCCTAATTCCAAATTATCCTTTACCGTGAGGTTAGGAAATAGCTTACGCCCCTCTGGCACATGAATTAATCCCATATCAACAATATCAGCAGGAGAGCGTCCAGAAATGAGTTCATCCTCAAAATAGATCTCGCCAGCGGTCGGGGTGATTAATCCAGATAGGGTATTGTTCAAGGTTGTTTTCCCAACCCCATTACTGCCCAACACAGCTACAATTTCGCCACTAGCAATATCCAGAGAGACATCCCGCAAAACCTTTACTAAGCCATAACCGGCATGAATACCTTTTACTGAAATCATTTCTGAGCCCTGTCCTTCATTGTCTCAGCAGCCCCGTGACCAAGATAAGCCTCAATCACTATTGGGTCAGACGCAACTGAATGGGGGGTGCCTTGGGCAATCAATGTGCCGTCATTCAGCACATAAGTACGGTCAGACAGATTTATGACAGCCTTCATGACATGCTCAATCAGAAATATTGTTACACCACTATCGCGGATATTTTTGATAATCTGAACAACTTCGTCAATTTCAGTTGGGTTTAGGCCAGCCATGACTTCATCAAGTAGCAGAAGTTTTGGATTTGTCGCGAGTGCCCGCGCAAGCTCAAGTCGCTTTCGGCCAGCAACTGTCAGCCCATCTGCAGATTTATCTAACTGTGATGACATCCCAACCATTTCAGCAACCCGTTCAGCATCGCTGCGCGCAATATCATAATCAGTGGTATTCGCGTAAGCGCCGACCATAATATTTTCTAGGGTCGTTAATCCTGCAAATGGCTGGGTGATCTGAAAGGTGCGCACCATGCCGCGCTGACAGATTTTATGTGGTTTAAGACCATTAATGGATGAGCTGTTAAGCGTTACCTCGCCCTCATCAGGCGTTAAGAACCCTGCAATAATAGCAAAAAGAGTTGTTTTACCAGCACCATTTGGACCAATGAGCGATACTATTTCCCCTTCGGAGACAGACAGGTCAACCGAAGAGACAGCGACAAGACCGCCGAAGCGTTTTGTAATTCCTCGAACATCAAGCATCTTTGGAGGCCCCACCAGTTTCATCTGGGCCAAGCCCCGCATCATCGGATGCCTTCGAGCGTGACTTAAACAGCCCCATCAGCCCATTTGGCAGATAGCTAATAATCAAAACAAGAATAACCCCGTAAACAATAAGACTAAGGCCGGGTGTATCAAGGAAATGCCGGGTAATCTCATTCACAATATGAAGCACAAAAGCGCCTATAAGCGGACCAAAGACAGTCCCCATACCGCCAACAATGGTAACGAGTAGCATTTCAACAGATAATGAAATCGAATAGGCTATCGGGGGATCAAGATAGAGATATTTCTGTGCATAGAAGGTACCAGCTGCCCCTCCCATACCACCCATAATCATGATGGCATAAATTTTACAGCGCAGCGTATCAATACCAAGAGCTTCAGCAGCATCTTGATTTTCACGAATGGCAGCTAGTTGCGCGCCAAACCGTGATCGTTCAAGCCAAAGAGCAATCAGAATAGAAATTGCGAGCAGTAATAACGAGAAATAATAGAACCCGACTGGCGTATCAAATTGAAGGTTATGTAACCCAGGGGCATAAGTCAGAAACAGGCCAACACCGCCACCCGTAAACTCAACTGAGTTAGCCAAAACCCTCAATAGCTCGGCAAATGCCAGCGTAATAAGAGCGAAATATGAGCCGCGCAATCCAGATCGGAAGCTCATATAACCAACAATAAACCCAAGACCGGCACCGGCAAAAATGGCGGCAAATATACCAATAATTGGCGGAACACCAAAGGTTGTTAGTAAAATGGTTGAGGCATATGCGCCTGTCCCAAAAAACATCACCCCGCCAAATGAGAATTGCCCAGCATAACCGCCTAAAATATTCCATGACTGGCCAATATAAGCAGTAAAGAAAATCAACGTCAGGACATCAAGGTAGAATTTACTCTCAATAAAGTAAGGTGCCAGAAGCAAAACAACAGCTGAAACGAGCAACATCACTGCACCGTTACGGCTCATACCGTATCTTTTGCGCGCCATCATACTCTGCTTCCAAATAGGCCGGTTGGTTTAAAAATAAGAATGATAATAAAGATAAGTGAAATACCAATCTGACCAAGACTTTCACCCAGTAAAAGCCCGCCTACTGACTCTGTAATGCCAATAACAAATCCGCCAAGCAGAGCGCCCACCACGCTGCCCATGCCGCCAAGAACAACGATTGTAAAGGCAATCACAACAAAAATATTACCTGTATAGGGATCAACATAAAAGATGGGCAGAAGCATACATCCTGCTGCACCAAGACAGGCAATGCCTATCCCGAACGTCACAGCAAAAATATGTTCTACATCAATACCAACAAGTCGTGCGCCCTGTCTTTCCTTGGCAACAGCGCGGATAGCCTTGCCAAGGTCTGTTAGCGACATCAGCGCCCATAACAGAGCGCAAATCATTAGGGATGCGACAAAAGAAATGATTTTTGGGTAGGATAGAAATAAAAATCCTAAATCAAGAGCGTCATAACTATAGGACAGGCTGACAGTCTGCTGGTCACCTGTAAAGAAGAAGAGAGCAGAGTTTTCTATGATTATCGAAAGGCCGAGCGTAATCAGAAGAATATTCTGGTCCTTGCCCTTTGATAATTTACCAATCCCCCAGCGATACAGAACATAGCCAATAACAAAGCTTGCTGGCGCAACAATAAGTATCGCCAGATAGGGATCAATGCTAAAAATCCGGAACAGAAAAAATGCGGCATAAAGCGCCAGCATTAACATCGCGCCATGGGCAAAATTAATAATATGGAGAACGCCGTAAATCAGCGTTAGTCCAAGCGCAACAAGGGCATAAATAGACCCGTACATCACCCCATTGATGATGGCGGCAGGCAGCATTGTTAATGTCGAAGAAATCATAAATACATTTCATAAAAATAACTGCAGGCAGCCCTTAAAAAGGCTACCTGCATGAATGTTAACGATTAGCCGCGTGGGAACACGGCATTTGCGGAGGCATATTTGGATGGAGCAATGATCTGTACGTCACCCTTTTGTGCCTGAATAGCAACAGCGCGTGAGCCCATATTCTGACCATTCACCATGTTAGTTTTGTCATATGGCATGAAATCAACTTCGAGCTCTGATGCTGCTAATGATGCATTTACCGCCTCGCTATCAGTTGTACCCGCTCGCTCAAATCCATCAGCAAGGAACATAATCGACATGTAGGCACAATAAACTTCGAAGGTGAAGTATTTGCCATCTGCCTCTGTGCGTGCACGCATCGCCTGACCAGAAGCAGAACCTGGGTTATACCAATGGTTAACATCAATCATATTTTCAGCAATATCAGGCATATCATTAACGAACTTAAAGTTAAATCCACCACCTAATACAGAGTAGCTTGCCATGAAATCAACTCTCTGTTGGCGTAATGTTTTGGCAAGCAAAACATATTCACCAGGATAGTTAATCGGCATAATAATATCTGGTTTTGCAGACTTAATTCTCAAAGCAACATTATCAAAATTCCGTGTTGGATTTGCATGTTTGATAGAATCAATAACCTCAAGATTATGTTCTTTCAGCGCTGCTGTCATAAGCTTGGCTGTACCTGTGCCAAATTCTGATTCCTCATGAACGATAATAACAGTCTTCGCCTTTGAGCCGGTCGCCTTGTTAATTTCACCAAGGTTGTTAGCGGCATCTTTGGCAATCCGGCCATAGCCATCTGCCATTCTAAAGACGTTTGGAAGTCCCCGCTGTACCAGCTTATCTGAAACACCAACATCGATAGAGAATGGAATATTATATTTTGCAGCCGCAGCGGATGAAGCAAGACCTACAGCAGATTGATAACAGCCTTGAAGGGCATGAACACCTGCTTCATTCATCTTTTCAACTTCGGCTGCCCCAATTTCAGGCTTTGTCTGAGAATCACCAAGCAGGGCCTCAATTGGCGCGCCGCCCATAGATTTGATGCCGCCGCGTGCATTGATATCAGCAATCGCCATCAACGCGCCATAGCGCAGCTGCGCTGCAGGATATGCTGCCCACCCCGTGGCAGGGTGGATTAATCCAATTTTGACGGGGGTTGCTGCTCTTGCAATCATAGGAATTGATAGTCCTGAAGATGCAAGGGCAATAGTCGCTGAAGTTCTACTTATAAATTTACGCCTTGAAGTTGTTGAAAAATATGGAATTTTAGGCATTTTTGTCTCCCTTAATAGAGATTATTATGTACATCTCGCATGAATGTAGAAGTTACAGTTAGCTAGTAAAAAAGAGAGTTGTCCAAGAAATAATAGAGATAATATTTTTTATCGTGGAAAAATTATCAAAAATGCATAGCATTGATTACCTATAAAGGATTTGGAGCTGCAGCATGAAAAATAATAATGTTCAATTACCTAAAACTGTTTTAGATGTGGAAAAATCCCTTAAAAAACTTCATGACAAAAGAGGGTATTTGTTACCCCACCATGGGTTGCTTGCAATATCTAACCCCAACCTTCTCGAGGCTTATGACGCAACTTATACGCATATGACACTTACAGATAAGGTTCTAAGTCTTTATGAAAAAGAAGTTATTTGGTTCATTATTCTTATTTCAACGTCTGAGGCTATTGCTACTCATCATATTGAACGCCTTAAAAAATCAGGGGGAAGCCAAATTGATATAGAGGCGGCACTTGCAACTGCCGTTTGGGCTAAAGGTGCAGACTATTATACTTTTGTTGAAAAAAATTGGGGAGGACATCTTCATGAATTTGATGGAGTTTCCAAGTATCGAGCTGGTTTAAAAACAATCACAGAAAAATATGAAATTGAACCTAAAATCTTTGAAATAGGGCTAGCGGCAGCTCACCAATGCCATAGACGTTGGGACTGGGTAGCTGAGCATATAATTGGCGCATATATGGCAGGGGCTAATGAGGGAGCGATAGCAGAGGGTTTGGCTTTAGCTATGTTCCCAGGAGGAGTGCCCAATTTTGTAGATGCCTGTGATATTTGGCGTAAATTAATACAGGAAGAAAAAGTCAAAGCAACAGAACCTTACAGAGCTTGGGCAAGCATGTCAGGCCTAGGTGGATTTGACGAAGCCGCCGGTATGTCATGAAAGCAAACATCAAAGCTTGGACACATATAATAGTGGGTGCTGGCGCAGCTGGATGTGTGTTAGCTAATCAACTCTCAAAGAACCAAAATTTTAATATTTTGCTTATAGAGGCAGGTGGCACTGGCAAGGGTGACCCCACATTAAAAGTTCCCATGATGACGTCTGTTTTACTGCGTGGCAAAAGACATATCTGGCAATATCAAACAGAAAAAGAACAAGGCCTTAAGGGACAAAATATATCACTTCCAAGAGGTAAGGTCTTAGGAGGATCAACAGCTATAAATGGAATGGTGTACTCCCGTGGATTACCTATAGATTACGATCACTGGTCACAGTTAGGGCTAACTCAATGGTCATGGGATAATATTGTACCTTATTTTCAAAAAATAGAAAAATATAGTGGTAATAATGGCTGTTCTTCCCTAGGGCGCTCAGGCTCACTATCCATATCAGATAGACAAGAGCCACTTTCCCCATTGGTTGATGCTTTTGTTGATGCAGGCATTTCCGCTGGTTATCCCCGTTGCAACGACTTTAACCACCCAAATGCTGAAGGTTTTGGTTTTTATGATTTTACAATAAAAAATGGTCGCCGTGAAAGCACTGCAACGGCCTATTTAGAAAGTGCTAAAGAGCGAAAAAATTTAACAATAAAAACAAATTGTGAAGTAAATAGAGTTCTGTTTAAGAACCAAAAAGCTTCTTCATTAGAGGTTCTATGTTCAGGAAAAATGAAAAAATTGAGGGCAGAGGAAGAAATCATTCTATGCGCTGGCGCAATTGGAACCCCAGCGATTTTGATGCGTTCAGGTATAGGAAATGCTGATGAACTTAATAAGCTAAATATTGCAGTTGTTGTAGACAGTCCAGAAGTAGGTCAAAATCTACATGACCATGTTTTAGTTCGCGTCAGTTACAAAGCTCCTGAAGCTGTAACTTTACACAATTTAACAAGGATAGATAAAGCCTCTTTAGCATTCATAAGAAGTTGGGTATTTGGCACTGGTCCTATGACAGTTTTTCCGTTAGAGGCAGGCGCTTTCATACGAACTGAAGGTGATGAATTTCCATCTATCCAAAGCCATTTTTTACCTGCACTGAGTACAGCAACTTTAAGATTCAATCCCTTTAAGAATAATACTAATAATATCTCTGGGTTTATGGCAAATGCTTCAGTTATGAGACCATTCAGCAGGGGGTTTGTTAAAATAACAGGCTCTTCGTTAAAAGACCCACTGCGGATTATTGTAAATTATCTAAAAGATGAAAGAGACCTAAACAAATTAATTGAGGCAACAGATATACTCCGTGATGTTTTTTCTCAAAAACAATTCAAAAACTACAAACAAGAGGAATTATCCCCAGGAAAAAATATAAAAACTAGAAACGAACTCTCTGAATGGGTTCGAGGCAGTGCTGGGACAGTTCATCATTTATGTGGAAGTTGCAGAATGGGAATTGATTTAGGGTCTGTTGTGAATCCTGAATTACAGGTCCGTGGAGTCGAGGGACTGCGTATTGCCGACGCTTCTGTTTTTCCTTCAATTACGTCTGGAAACACTGCAGCTCCTTCTATGATGATTGGAATAAAGGCAGCAGAATTTCTAATGAGATAAAGTTAACCCACCACCAATACTGGCAGTGGGTTAACTAAGCAATTAAGCGGATTGTATTTTATCGTAAGTCCCCGCTCCAAAAATATCATCCGTAAGATCTTTAATCGCAGGCTTCAAGGTCCTTTGAGCTGCAGACGCATCAAGCATAGGAGTGCTATCTGCACCATTTATTTCGCGCCATTTTGCAAAATTTGTTGACTCTGCATCTGCTGTTGCTCTGAAGAAGTCTTGTGGCTCTAGCTCATTAAATGTATCAACTAGAATGGACTGTTGCTCCTTAGACATTCCATCCCATGCGTTTACATTAATCATCTGTTTATCCAAACCAATGCCCCAGTCATTTTGATAACAATAATTTGTAACCTCATAGAATTTTTGACTAATCATCAAATTTCCTAAGGTTGCCATACCATCAACAACGCCCTGTTGAAGGGCGCCATAAAGCTCGTTAAATGGAATAACAGTTGGCTTTGCTCCGACCTGCTTGAGGCCAGCAATAACACCCTCGATTTCAGGAGCACGGATTTTCATGCCCTTAAGGTCATCAAATGAACTAAGCTTTTCTTTAGTAAAAAGTTTCCAAGGGCCAGCTCGGGCAACACTCAAATAACGAAGCCCTGAATACCTTTTCTGAACGGCCGCATTCAATTTATCATAGAGGAGACCATTTGCTATTTTCCGAGCATGATCTGAATCTCTTGCAAAATAAGGTGCATAGAATACATCAAATTCTCTCAGACCCGTATAGGCACCGTTGTAGATATGAACTGTGCCGAGAGCTGTTCCATCAAGAACATCTTTACCACCACCAATAGTTCCCGCTTTGATGTCAAAATTCAATTCGCCATTGGTGCGTTTTTTGACTAAATCAAGCCATTTTGCTGCAAATTTATTTGATGCACTATCAATGTTACCAGCGTTTCCATAAATAAGCATTTTAGCAGCTAATGCAGGTCCAGCTACACTAGTTAGTAAACTGGCTAGCCCAACAGCGCCAAGGCCATTGTTAAAATTACGTCTTTCCATTTTTTTTCTCCTGTTTATTGTTACTCCTACTTATGATTTCAAACGGACTGTTTAAAATTTCTACTATCGGTCAAACACTAGATCTGGAAGGAATAGTGTAATACTTGGAATATAGGTGATCACCAGCAGAACAAAAACGAGAATAAAGAAGTAAGGCACAGCCTCCTTAAAGATCTCTATTACACCGACTCCGCCAATTTGAGAGATTATAAAGAGATTGAGTCCAATGGGTGGTGTAATCATCCCAATCATTAAGTTAAGAACCATAACAACACCAAAATGAACCTCATCTACTCCTAAATCTGATAACAGTGGAAATAGAACTGGTGCTATAATCAACATTATCGGCAAAATTTCCATGATCATACCAAGCACTAACAGCAAGACATTTATCATGAGAAGAAGAACCCATACCTCGTTACTAATTGATAACATTGCGTCTGTTAGGATTACACCAAGGTTTTCTTTCACTGCTAACCAGGCAAAAATTTTAGACGTAGCGACGGTTAGCATAATAACTGAGGTAGATACAGCAGCATGCGAAGCAGCTTCCAATATTTGTTTGAAGCCAAGGTTTCGATAAAGAAAAACTCCAAGAAACAGAACATAGAATGCTGCTACGGCCGCAGATTCTGTTGGAGTCGCCACTCCAAAAATTATAGCCCCAACAATAATTCCTGGAGCGATAAGAGCAGGAATTCCTTCTTTAAAGGATATAGCCTTTTCGTTATTTGTAGCTCTTTTTTCAACGGGATAATTTCGGCTTTTGCATATCCACCAAGTAATAGCAAACATAGCAATAAACATTAATATTCCAGGAACCACTCCTCCTAAAAAAAGCTGTCCCACTGAAACGTTAACAATTGCACCTAAAAGAACAAAGGAAATAGAAGGAGGAACTATAGGACCTACAGTAGCCGCAGACGCAATTACGGCGCTAGAAAACGCAGGTTTAAAACCGCGTTTTTTCATCTCTGGAAGTAATACAGTCCCAGTTGCAGCAGCATCAGCAAGTGCGGAGCCTGAACATCCCGACATAATAAAATTTGCTGTAACCCCAACATTGGCTAATCCGCCATTAAGGTGCCCAACAAGCGTAGAAGCAAAGCCAACAATTCTACGCGTTACGCCTGTCACATTCATTAGCTCACCAGCAAAAATGAATAACGGTATTGCTAATAAAACAAAAGAATTCACTCCAGAAGTCATTTGCTGTGCAAAAAGAACCATTGGCGTAAAGTTTTCTGTAAATTGCGCCAAGGTAAGATATCCAAACGCCGCTAATCCAATAGCCCAAGCGATTTCCATGCCCAGCAAAGAAAAGATAAATAATATGGCTATCATGGAAACAAGAAGCATATTAAGACTCCTCGGCGACTGATAATTTATAAACAAGTATTGTGTTGACCATTAACCTTGTTTGATAAAATAACATTAGAGAACTTCCAACCGTAACTGGAGAGTACAACCAAAGAAAGCTCCATCCTGTAGACAGCATAGAGCCTCCTGACTGAAGATTTAAAATTGGAATATTATACCAAACAAGAGCTCCAAGCATAATCAGAACAAGACAATGCATAAACGTCTCAAGAAATACTCTTGGCTTGGCAGAAATCTTGTCTATAAAATGTGTTACACGTATGTTTTTACCTTGTTTTGTTGCTACTGCAATTCCAAGATAAGTCATCCACAAGAAAAAAGCTCTTGGAGCCTCATCAGCCCACAGAGGCGGTTCATTAAAAACATATCTTAAGGTAACTGAAATGAACACAGAGCAGGCTATAGTAATCAGCAAAAGGCCAGAACTATAATATAAAGCTCTCTCTAAGAGATAATCTAACTTCTTTAAAGTAACGATTTTTTAATACTCCAAAAACGAGGATAATAAATCATTAACAGACTATAGAAATCAGTCTTCCCTATAAAAGCTCTCAAATCAATTGTTATTTTGATTGATTGATTCGAGCGTGTTTGTTCAAAAAATTTTAGTTGCTAAAAATAAAACCAATTTTTTGACAAAACGACAAATTAAAGTACTTATTATTGAATGACCAATAGGAACGACGCTTTATCAAATTTTAGTGTGAATATGCAATTTGAAGACCTGCATCAAGATGTGGTCGAACGTGCAAAGTTAATAATTATTGATTGTGTAGGAGCAATCTTAGGCGGTGTTGCAGAAAAGGATGCTATAGCGCTGATTAACTTGCGGTCTCAAAAAATACCCGGTGCTGACTATGTAAAAATAATTGGCACTGAGCAATGGGCAGAGAAGTCACAGGCAGCTCTGCTATATGGCACTGCCGGTACAGTTCTCGAGATGGATGAAGGGCATCAATTTGCAAAGGGGCATCCGGGAATTCACGTATTACCAGCAATTCTCTCTATGGTCCAATCTAATTGGCTGGGTAGGAAGGTATCAGGGCAAGAATTTCTTACTGCTTTCATTGTAGGGTACGATATTGCAGCGAGAATTGGAGCTGGTTCAAAATTAAAACATTCTATGCACCCTCATGGGACTTGGGGCGTCATTGGCGCTTCAGTAGCGATAGGAAAGCTTTTAGGCTTAAATATCACTCAAACTAAAGAGCTACTAAATATTTCATCTAGCCTAACTACAGCAACAAGTCGAAAGACGATGCTAGAGGGTGGAACTGTCAGAAATATTTATGCTGGTTTGTCTAATCAGATGGCCTTTTTAGCAATAGATTTAATTTCTGCGAATTTTACGGGTGAAAATGATGGAATACAATCTGTTTTTGGAAGCATAATTTCTGACGAACTTAATGATGAAGTTATTCTAGACCATCTTGGACAAAACTTTGAAGTTATGCGTAATTATTTTAAATTACATGCCTGTTGTCGCTTTAACCATGCCACCCTAGATGCCTTGTGGACATTAATGGAACGACACCCAGAACTGCATGATACAGATAATATTGAGTCAATAGATGTTGAAAGTTATAATTTAGCAGCTGAGTTAAACGATCCAGCGCCTAAAAATATGTTAGCGGCAAAGTTTTCTATTCCTTTCGCTGTCGCGACCACACTTATTAACAAAACTTCCAAAGTAGAGAGTTTTTCAGGAACTGCATTGTCAGATTCTGACGTATTGAAGGTAGCTAAAAAAGTTCACATTACTGAAAACCATTTGATGACAGCGTCTTTACCAGATTTCAGGCCTGCAAAAGTTTCAATCACCTTGAAAATTGGTAAAGTCCTGAGTCATGAGGTAGCTACAAATAAAGGTGACTGGAGAAGCCCCTACTCTCCAGATGAACTCAAAGAAAAATTTTTCTCTTTAGCAGTACGAAGTTTAGATAGAGAGCAAACAGTTTGTTTATACAACAATTTAACTTACCTAGAAAAGTATGATGATATTAAAACAATATTTGATATTAAACATAATTAAATTCCGATGAACTCAGCACTTTTTTAAAGAGATATTATGAAAAATAAACACAGAAACGGTCCAGAAGACTCGATAAAACGGGATTTGACTGCAGCATACAGATTAATTGCAGACCAAAACCTTACAGATACGATATTCACGCATATAACAGCACGTTCTACACAGGGAGATGACCAGATTTATATTAATAGATTTGGGTTGTTTTTTGATGAGGTAACA
>Ga0115008_10000841_pt1 | contig 23984 bp, 20 predicted proteins | sample FraStrMetagenome_FD_87164 | JGI IMG/M metagenome (GOLD analysis project Ga0115008, IMG submission 87164) | Marine eukaryotic phytoplankton communities from Arctic Ocean - Fram Strait ARC3M Metagenome | ecosystem: Environmental > Aquatic > Marine > Oceanic | place: Fram Strait | collected...
CAAGAGTGGGGAAGAACGTAAATGTTTCATTGAGATAATCTGGGGAGATGTCTGAAGCAGCCTCGTTCAAATTAAAATTAGAGAAACCATCAGTATCATTATCACATTGTTTAAGTTCTACTGAAGAGCTTATTATTGGGAGTGGGTTTACAGTTAGTGCAATGGGATTTGAAGTAAAGCCGCACGTATTTCCAATTTTATTAAGAACAACTCGATATTGTTGGTTATTTAAAGATTGTTGAATATTAATGAGTTCTAAAGTAGTTGAAGTTTCACCGTTATAAGATGCATTACTTAGAATGTTTGTCCAGTTTGTTCCATCGGAACTTTCTTGCCATTGAAAAGAATCTGCATTAGTATCTATGCTTATTGAATTTGTTGAAGCTTCACAAAAATTTACATCTAGAAAAGGAGTGTTCAAAGAAATATGTGCTCCAATAATATAATTTTGATTTGGAGAGGTATATCCATCAACAGCATTTAAAACAAGGCCATTAGCATCTATTTGAACAGGTAAAACTCCTAATAATCCATCATTATTTACATCTGTAAAGCCAGCATCTATAACATCGTTACAAGTATCATTATCTGAATCTAATTCTACAAAGTTAAAATCCGTATCATTATCTGTATTTGCTATGGAATAGTTTAGAGAAAGTATTTTTGCATCTGCTAATGTTTCTAAACTATCCGCTAAACCATTAATTCCAATAATTAGATTTACATTATCTACCAATCCATCAAAATTAGTGTCTAAATTATGGCCAGATTCTGTTGAGTCATAAATTCCATCATTGTCAGAGTCAAGATCTAAATAGTTTAAGATTCCATCATTGTCAGAGTCAATATTTATGGATGATGTAAAGATATCATCCAAACCGTCTAAATTAGTATCTGTATTAGAAATGCTAATTGGTTGTGCGAAAGCTTCACTAATGTCAGGGATACCATCATTATCGGAATCTAAATCAAAGGCATCTTCAATGCCATCATTGTCAGAATCTCTAGCAAAGCAGGTTAAAGAAACTGTTCCGTTGAAAGTTGATGTTGAAGCAAGGTTGTTAGAGTTGTGTTCAAAACTTATTTGGTCTACTTGGTTTGCTAAAAACTGAAAAGCAGTTGTTCCAGTAGCTTCAGTATTGTATGTAAAATGTATTTCTGATGCCGAAATGTTTGTTATTCCAGTTTCGAAAATCCCATCAAAGTTAGTGTCAATTAGCAGTTGGTCATCTGGGTCTAAAAGTGTTATATTTTTATTGTTAGGTCCAATTTTTATAATAAAAAATTCACCATTTGCACTTGTATGGGGTGTTCCAATACTCTGTATAAATTTAAAATTAATAGCTTCAGTAAAATCTAGCACGTATTTTAAATTAGAAATATTTCCTTGATTTATTGTTGAAGTAAAGTTTCCATCTGTTTGACCTGTAAATGTATTTGTAGTTCCATCTGAATTTGTTTGAGAAAATGTACTCGATATAATTGCAGCATTGGTAGATGTATCTTGAAATGTAATACTTGGTGAGTTTATGTTTGCAATATTTATTGTTGCGTCTCCATTAGATTCATCACAATTTAAAATTCCGTCATTATCAATGTCTATATCAAGATTGTCAATAACCAAATCACCGTCAAAATCGTCCGGACACAAACTTACTGGTACTTCTATAGATTCAAAAGTATCTCCAGAACAATTTATGAGCCCCACAAGTTTGTATCTTCCTGGTAAGCTTGGGCTGTAACTTGGGCTTGTTACACCTGTTGAAATAAAACCACCTCCGGTTTCATTGTCAAAAAACCATTCGAAACTATCAAATAAATCTGTGTTTGCAGCTTCTAAAGTTACGTTAGGGATACAGTTTCCTAGAGTTTGCACAGTAGCATCAAAATTAATTTCTGGAGCAGATGGAAATCCAGAATAAAAACTACCTGAAGTTGCAAAACCATCATAATTGAAGTAGGCACAATATAATTCTTCAGAACTCTTTACAGCTACGTTTCCATTTAAATCAGACACTCTATAAGTCTCATAATTAGTGTTTCCATCAACATCAAATGGGCCAGCAGTATTGAAGTCTGTAATTGGAGAACCATTTACTGTGACTGTTGCTCCTTTGTTTGTTACTATTGTTACTCCACCTTGAAAAGTGTCGCTGCCAATAGCATCAATATTTGCAATATTATTTACATCTCCTCTATTTTCGCAACTAAGTGGAGGTACAAAAAACATTCCCTGATTAGCTAAACTGGGAGCTCCATTATTTAAGCCTCCAACACCTTGGTAAGCAAAAGTGGGTTTAGAGGTTGCTATAAACATGTTTCCATTTGCATTGTAATTGTTCCCTTCAGCAACAAAGTATTCTCCACTATTTATGGTGGATACAACGGTTCCTCCATTAATTCTTACTTCTGTATTATCTTCATGTGCAATAATTAAAGCATTTTCCCATTCATCATCACCATCTCCACGAACAAAAATATATTCTGTACCAATTTTACTAGCATCAACAATTTGATCAACACCATAATCTCTACCTCCTCCAACATGAAAACTACCTGTTGCAGAACCAGAGTTTACCACAATTGGTTTATCAGATTTTATTAATGTACCAATTAAATCATTCGTTGTACCTCCAGTATTTACTGAAACAGAAACAATGTAGGTTTCGTCCTCATTTAAGATAATGTTCACAGGTAAAGTACCAGTATAATTGTTAATTACAATTCCTGCGGGTAAATCATCAAAAGTAACATTGGTATTGTTTTCAGTAGCCATAACTGAAATAAAATTTAAGTAGCCTCCAGCTTGACCATCGTTTGCAAAACCACCCATTCTAAAATCTGTGCCTAAAGCAGAATTTCCTTTACTTACTATAGCTCCAGCCTGAAAACCGTTTTGAGACCTCATTCTTACGGAAACATAAATAACATCATCAGCTTCAATAATATATCCTCTGTCATTAGTAATAACACTCGTTGTATTAGAACTTTGGAATAATTGTATACCAACTGCTGTAGCGCTAGTAGAAAATGGCGTTGAATTTGAAACAGTACCTGATATTTCTGATGAAGTAGGTTGTCCAATAGGTTTTATCGTAAAAGATATGTTTTGATCTTTTGGTGTTGATATATAAATATATTGATTAGCAATTGGGTCATCACTTGTAATTGGTGGTAAATAATGCTTTTTGCTTAATTGGGCTTGTATGCTTATTGAGCAAACTAAAACTAAAAAAACAGAAGCTAAATATTGAAATTTAATATTGAGCATAAATTTTGTTGATAAATTTGATTAAACGATAAAAGTAGAAAGAAATTAAATAAATTTTTAAAATTGTTGGACTTATTTAAAAATAAGTTTTTTCAACAAAATATAACTATTATTGGCTGAGTTAAATTCTTGATTAATTTATTTATTATAAAATTTAAATTAAAAATTGCCTAGAAAATATATTCCATGGAATATATTTTTTTTTTTTGTAACTTTGTAAAGAATATAAAGAATACAAAAAACAAATCCTTTACCTATGAAAAAAATATTAGTTTTTGCTGGGAGTAATAGTAAAAAATCAATTAATAAACAATTAGCAACGTACACTTCAACTTTATTAGATGATATTGAATCAACAATTCTAGACTTAAATGATTTTATGCCACCATTATATGGAGTTGACGAAGAAATAGAAAATGGGATACCAGAGAATTCACACAAGTTTATTAAGTTGATTAAAAAATCAGATGGAATTATTTTATCTCTAGCGGAGCATAATGGTAATTTCTCTGTCGCATTTAAAAATATATTTGATTGGATTTCTCGTATTGAAAAAAAACCTTGGAATAATAAACCTATGTTGTTAATGTCAACTTCTCCAGGAGGAAGAGGAGGAGCATCTGTCCTATCAATTGCTAAAAATGGATTTCCACATATGGGAGGAAATATAGTAGCAGATTTTTCACTACCAAGTTTTTATGATAATTTTAAAGAGGAAACTATTGTAAATGAAGAATTAAAAAGTCAGTTAGAAGCATTGGTATCTATTTTCGAAAAAGAATTGTAAAAAACTGTAGTTTAGTTTGCATAGCCAGATCGATAGTTAACAGGATTTAATTTTATTTACAGAACACTAAATTATGGGAGACATTTCAAAAGATATTAATTCTAAATTTCCAAATAATAAACTGAAAGCGTTACTAAATATTAAATATACAGCAAATTGGTTAAGTAGTATTGAAATTGAGTTTTTCAAACCTTACGGAATATCTCCACAGCAGTACAATATCTTAAGAATATTAAGAGGAGCAGGAGGTCCAACTAAAGTTCAAATTATTAAAGATAGAATGATAGAACGAGCTCCCAATGCTACTCGATTAATGGATAAATTATGCGATAAGAAACTGATAGAAAGAGTTCGTTGTAAGCATGATAGACGAGTTGTTTATAGTAGTATTTCTAAATATGGATTAGAACTATTAAAAACGATAGACATATCTGTCAGTTTTGATTTTTTAGAAAACTTAACGGAAGTAGAAGCAAAACAATTAAGTAATTTATTAGATAAAATTAGATGAGTATATAATCAACTTACCTTTAAAATAGCACATACTCAAATAATACATAAATGTTAGTTTGTATAATTCTGAATTTTATCTGAAATATCCGGGAGGCTTATATATTATATGAAACATGAAAAAATCTAAAACAATACAGCATAAAGTAGCAAGTCCTTTGGTAAATATGGGGGCAATAAAATTACGTCAACCTTTACCAACAAAAGGAATAGAAAATGTAGATCCTTTTTTATTATTACATCATTACGGACCTTATGCTATCAGCGAATTTAACAATCCGTTTGATTTAGGACCTCATCCGCATAGAGGATTCGAGCCGATAACTTTATTATTTAAAGGAGAACAATTACACAGAGATTCTCTAGGAAATGAAATGTTGATAAAAGCTGGAGATGTTCAATGGACAACAGCAGGAAGAGGGATTGTTCATGCGGAAGGCCCTTCAAAAGAATTTGTGAAAAAAGGAGGAGAATTAGAAGGCATCCAATTGTGGTTAAATCTACCCGCTGAAAACAAAATGATGCCAGCTAATTACCAGCATGTAAAATGCGAAGAAATAAAATATATTAAAAATGATGATGAAACTATCGCTTTAAAAATTATAGCAGGTGAACAAAAGGGTGTTTTTGGATCTGTAAAAACTCAAACTGCAGTAAATGTATTTACTATTGAAGCAAATAATAATGGAAGTATAGAAATAGATTTACCAAAAAGTCATCAATCTTTAATCTATTTATTAAATGGAGAAGTCTTAATAAATGACGAAGCAGTTTTGAAAAAAGGAGCAACTCAAATGGTAACATTTAACCAAGATGGAATTTTAGTTGAAATTGAAGCAAAAGAAAAAAGTACCTTATTAGTGCTCTCTGGAGAGCCAATTAAAGAAAAAATTACTCAATATGGACCTTATGTTATGAATACACAAACAGAAATTATGGAAGCGATGCGTGATTTTCAACAAGGAAAAATGGGATATTTATATTAAAATTATGAACTGATTTAATAGCACACTAAATAAGTTTATGTTGTTTACTATATCTTTTCATAAAAAATGAAAAGGAGGTTATTTAAAAAACTCAAGCCTTTCATGACTTGAGTTTTTTCTTTTCATAAAATAAACATATATTGCTTATTATTATGCATGCATAATAAATATAACTTCAATATTATGAAATATAAGCACATTTTTGAGCCATTAAATTTAGGGTTTACAACCTTAAAAAATAGAATTATTATGGGTTCTATGCATACAGGTTTGGAAGAAGAGAAAAATGGAATAGATAAAATAGCAACCTATTATGCAGAAAGAGCAAAAGGTGGAGTAGGTTTAATTGTAACAGGTGGAATTGCTCCTAATGTTCAAGGTTGGACAGGTCCTTTTTCTGCAAGAATGTCTTCTAAAAAACATGCAGAGCATCATAAAAAAATAACAGATGCTGTTCATAAAGAAGGAGGTAAAATTTGTATGCAAATTTTACATGCAGGACGTTATGGTTATCATCCTTTTAATGTTGCACCCTCAAAAATAAAATCGCCAATAACTCCATTTAAACCTTTTAAATTAACTCAATCTGGTATCAAAAGAACTATTCGTGATTTTGTAAACAGTGCAAAACTCTCCAAATTAGCGGGGTATGATGGGGTTGAGATTATGGGTTCAGAAGGATATTTAATTAATCAATTTATTGCAAAAAGAACAAATAAAAGAACTGATAATTATGGTGGTGATTATGAAAATAGAATGCGTTTACCAATTGAATTGGTAAAACAAACTAGAGAAGCTGTAGGTAAAGAGTTTATTATTATTTACAGGTTGTCTATGTTAGACCTTGTAGAAAATGGAAGTACTTGGGAAGAAGTGGTTCAACTAGGAAAAGAAATCGAAAATGCTGGAGCTACTATAATAAATACAGGAATTGGTTGGCATGAATCTAGAATTCCAACAATTGCAACATCTGTGCCAAGAGCAGCATTTACCTGGGTTACAAAAAAGATGAAAGAAGAAATCTCTATTCCATTAGTAACTTCAAATAGAATAAACATGCCGGAAACTGCTGAAAAAATATTATCTGAAGGAGATGCTGATATGATTTCCATGGCACGACCTTTTTTGGCAGACCCTGAATGGGTGAACAAAGCAAAAGCTGATAAAAGTGATGAAATTAATACTTGTATTGGATGTAATCAAGCATGTTTAGATCATGTTTTTAAACAGAAAGTTGCTAGTTGTTTGGTGAATCCAAGAGCATGTCACGAAACAGAATTGAATTATTATCCAACTGAAAATAAAAAGAAAATAGCAGTAATTGGCGCTGGCCCAGCAGGGTTGGCAGTATCAACAATAGCTGCTCAAAGAGGTCATAATGTTACATTATTTGATGCTGATAAAGAAATTGGAGGTCAATTTAATATGGCGAAAAAAATTCCAGGAAAAGAGGAGTTTTATGAAACGTTACGATATTTTAATAAGCAAATCGAGCTTCACAATGTAGGTGTAAAATTAAACACGAAAGTTTCTACAGACGATTTAATAAAATCAGACTTTGATGAAATAATTATCGCGACAGGAATTACACCAAGAGAATTGAAAATTGAAGGAATTGAACACGAAAAAGTATTGAGCTACATTGATGTATTAAAACACAAAAAAATAGTAGGAAAACGTGTAGCTGTTATTGGAGCAGGAGGAATTGGCTTTGATGTTTCAGAATATTTATCTCATACAGGGGAATCATCTTCATTAAATATAGATACTTGGTTAAAAGAATGGGGGATTGATAAAGAGATGAATGCCAGAAGTGGAATAGAGGGAGTTAAAGCAGAATTTAATCCTTCTCCAAGAGAAATTTTTATGTTTAAACGTAGTAAGGGTAAGTTTGGTGGGAATCTCGGAAAAACCACCGGTTGGATACATAGAACAACTTTGAAAAAGAAAAAAGTACAATTTATTGGCGAAGTTTCCTATACAAAAATCGATGATGATGGTTTGCATTATATACAAAATGAAGAAGAAAAAATTTTGGAAGTAGACAACATTGTTATCTGTGCGGGTCAAACACCTTTCAAAGAATTATACCTTCCTTTGTTAGATGCAAATAAGAAAGTTCATGTTATTGGTGGCGCAGACTTTGCATCAGAATTAGATGCCAAAAGAGCGATTAATCAAGGAGCTAGATTGGCTGCTAAATTATAGTTTGTTAAATTGGTTTTTAGATATCAAATAATCGATTTTTATAGAATAATATTTTTAATCAAAATTTAAAACCCATTCATGAAATTATTTACTGTAGAAGAAATAGCATCACTTGTAAACGGTGATCAAATTGGAAATTGTGACGATAAAATTTATGCTCCAGAACAAATTGAAAATGCAGTTAAGGGGAATGTTACTTTTATAGGTAATTCTAAATATACGCGTCTTTGGCAAACTTCAAATGCAAGTATAGCCATTGTATATGACGGAATAAATATTTCTCCAGAAGAAGGTAAGGCATTTGTAAAAGTTAAAAATCCAGATTTAGCAATGGCAATCATACTTGATGCTTTTGAAACAGAACCACCTTATTTCGAAATTGATATTCATCCTACTGCCGTAATTGATAAAACTGCCAAATTAGGAAAAGGGTGTAAAGTTGGTGCACATTCTTATGTTGGTAAAAATGTAATACTAGGAGATGATGTAATCATTTATCCGAATGTTTCCGTTTTTGATGATAGTTCAATTGGAAATCAGACCGTTATTTGGTCTGGCACAGTAATTCGAGAACGTAGTAAAATAGGAAGTCAATGTATTTTTCATTCAAATGTTAGTATCGGAGCTGATGGATTTGGATACAGACCATCTAATGATGGTAGAGGTTTAATAAAAATAAAACATATTGGTAATGTTATTATTGGAAACGCTGTAGAAATTGGTGCAAATTCTTGTGTAGATAGAGGTAAATTTAGTTCTACTATTTTAGGTGATGGCTGCAAAATTGATAATTTAGTACAAATAGGTCATAATTCTGTTTTGGGAAAATACTGCATAATGTGCGGTAATAGTGGTTTGGCAGGTTCTGTAACTTTAGGAGACGGCGTTATTATAGGAGGAAGTGCCTCTGTTAAAGATCATGTTACAATTCATTCAGGTGCAAAAGTAGGAGCTGGTTCTGGTGTTATTAGCAATGTAGAAGCTGGGAAAACAGTTATTGGTTATCCTGCATGCGATTCTAGAGAAAAAATGAAACAATGGGTGGCTCTTCGTAAATTAGCAAGAAACTAAATGTTAATTCTTTACTACTTTTAAATCTTTCAATTTTTAAGACTGTTTTTATAAAACCTATAATTTGGCAGGACCAAATAAATAACGATATTTGCTTCTAAACTAATTTAAATTAACTGATAATGGGAATGAATAAAAATACTGTCCTTGGTTGGGCAACATTTATAATGATATTGGTAGGTCTTGGTTTGATAGCTTTGGGAGCATTTAGATACAGAGAAGTTTCAGGTTGGGGATTTGCGGCTGTTGGTGTTGGTTTCTTTTCTGTGGCTTGGGTATTTAATGCTTTGAAAGGAAGGGTTTAAAATACGTTTAGAGTTTCTCTAAAAAGTTGATTTTTTTTAAAAAATAATATAAAAAATATGAGTGACGATAAAAAAGTAATTTTCTCGATGAATAAGGTTTCTAAAACCTATCAATCAACTGGAAAACAGGTTTTAAAAGATATTTATTTAAGTTTTTTTTACGGTGCAAAAATTGGGATTCTTGGTTTAAATGGGTCGGGTAAATCTACTTTATTAAAAATAATTGCTGGTGTGGAAAATAATTTCCAGGGAGATGTAACTTTTTCTCCAGGCTATAAAGTTGGGTATCTAGAACAAGAACCTAAACTAGATGACGATAAAACTGTTATAGAGGTTGTTAGAGAAGGAGTTGCAGAAACAGTTGCTATTCTAGATGAATACAACAAAATAAATGACATGTTTGGTTTAGAAGAGGTCTACTCAGATTCTGATAAAATGGACAAGTTAATGGCACAGCAAGCAGAATTACAAGATAAAATAGATGCTTCTAATGCTTGGGAACTTGATACCAAATTAGAAATTGCGATGGACGCTTTAAGAACTCCGGATGGAGATACTCCGATAAAAAATTTATCAGGTGGTGAAAGAAGACGAGTTGCATTGTGTAGATTGCTTTTACAAGAGCCAGAAATTTTACTATTAGATGAGCCAACAAACCATTTAGATGCAGAATCTGTTCATTGGTTAGAGCATCATTTAGCTCAATATAAAGGAACTGTAATTGCAGTAACCCACGACAGGTACTTTTTAGACAATGTTGCGGGTTGGATTCTTGAATTAGATCGGGGAGAGGGTATTCCTTGGAAAGGAAATTATTCTTCATGGCTAGATCAGAAGTCTCAAAGAATGGCAAAAGAAAGCAAAACTGCTTCCAAACGTCAAAAAACTTTAGAGCGAGAATTAGAATGGGTTCGTCAGGGAGCAAAAGGTCGTCAAACAAAGCAGAAAGCTCGTTTGAAAAACTATGATAAGTTGATGAGCCAAGACCAAAAACAAGTTGATGAAAAACTTGAAATATACATTCCAAATGGTCCGCGTTTAGGAAATAATGTTATTGAAGCAGTTGGAGTTTCAAAAGCTTTTGGAGATAAATTGTTATATGAAAATTTAGAGTTTAATCTACCACAAGCAGGAATCGTTGGAATTATAGGCCCAAATGGTGCTGGGAAAACAACTATTTTTAAAATGATAATGGGTGAAGAGAAATCTGATACTGGTAACTTTAAAGTTGGTGAGACTGCAAAAATTGCATATGTAGATCAAGCCCATTCTAACATAAATCCAGAGAAGTCTATTTGGGATAACTTTTCTGAAGGACAAGATCTAGTAATGATGGGAGGAAAACAAGTTAATTCTAGAGCTTATTTAAGTCGTTTTAATTTCTCTGGAAGTGAGCAAAATAAAAAGGTTTCTACATTGTCTGGAGGAGAAAGAAATAGACTTCATTTAGCAATGACCTTAAAAGAGGAAGGAAATGTTTTGCTTTTAGATGAACCAACAAATGATTTAGATGTAAATACCTTAAGAGCTTTAGAAGAGGGGTTAGAAAATTTTGCTGGTTGTGCAGTTATTATTAGTCACGACAGATGGTTTCTAGATAGAGTATGTACTCATATTTTAGCTTTTGAAGGCAATAGTGAAGTTTATTTCTTTGAAGGTTCTTTTTCTGATTATGAACAAAATAAAAAGAAACGTTTAGGGGGAGATTTAATGCCCAAACGAATTAAATATAAAAAATTAATTAGATAAATAATTTAAAAAACCCACATTCGTTTGAGTGTGGGTTTTAATTTCAACAGTTGTTATTACAAATAACTAATCAAATAATTTTACTTGTTCAAATATAAAAAATGATTCTTGTTCACAAATAAGTACAAATACTTATTTTTACTAGAGTGTTTTATAAACCATTGAAGAACAAACTTTTTATTATTCCGTCTGCTAAGCCAATTTTTGGTACATATATTTTTCTTGCTCCACTCCATTTCATAGCAGATAAATAAATTTTTGTGGCTGGTACAATAACATCAGCTCTGTCTGGATTTAAACTTAATTCTGAGATTCTTTCTTGATAGCTCATTTTTTTTAAGAACTGATATTGAGCATTAAGATAAATTAGTGAAATGGGTTTTCCTTCAGTTCTGCCTGACATTTTAAATAGCTTATTTATATTGCCTCCAGAACCAATTAAAGAAAGTCTTTTTAAATCTTTAGTATTTTTTTTAATCCATTTCTCGACATCATTAAAAATTTCTTTATTGATTGATTTTTTATTGTTTAACAGACGAACGGTTCCCATTTTAAAAGACTTTGAGGTAATTATTTTACCTTCAGAAAAAATGGTAAATTCTGTACTTCCACCACCTACATCTACATATAAATAAGAATTATCTCCTTCTATTAATTTGTTTAAATCTGTTGAAGATATAATTAATGCTTCTTCTTTTCCTTCTATGATATCAATTTTAATCCCCGTTTTTTTTAATATTTCATCAACAATAACTTCACCATTTTCTGCTTCTCTCATGGCAGAAGTTGCACAAGCTTTATAATTTGTAACCTGGTATATTTTCATCAATAATTTAAAAGCTTCAATTGCATCAATCATTCTAGCGGTATTTTCTTCACTAATTTTTCCTGTAACAAAAGCATCTTCTCCTAAACGAATAGGCACACGAACAAGTGAAGCTTTTTTAAATTGGGGTTCTTTATTTTCTTCTACAATAACGTTAGATATTAAAAGTCTTATTGCATTAGAACCAATATCTATAGCACCATATTTTTTTATTTCTAACAAACTAAATTATTTACGGTTTTTAGGAAATTCAGCTAAAATAGTTTTCCCTTTCTTAATGTTTTTCCAATGTTTTTCATCAAACCTAATAGCTATTATACCACAGGTACTAACATGCTTTATAGATTTACTCCCAAATTTATTTACAAAAGTATTTATTCCATGATCATGGCTAAAAATAATTGCAGAACTAAAGCTATCATCTAAGGCTTTTACTGTTTTTACTAGATATCCATCACTAAAACTGTATAATTGACGTCTGATTTTAAGATTAGATAAAGGATAATCGAAGTTTTCACAAAAAATAACAGCAGTATGTAAAGCTCTATTTGCACTGCTGGAGACAAAAACATCGGGTTTTGAAACTTGTGTGGATAAGAACTTAGACATTAAATGTGCATCTTTAATTCCCCGTTTTTTTAGAGGTCTATCAATATCTTCAATACCTTCATATTCCCAGGAAGATTTTGCATGACGGACAATGTAGAGTGTTTTCATTCAATTTATTATTGATATGTAAATATAAAAATTAAGGAGCTAATCGTTCTAATTTCCAAGAAAAATCTTTTTCTAAAGTATATCTTATTCTATCGTGCATTCTGTTAGGTCTTCCTTGCCAAAATTCTATAGAAATAGGTTTTACTGTATAACCACCCCAATGTTTCGGTCTTAAAATTTCTTTTCCTTCAAACTTTTTTTCAACGACTGATAAGTTTTCATCTAATTCTTTTCTAGATTTTACAACTGAACTTTGTTCAGAAGCCCAAGCACCTAATTTACTACCATCTGGTCTTGATTCAAAATATCTGTCAGATAAATTTTCGGGAAGTTTTTCTGCCTTTCCTTTTATAATTATTTGTTGCTCTAGACCTGCCCAAAAAAAGGAGATACAAATATTATTATTTTCCTCGATTGCCTTTCCTTTTTCTGAATGATAATTGGTATAAAAGATGAAGCCTTCGTCCGTGTACTTTTTTAATAGTACCACTCTATTTTTTGGGAATCCATCTGTGCCGATTGAAGAAATTGTCATGGCATTGGTTTCTTCAACCATGTTTGAAGCGTCGGCTATTAAGAACCATTTTTGGAATAGTTCTAAGGGGTTTTTTGGGCAATTGCTTTCTAAAAGTTCTTGCTTTTTATAATTTTTTCTGTGATTGCTTAAATCTTGTGACATTAGTTAAATATATAAGGTATTCCTATTGAATTTCTATTTCCAGAAGCATCTGTACCTTCAGAAAAATGATAGGCGCTTTCTAGCACTAAACCAATTTTTTTTACTTCTTTAAATGGGGTAATCTCAATTTGTAATGGTAAATAAAGACTTTCTAAAAACTTTATATTTTTGGAGTGAAAAGGAAAAGTAGAAATACCCATTCCAAAATTCACATTGTAATCCTTTTTTGAGATGAATGTATACAACAGACTTAATTCTGTATTAAATTCTATTCCCAAATTATCGTGAACTCTTGCTTCTATTTGAAAATTATCTGAAAACTCATAAGTTAGACCAATTTCAGTATTAAAATAACCAGTTATTTTAAATTGACAAAAAGAGGATAGTGATGTTAGAATTATTAGGATGAATAGTATGTTTTTCACATCAAAGTTCTTTCATTCAAATATAATTCAATAAAATTTATGAACCCTTTTAAAATAAGAAAAAAATAAAATTTGCAGTCAAATTTAGCCTTGCTAAAGTATTTTTAATTGATTGTATTTAAATGTCTTGCTAAAAAAACACCCGAACTTGCGCAAGCTTGTAGGAGGTAGCCTCCTGTTGGAGCATCCCAATCTAGCATTTCGCCAATACAATATTGATTTGAAATTTTATGCAATTGAAAGTGATTGTCGACTGCTTTTAAATCAATTCCACCCACTGTAGAAATAGCTTCATCTAAAACACCTAAATCGGTAATTTCTAATTTAAAATTTTTGATATTTTTTGATAATAATGTTGTTTCTAAATAAGTTTTTTTAGAAAGATTTATTTTTAATAAATTGATTTGTGAATTGCTTAACTTCAATTCTTTCTTTAAAATTTGAGTGGTATTTTTAAAGGTAGAATTTATTATTTTTGAAGTAATATCCTCTAGTGTTAATGTAGGCTTAAAATCGATATATATAATTGCTTTTTTTTTGGATTTTAATTGCTTTCTAATTTGTGGACTTAGGCCGTAAATAGCATTTCCTTCCAAGCCAAACTTTGTAATTACAACTTCACCTTTCTGTGTTTTGTCAGAACAAGAAATAATAATGTTTTTTAGTGGATTTCCTTCGTTATTTTTAATAAATTCTAGATTCCAATTAATTTTACAAACGCAATTTGAAGCTTCAAAAGGAAGCGTTCCTATTCCTTTTTTTTTAAATGTATCTAGCCATTTTCCATTAGAGCCTGTAATTTTCCAACTTCCGCCACCTAAAGAGAATACAGTGTAGTCAGAGGAAATAGTTTTGCTATTTATTATAGGGTTGTTTTTAGGATCCCAACCAGAAAATGTGTGTTTGTATTTAAGGGTGATGCCTTTTTCTTTTAAATGATCTAAAATGGTGTTTAAAACTGTTATTGGCTTTATTCCTTTTACTGGATAGATTCTTTTACTACTTCCAATAAAAGTTGGAATTCCAATTGATTTTAACCAATCTCTAAAATCAGTATTTGTAAAATTTAATAAAGGTTCTTTTAAAAAACTATTTGGAGTATAATGTTTTATAAAATCAAGAATTGGTTCTGAATATGTTAGGTTAAAACCGCCTTTACCTGCCACCAAAAACTTTCTACCAGCGGTTTTGTTTTTTTCAAAAATAGTAACATTAAATTTTTTAAGATCTATAAAAGCGGCTAAAAGTAAAGAGGAAGGTCCGCCACCAATAATAGAAATTGTTTTTTTCATCTTATTTCTTTCTGAATAAAAACAATCCAACAAAGGTAATGAATCCATTTAATATTAAAAGTGAAAACCCGAAGTCGAAGTTCAGTGTTTCCAGAGCTATATAATTTATAAAATAAGTTATAAATGGAGAAGCTAAGCAAATGAAAGGAACCATTGTATCTTTCACTTTTGTTTTGGTAAACAACCCGAAAGCATATAAACCTAATAACGGACCATAGGTGTAATTTGCGAAGGTAAATATCTTTGCAATGACACTTGCATCTGCAATGAAATATTTAAAAATAAGAATGGTTGCAATCAAAATAAACGAGAAAAGCACGTGAATTTGCTTTCTGGTTTTAATTTGTTCTTTTTCATTCTTCTTCTTATCAATTTCTAAAATATCAATACTAAAAGATGTAGTTAATGAAGTTAAGGCAGAATCTGCACTAGAATACGCAGCGGCAATTAGACCTAGTAAGAAAAAGATTGCTGTAGCCAAACCTAAAGTTCCTTCGGTTGCTATAATTGGAAAGAGTTCATCTTTATGAGCATCGATTCCGTTTTGCTGAGCGTAATCTGTAAGTAAAACTCCTAACGCTAAAAAGAAGAAGTTTACGATGACCAAAACAACGGTAAACCAGAACATGTTTTTTTGTGCATCTTTTAAGTTTCTACAGGTTAGGTTCTTTTGCATCATATCTTGGTCTAAACCAGTCATAACGATGGCTACAAAGGCACCAGCAAGAAAACGTTTCCAGAAATAATTTCCAGCGTTTACATCCTCAAAAAAGAACGTTTTAGAAAGTTCATTGTTTGCAACATAGGAGAATATATTCTTTATTTCCATTTCATTAGAAATGGTATAAATACAAACACCCACAGCAACCAACATAAATAAAGTTTGCAGTGTATCAGTCCAGACAATTGTTTTAATTCCTCCTTTAAATGTGTATAACCAAATTAATAAAATAGTAATGGTTACGGTTACCCAAAACGGAATACCATATGCGTCAAACAATAATAGTTGCAAAACATTTGCGACTAAAAACAATCTAAAAGCGGCTCCAATTGTTCTGGAAAGTAAAAAGAAACTTGCTCCAGTTTTGTATGAGTATGTACCGAACCTGTCTTCTAGATACGTATAAATTGAGGTTAAATTTAATTTATAGTAGAGTGGAAGTAAAACCAAACCAATAACAGCATAACCAACAATGTAGCCTAAAACCATTTGAAAGTAACTCATGTTTTGTCCTTCTACCCAGCCCGGAACAGAGATAAAAGTTACACCAGATAGTGAGGCTCCAATCATACCAAAAGCAACTAAATACCAAGGTGAAGAACTATTGGCTTTAAAAAACGTTTTGTTATCTGCAGATTTTCCTGTGATGTATGAAATAAATATTAACACAGAGAAATACCCAACAATTAATAGGATGATATATTCTGATTTCATTTAAGCTGTAATTAGGATTACGAATATATGTTTTTTAGAAGTCTTTTCTCTTTTTTCTTGATTCTTTTCTCTTTAATAAGTTAAATTTGCAGCTATGGATTTTTCATCAAAATTATTAGAAAATGCTGTCAATGAAGTTTCGCGTTTGCCAGGAATTGGAAAACGTACTGCATTGCGTCTGGTATTGCATTTACTTAAACAACCGTCAGAAAACACAAAGTATTTGTCTGAAGCTTTGATGCATTTGAGAAACGATGTAAAAACCTGTGAAAAATGCCATAATATTTCAGATACAATTTTATGTGATATTTGCAATAATGTAAAAAGGAATCCAGAAATAGTTTGTGTAGTTGAAGACATTAGAGATGTAATGGCCATAGAAAGTACGTCTCAATTTAGTGGACTTTATCATGTTTTAGGTGGGAAAATTTCACCTATAGAAGGTATTGGTCCACAAAACCTTCAAATAGAATCCTTGGTTACTAAGGTTAAAAATGGAGAGGTTAAAGAGCTTATTTTTGCATTAAGTTCAACCATGGAGGGAGATACAACGAACTTTTATATTTATAAACAAATCGAAAAATTTGAAATTACATCATCTACAATTGCGCGTGGAATTTCTGTAGGGGATGAATTAGAATATGCAGATGAAGTTACACTTGGTAGGTCTATTGTAAATAGAATACCTTTTGAGCAGAGTATTAAGAGCTAGGCTTTGTTTTTATTTTCATATACTCATAGAAAATTAATCACTTAACCTGAGTTTTTAAATTATTTTAAGTACTCTTTAGTAAACCTTCTTTGATTAATATAAAAAGTTATACTTAAAGGATTCTCTAATTTTTTTTATCTTTATTAGTAAATTCTTTTTCTAATTTATCCCAAGATTTTCTCTCTCTTATTTTTTTGTATAGTTTAATACTCATCATTATAAGAATTCCAAAAAGGACAATTCCAATAACTCCCCAAATCCAATTAATAGCACTTTTTAAGGTTACCAAAAAAACTACTGCAAAAAGAATAATAGTAGGTATTTCATTTAAAATTCTAAGCTTAAAGGTAGAGTATTTAATGATATCCTTTTGGAGATTACTGTATATGTTCTGACATAAACCATGATAAAAATAAAGAGCTAAAACAAAGGCTAATTTTACGAGCATCCATGGTTCTTGTAGATAATATGGACTTTGATATACCATCCAAAAGGCAAATATACTAGCTAAAATTGCAGAAGGCCAGGTAATAATATACCACAATCTTTTACTCATTAGTTTATATTGAGTTTGTAGAATTTTTTTTGCAGGCTCCTCTTTTTTTTCTGCCTCAGCTTGATATATAAACAACCGAACAATGTAAAATAAACCTGCAAACCAAGTTACCACGAATATAATATGCAATGCTTTTATGTATAAGAAATCCATGATATTTTAGTTATTGGTGAAACTTAATTACTGTTCTTTATTTTTCCAATCATTAATCCAAGAAACCATAACGTTTACCCAGTCTTCATTATCATTCATACAAGGTATGTGTTTGTAATGTGTTCCGCCAGCCTCTAAAAAATCTTCTTTTCCTTCCATTGCAATTTCCTCTAAAGTTTCTAGGCAATCAGAAACAAAAGCGGGTGTAATCACAGCAACTTTTTTCTTACCCATTTTAGGAAATTTCTCCAATTCAAAATCTGTATACGGTTTTAACCAAGGATCCTTTAGTAAACGAGACTGAAAAGAATTACTATGGTTTGTTTCATCAAAACCTAAGTGTTTTGCAATTCCTTTTGTGGTCTCAAAGCATTGATGTCTGTAACATGTGTAATGAGCTACAGAATTACGTTCACAGCAAGAACCGTCTAATTTACAATGACTTTTTGTTGGGTCAGATTTTTTAATATGACGTTCCGGAATTCCATGATAAGAAAACAATACATGATCGTACTCAAAACCTTTTAAGTTATTTGCAATATTATCGCTCATTGCTTTTATATAGTCTGGTTTGTTATAAAAAGGAGGAAGAGTGTCTAGTATTACTTCAGGGTATTTGGCTGCCAAAATTTCTTCAGCTTGTGTAACAACAGTCTCGTAAGAAGACATTGCGTAATGAGGATATAAAGGAATTAATAGAATTTCAGTTACCCCTTTGTCTGTTAATTCTTTGATACCTTTTTCCATAGACATAGAGCCATAACGCATTGCCAAAGTAACAGGGATGTCCATTTTTGCTATTACTTTTTCTGTAAAGCGTTTAGAGATAACAACCAAAGGAGAACCCTCTTTCCACCAAATTTTTTTGTACGCTGTACCAGATTTTTTTGGTCTAATTTGTAAAATAATTCCTTTAATAAGAATCCAGCGTTTCCAGAACGGAATATCAATTACTCGTTCGTCCATTAAAAATTCGCCAAGATATTTTTTTACATCTTTTGTTTCTGTAGAATCTGGAGATCCTAAATTGTTTAATAAAATTCCTTTCATTATGTATTGAACTTGTTTTTTAACTGATTTGTAACTTCATATAGGGTAATTGCTAAACTATGAATCACATTCATGCTAGAATTTCTACCGTACATTGGTATTGCAATTGTTTTGTCTACTAATTTTATATTTTTAATTCCATTTCTTTCGCTACCTAAAATTAGCACAATTTTTTTTTTAAAATCAAAATTAAAATCTTGAATATTAATACTTTTATCAGTAATTTCTATGCCTATAATTACATTTTCTTCCGCTTTTAATCTTTCAATAATTTCGCTAAAATTAGCATATGTATCGTATTTAATTTGATTTTCTGTATTTCTTGCAGTTTTCTTAACTATTCTATTCTGTACAGTTGGAGAATTCTCATGAAAATAAATCTTTTCAACACCAAAACTTTCAGAAATACGAAAACACATTCCTATATTTTCTGGAGTTCTTATTGCATCGCAAACAATAGTTATTGGAAACTGTTTTTGCTTATTTTTTATATTGTAATGTGTTAATTGTTCCAAATTATTGGTGATTGATTCTGTTTTTAAATCTATTTATTTAAACTCATTACATATTGTTTTGGAGTTGTTCCAAACTTCTTCTTAAAAGCGGCAATAAAGTGGCTTGCAGTACTATAACCAACCTGTAAACCAACTTCATTAACATTGTACTTATTACTTTCTAGTAACCTTCTAGAATGTTCCATTTTATAATCAAACAAAAAGCTATACACAGTGTCACCATAAATTTGTTTAAAACCTTCTTTTAATTTTTTAATATTCAAACCAATTTCCGTTGCTAATTCTTGTAAACTTGGTGGTTCAGACATTCTAGAAATAATAATTTCTTTTGCTTTTCTAATTTTTAAAACATTTTGTTCGTCCACCAAGAAAGGGCAATATTCTGCATCCGTATTTTCTTCTTTCTGAAAATGCAAACTCAATAGTTCGTATACTTTTCCCTTAACATATAGCTCCCTTATAGAACTGTTAATATTAGAATTGATTATTTGTTGTAATACAATAGAAACTGTCGGTTTTATTTCTGTGTCATCATAAAATTTACGGTTGCTGTTTTCATCACTTAAAAAAGGAATATAACCAGATTCTTTAGAGAATAAGGAGTGAAATTTTCCAATAGAAATTAATAAGGAAACTAAGGTTGTTTTTGGTTGTATTTCTAAATTTATAGGCAATATCCTTTGTGGGTTGTATAATAAAATTGATCTATTATCCAAAACATCAAAAGAATAAGAACCATTGTTAAATAAGAATTTAGAATTGCCGCGCAAACAAAAATGCATTTGTATAAAGGAGCTGTCAATTTCTCTTTCAAAATTTTGAACTTCCTTACTTTCGTTCTGAAAATGAAGTACATAAAACCCTTTTTCTAAATTGATTTCATCTAAAGAACTTTCTCCGACATTTTTAAACATAAATTATTGAATTTTTAAAGATTCTTTTATTTAGAATCATTCTATATAAAAAGATTCCAAAACCTCCTTGACTCAACAAAAATAAGGGTTTTTTATAAATTTTCACAAAAAATAACATCTAAAAAACATAGAACGTTATTAAAAGTACTTTGAGCGATATTTTTATCTTAATGAAGTTTTTACTTTTGCACTATCGTTAAGAATTTATGAAAGAACTAGTACAAGAGCACTTTTACAATATTGGAGTAAGTTACAAAAAAGCTGATGCAAAAACACGTGGTAAATTTTCTGTGTCAAAAGAAAATCAAGCTGTTCTTTTAAACGCTGCTAAAGAAAAAGGTATCACTTCCATTTTTATAGTTTCTACATGTAATAGAACTGAAATTTTCGGTTTTGTAAACAATGCTTGTTCATTAATAGAATTACTATGTGATTTTTCTGAAGGAACAGTAGAAGAGTTTAATGCTATTTGTAATATCTATAAAGATCAAGAGGCGGTTAACCATTTGTTTAAAATTGGTACAGGCTTAGAAAGCCAGATTTTAGGCGATTATGAAATTGTTGGTCAACTAAGACAATCTTTTAAGTTGGCAAAACAATTAAATACTACAAACTCTTTCATAGAGCGTTTGGTGAATTCTGTTTTGCAGGCTAGTAAGCGGGTTAAAAATGATACTAAATTAAGTTCAGGGACTACCTCTGTCTCCTATGCAGCTATTCAATATATTATTAAAAACTTACCAGATTACAATTCTAAAAATATTTTAGTTTTTGGTTTAGGTAAAATGGGGAAGCATACCTGTAAGAATTTAGCAGAATATACCCAGAATAAACAGGTTTGTCTAATTAATAGAACAGAAGAAAAAGCAATTCAGTTTGTAAAAGAGCACAATTCTATTAGGAAATCTGTCATAGAAAAGTTAAAAGAAGAGGTTTCTATTGCAGATGTTTTAATCCTTTCTACTGGTGCAGACAAACCAACAATTACAAAGGAACATATTGCTGATAATAAAGAAATTTTAATCCTAGATTTATCAATGCCTGAAAATGTGGCAAAAGATGTAACAGATATAAATGGAGTTTCCTTAATTAATATTGACGAACTTTCCAAAATTACAGACGAAACTCTAGCCATTCGTCAGAAAGAAATTCCAATGGCAGAAAAAATTATAGAAACACATAAAGAAGAATTCAATAGTTGGTTAAATCACAGACGGTTTACACCTGCAATTGCTGCTTTAAAAGAATCTTTAGAGATTATTAAAAAAGACGAAATTAATTTTCAGAAAAAGAAAATTTCGAATTTTGATGAAAATCAAGCAGAAATATTAACTTCTCGTTTCATTCAAAAAATTACTACGCAGTTTGTAAAACATTTAAAGGATGAAAAAACTTCTGTTTCAGAAAGTATAGAAGTTCTTCAGAAAGTGTTTCAATCTTAACACAAGAGAAATGCAAAAAATAATAAGGATAGGAACTCGCGATAGCCAATTAGCGCTTTGGCAAGCTAATAAAGTACGTGAAGAATTAAAAGAATTAGGTTACGAATCGGTATTAGTTCCTATAAAATCTACAGGAGATATTATTTTAGACACTCCTTTGTATGAAATGGGTATTACTGGAATTTTTACAAAGAATTTAGATGTTGCAATGGTAAATAAAGAGATAGATATTGCCGTTCATTCATTTAAAGATGTACCTACAGTTTTACCAAAAGGGATTCGACAAGCAGCTGTTTTAAGACGTGATGATTATTCAGATATTTTAGTATTAAAAGGTACAGAAGAATTTTTTGGACAACCAAATGGAACTATTGCCACTGGAAGCTTGAGAAGAAAAGCAATGTGGTTAAATAGATACCCTACTCATACAGTAGTTGGTTTGCGAGGTAATGTAAATACACGTTTAGAAAAACTAGAAAATAATGATTGGGATGGAGCTGTTTTTGCTGCAGCGGGCTTGTACCGCATAGGGAAAAAACCTGCAACAGCTATTAATCTTTCTTGGATGATTCCTGCACCAGCACAAGGTGCAATTATGATTACATGTTTAAAAGATGACGAGTATTCTTTAGATGCTTGCGAACAGATAAATCATAGAGAAACAGAGATTTGTACAACCATAGAACGTGAGTTTTTAAACCTTTTAGAAGGAGGTTGTTCGGCACCAATTGGTGCTTTAGCTTATATTGATGCAAAAACTGAAGAGATAAATTTTAAGGGCGTCTTATTAAAAAATGATGGTTCTAAAAAAATTACTGTTAACAAAACGGCAAAAGTAGGAAGCCATAAATACTTGGCCAAAGATTGTGCAGATTATATAATTAACAAAGGGGGTAAAGAATTGATGTTAGAAGACCATGCATTGGCAACAATTGTTCATTCTATATACTCTACAAAGAAACTTTCTGAACTTCAAAAAGAAACTTTATCACATACAATCGGAGTAAAAGACAGTGATTTTATTAAAATTCGTTTTAATAGAATCCCACCGAAAGAAGTTAAAAGAGAACTAGAAAATGTTGTTATTACAAGTCAAAATGGTGTAGAAGCAGTGTTAAATAGTTTTAGCAAAGAAGAACTTAATTTTAAAAACATTTTTTGTGTCGGTAGAAGGACCAAAAAATTAATAGAAAATAGAATTGGAAAGGTTACTCATGTTTCTAAAAATGCTTTAAAATTAGCTGAATATATTTCAAAAGAAACAGAAATTAAAGAAGTAACGTATTTCTGTAGTAATGTAAGGTTAGATACTTTATCCTCATTCTTGCAAGCAAATGATATTGTTGTTCATGAAGTAGAGGCCTACAAGACAATGTTGAGTCCGGTAAAAATTGATGATTCAGTTGCTGGTGTTTTGTTTTATAGCCCTTCAGGAATCCATAGTTATCTAGAAGAAAATAATACGAATAAAACTGCATTTTGTATTGGTGAAACTACGGCAGTTGAAGCAAGAAAACATTTCAATACAGTAGAAGTAGCAAATACGCCAAGTGTAGAGAATGTTTTAGAATTGGTAAATACTTATTTTTCAAAGTAATAAATATGTCTTGTTGAATTTTTTTTAGCATATAATATTATAATTATGTTTAGAACTCGCAGATTAAGAAAGTCAGAAGGAATTAGAAGATTAGTTAGAGAAACAAAATTATCTGTAGATGATTTTGTTTATCCTTTATTTATTGAAGAAGGAGAAAATATTGAAACAGAAATTGTTTCAATGCCGGGAATTAAACGCTTTTCATTGGATCGCATTACTAAAGAGTTAGAAGAGGTAGTTTCTTTAAATATTCCTGCAGTTTTATTATTTGGAATTCCATCTAAAAAAGATGATGTAGGTACAGAAACGTGGAATGAGAACGGAATTATGCAACAAGCAATTCGTTTTATTAAGAAAAATCACCCTAGTTTATACGTAATTACAGATGTTTGTTTTTGTGAATATACTTCTCATGGACATTGTGGAATTATCCACAATAATGATGTAGATAATGATGCAACTTTAGTAAATCTTTCCAAACAAGTAATTTCCCACGCAAAAGCAGGTGTAGATATGGTTGCTCCGTCAGGAATGATGGATGGTACAATAGATATGGTGCGTCAATCTTTAGATAATACAGGATTTGTAAGCTTGCCAATTATGGCATATTCTGTAAAATATGCATCCGCTTTTTATGGTCCTTTTAGAGATGCAGCAGATTCAGCGCCAACTTTTGGTGACAGAAAAACCTATCAAATGGATCCTGCTAATAGAGATGAAGGAATGCGTGAAGCTACTTTTGATGACCAAGAAGGTGCCGATATTTTAATGGTAAAACCAGCAC
>Ga0115008_10000843_pt1 | contig 23966 bp, 24 predicted proteins | sample FraStrMetagenome_FD_87164 | JGI IMG/M metagenome (GOLD analysis project Ga0115008, IMG submission 87164) | Marine eukaryotic phytoplankton communities from Arctic Ocean - Fram Strait ARC3M Metagenome | ecosystem: Environmental > Aquatic > Marine > Oceanic | place: Fram Strait | collected...
CAGCAACAGCAACAGCAACAGCAACATCAACGTACAGTAAATGTATTAAAATACATCTATATTAATAACATGTCCTCCTCCACAAACTCCACCATGAGCGGGAATCATCCAATGCCAAACTACATCGGCAGCAGCACCACAGCAGCAGCATCATCATCATCATCATCGCCTCTCACAGCCGATGTATTCGAACGCATGAGATTTGCTCAAAATCAGGAATGGGAAGCTACGGCTGCGTACCTACGTCCATTGTTCGATGCTGTTATAGAATTACGGCATTATGTTGAAAGTGATAATGGTGCTCCTATGTACAGCCATCCTTCGAACAATGATGATGATGGTGATGGTGACATAAGTCATGGCAACGGTCATGGGAAAACGGGTAGAGGTCGTGGTAAAATTATAATTTCGGATGATCCTAATATTCTTACCTATGCCGATTGTGCTCGGGCCGTTGCGATTCAAAACCAGACGAATTCCATGAATATTAACATGAGTAAAGATATGGATATGAAGAATAGTCCCAATAGCAGCAATGCGTTCATGGCGGATGAACAATTTGCTATGATTTTATCCACATTTGCGGAAGAAATTCCGTTCATTCAAAGAGATCGCGAGAATTATAATAACAATCGTCATGATGATAATAATATGAATAATAATGACAATCACAGCAATAATGATCGGGTTGATCTCGAGTTAGATGGGATAACTTTTGTAGAGTGCTTGTCGTGTTATCGAGTTGTATTGACTGGTATGCTCTCGTTGAAAAATATGCCACGAGGTTCTGCAGAACGTGAAAAGATGAAAGAGAGAATCGTGGGCGTGGTTCGGACCTTTCTTCCCAATCGTCCTCCCTCACAGGATGATTTCATGTCTTTAAAGGATATGAAGGGTGTCTTTACTGCAAAGGATTGGCAATTGGCACAGTTGATTGATGAGCATGCGAATGAGATTGATCAAATTGCGGATTTAATTTTAAAAGGAAAGACTTCGTATCGTTGGACTTCAATGTTTCGAATGGCGGTATTAGTGCTTGTTGGATTTTCAGGATATGCTTATCGGGAATATCCGTATGTCCTTGTTCTCGATGGTAGTAATACTTTATCTTCTCCGCCTCTGTCTAATTTGGAGGATAAGAATATTTCAAATATGTCGTCCACGATAACGGGGAAACATGAGAATCCCGCATCAGACCCGGTGATTTTTGATACAACTTGCTCGGATGTCAAGTTGCCCTTGTGTGAGAAGGATGTGTCCAGCTGTCAGGCCCAGTTGGCGACTGTAGAAAAACTTAGACGGGAAGATACGCAATTGATATCACATATGAATGATTCTCAAACTGAATTCAATAAGATGACGATTCAGCTCCGAAGCTCGTACGAAGAAACGCAGAACAAACTTATTGATTTATCCGAGAAGCATGTAGAAGCCTTGAATAAAGTTGCCCGTCTTGAGCTTAAATCAAGTGAAATTATTCGCGCCGGAGAAGAAGAAATGCATGGTTTTAAACAAGGTAAGACTCTTTTTTATATGTGCGTTGGAACTTCAAATGTTACTAACCATATCGACTAATGAATGCATACGTCCTTCTTTCGATTGTTCTTCATTACTTTTAGTGGAAGGGGAAATTCGAGACCTAAGAGAAAAAAATATATTTCTTAATGGTCAATCGCAAAGGGCTGAAATCTCCTTAAAGTCGTGTCAAGATAAGCTTAAATATAATGACGTAGAGATGGATAGAATTAAATCAATGAGTAAATCAAATGCCGAATCCTTGAGAATGTGTCTAAGCCGTGTAGACCAAAACCATCCGGAAGTTAGGGTTCCAACGGTCGTCCAGGTTCCAAAGAGAAAACTCTTTAGCGCTCTTCAAAAATTTGTTCCTTTCCTAACGGGGTCACTTTTCGCAGTGTTTTTTCCGGTTCTATGGAAATCCGTCTTAAAAAGTTTTGGTGGCACGGCTGTAGCGACTGCAGCTAGAGGAACGAGGGTCGGCACACGAACAAGAATTGTAAAGAATATCGTCAAGAAACTTGGGCTTTTCTCTTTTCTCGAAGGATTTCTTTCTTCTCTTTCGGGTAACATTTCTAAGTTTGTATCCTCTATTTTCGGGATATAGATGACGACTATTAATAAACATTATTGATACCTTGATACCTGTAATATTGGCAAGTAAAATATATAAAAATGCAATATTCCATCTTTAACATATGTGTGTGACTGTGTTATAGTGTACTTTAGATCTCTATGAGTTGCGTGTCGTAGTTAATTTTGAATTACAGTGCAAATATTTTTCTGGACCCCCTGTCGACCGGCATAACTTTTTTGCTTCCCACAGATGGTGAGGTTGCCCCCGACGAGATAGTCTCCAACATACTCATATATATTTATTGCAGCATATTACGTTCTTCACGCATAATGATGAAAGCTGTTTATTTGGAATGTCGAGCGCCGTAGTATCTTTAAGCTATGATATCAGTGCATGAATTTCTAACACCTAGCCCTAAAGTGTGTTCTAGCGGTTAGTGCCACGATACTCGATATCTAGAGTGAGAGCTAGTTTGTGAGTTAGACGTAGACTCACACATTTTTGCGTTTTGTTCACTTACTTACATTGACTCTATACATAAAAGGACTCGATTAAAAAATATATTTGTTTCGAATACTTTATTTGAGATTTACTATAGAAAAACATATCAAGATCTAATATAAGAAATCGTAAATCAATAACACAATAACCAATCCACGAACTCCAACTACATTTACCAAAGAGGACGATTCCCCACTTGTCGGTCCTTCTAATGGGAGTACAGCTGGTGAAGATTCTGGTCTCATTTCTGGAGATGTTGACGGATACGACGAATCTTTCCGTGCGATAGCAATCGATGGCCCTTCAGATGCGAACATAATTGGTGACGACGTTGGCATTACGAGCTTTTCTGGCGAAGTTGACGGAGTAGAAGTAAGCGCTTCGTCACTGTCGGAAATACTTGGCGAAGGCGTTGATATCGGTACCAATTCTGGCGAAGTTGACGGACTGGAAGTCAATATCTCTCCAGATTCGAACAAACTTGGTGAAGACGATATCATCGGAATATTTTCTGGCGAGTTTGTCGGACCAGAAGAAAACATTTCAGCACTTGTCGGCTCTTCAGATGCGAAGACACTTGGTAAAGATGTCGGAGAAAAAATTTCTTCTCGCAAACTTGAGGGACTAGAAGTAGCTAATTCATTATCATGTGGATTAACAAAGCCGACGCAGTGCCAGCAGTTAAATCGCTTCTCTGGATCATATTTTTGGGCAATCTCAGAGAGTTTTCCACCATTAGACCCCCAAAATGCAGTCATCCAGTCAGGTTCTTTATACGACCCATGGTTGTAACAGGAACCTGAAATTGAGTTGGGAACAGCGTTTCGAATAATTTGATTGTAAGCATCGTTTGTACTGCTGTATGCGATGGTGTGAACAGACCAAAGTGCTGACCTCATTGAAGGATTTATCGATGTTGATGATGAACTCACATCTGCAATCGCACCATGCAACAGATAGCTGGTAACAAGTGTTCCGTCGAGATTCAAGGCAAGTTCAGTCAGTACTGATTTTGCATTTGTTTTGTTTTCGATAACCCAGTCGCGCGGGACATGCCTCGACGAAAGATTAAGTTCTTCTTGTCCAGTCGCATCTGTTGAATTTCCACGCTCTCTTCAACGGAGTTAATTTTTAACAAGAGAAATCAATAAAAACATTTTATAAAACGTACCTTGAATCCCAATATGAAGGATGTTCATCCATGCTCATCCATATATGATTTCTTTCTTTATCCGGTAATAAGGAAAGCCATTCTGTTACGTTTTTACCATACGATGAATCGGCTTCTTCTGAATTTCCAACGAAAGTGAGCAAAAGGCTCGAACCAGTCCAATAACCTCCCCATCTTCTATCCATGAATGGACTTGACTCTACCCAAAAGTCAACAAAACTTGTAACAGATGCTATGTAGCTTTCATAATCTACTTGGTTCGCGGAACATCCCCATACGCAGGAAACAGGGCAGAGATAATAATAAGTAGTGCAAAGTCCTACATAGATCGCAATAGGGAATGAGAGAACCAAAGCAAAATTATTTTGAACTTGATGCAAACATACCAGAATAAGCTATGATGGGACATTCTAGGATACTGTCGGCACAAGTATCAGTCTCAACACCACCAAGGGTGATAAACATGTTTAATGTTGTTACTGACTTCATCTCATATAATTTGTAAAACGCGGCAATTACAATACCGTATGTTCCACCTCCTCCTCCACGCAGAGCCCAAAACAGATCTGAATTGTTACATTCATCGGCAGTCACTATGGAAGAATTGGCAAGAACGACATCAAACCTAAATTGACGTCGTCATGATATAGTGAGAAGAATTGACGAGTTGATTTTGAAACAATAAAAAGTCAACGTACTTACCTAATCACATTATCGATTCCGAGACCGTATGATGGGCTTAATGCACTTAAGCCGCCTCCTTGCAACCATCCGCCCTTAGTGTACATGAATATTCGGAGCATTATTACATGAAGTTATTGAAGAACATCTCATTTAAACTCACCACAGCGGACACCGTAAGAGATCCGCCACCAACCATATCATATCCATATTTTGATGCTATATCATAAGCTACACCCCATGTAGCACCTGCAAAAGGTATCAATCATGATTGTCAGCGTTTCATCAACAACTATATCAAGTGCAAAACATCGACGGATTTAAATAACGTCTCACCACCACCAATTTTAATTACATCATTTGTTAGCTTCATAGTGATGTTTTCACATAATCCAATATCTGTAACGTTTTCGTCTCTTACGAACACATCGCCGTGAACTTCAAAATAAGCCATCCATATCAAGATCGAATCTCTTTGAGTCGATGAACCCGAGTAACTATGTCCAGTAGTTTTCACGCTGACAGCTATATTATACGTATTTGCAAATTGGAGAGTGCGTTGAATATCATCTTCCGTTTCTACGATAATTGTATAAGCTGGTAGGTTGTAATCCTTGCTAGAATCACAAAACTCAAAGCTGCAATGATGAGCTTGCATGCACAAGCCGTTGCTAGATTCTGCGTAGGACATCAAAGAAGAAAATAAGCATGAATCTTCATTAAAATTGTCTCAAAACCAAATAAGCATTCACCTGCAATATCATAGGCATTAGCACCTGCTTCTAGACACTTATTGTAATCCTCATCAGGCGAGGTGACATTAAATACCTTGTCTTTTCCTGCATACAGTCCATCCCCCTTAACAACGCTCATGTCATCAATAAAGCTCAACCAAACATCATCATCTGGCCAACAAGTTGAATTCTTAGTACAGTAATTCGAGCTCGAAGCCACCTTTGCTAAGTAAAGAATAATCACAGTAATAAAATGTAGACTATGATAACCAGAGCATTGTATCGAACAAATCCTCATGATGTCGAGAATTCAAACTCAAAAACTTCCAAAGACGTTCACCACTAAATTGTGACCCGACTACTTCTTTTATACAAATCTCAATAGTTCCCTTTGACGGCTCGCATTCTTCACTCATACTCATAGTAGATGGAAACGGAACTAGCCACGGCAACAGCCAAACATGACATTTCTTTCATACATTTACATGGTACATCTATCCCCTGTGTAGAAGATTCGTAATCTCGAAATCCATCCACATCCACATGACGGTACATATATCTTAAATCAAAAGTTCACAAAGGGTTCGGGTTCATATTCCAATGATGTATTCGAGATTTGAGGCTCAATGGACACGATCATGATCATGATGGACACAGATGGGCAAATCATAAATCATGTACATCTACGACCCAACCAATCTCCCTCCGTTGCATCATTTTCAACTCCCACTCTACTGTTGTTAAGAGATATATATGTAATATAATATACTTCATAGTATTAATAACCCCTTCACAATCTAACACACATCCTCCTCCCCACCACCCATGGTCTTCTCCTTCAAGACCGAGGCATCGCCCTCTTCTACGACAGATGAACAGCTACCATCCACAGCCTCCACTACGACACCGGTTGTAGAAATTTATTCCCAAGCAAACGATGAAGATGGCGAAAATAGCCAGCGACTTCCCCTCCTAGCTCCAACAACTTCCTCTTCTCAAATCTTATCCTATCATAATATAACGTCTACGATAAATTTATCTTTGGAATTGCCGCTGTGGAGTTTATCGTTAGATTTGTCCACGAGCAGTAGTCAGAAAAATGGTGATGGTGATGGGGATGGATTGTCGGATGAACTGATGAAGAGTGTGATAGTACCGAATTTGAAAGGATCTTCATCTTCGTGTCCACCGTGTTTTATCGTCAACGTCGATTTAGATTGTCAAAATTTAGGCAGTGTTTGTCCAACTGTGAGAAATGCTGTGAACGTAATTGTGAAAAATATGATGAAAGGAACTGATGTGGATGATTCGGATGTAGTTGAAGAATTTGATCCTGATCGATTGGTTTTGTTAAAAGACGGATATACGAGTGTATTGTCACTGAAGAGTTACAAGTTTGGAAACTGTGCTGCCTCTAGTAGCTTGGCACCCAATGGAACGAAAAATAAGAGTTCGAATGAGGACTATATTGCTTTTATGTTGGCTGTTCATCCACCGACAAAACCTCGTTCGTCATATCAAGAGGAACAAGCGCTTGCTTTGGTTATGTATCATTTGTACAAATTTACACTCCACGTGAATGGCATGCTATGCTTCGTAAGCAAGGAAAACCCAGTTACCTCCTCTACCCCAGAAGCTTCTTTTAGCAGTACTGTTGCCTCAATGAGTGTAGAAGATTTTCGAGGTATCGTAGATCAATTAGTATCTGGATCCGTTGATTCTCCCCGTGTTCTAGCGGCAACAAGTAAGGCAGAGAATGTCGTTCCCGAGGATAAACACACAGAAACAAAAGTCGAGGCCGATAGTCCCGACGCACACCAATCAGATGTTCAGACAAGCCTTTCTTTTATATGTCCTGGAACTATCGACTCATCTCTAATCGAGAATACGATGCTGAAAAATGCAAGTTGTGATGGTCAATGGAATGCTGCTGTTGATTCGTTGGATGTTGCGATTCAGCCACCATTGAATGGTGAGATGGCAACAGCTTCAAATGAAAGCGCTTCAAATTCAAAGTATTCTTCTGGTTATAACGATGATGAATGGTTGAGCAAACTTGCAAGTACAATGAAAACAATAGAGACGCCTACAAAGTCGTTATCAGCTACAGGCAAAGATGAATCTTCTTCTACTAAAGCGTCGAAAGGTGGAAAGACCAAATCATCTGACGCTAAGAAAGACGAGGCTGTGTCGTCTTTTTTCGAAAACTTACTCAAAAAATAACCAAACTTTAAAGGACATTTATTTCGTTCAATGTGTAAAAATTTTCACTACTTTCAAAAAATAATGAAACTTAAAAAGGGTGGTTGATAAATCAAATGGGCAAAGGTCACCAAATTCTTCATGTGACAAAATACTACTCTAAGTAAATAATGGTCGATCGGGAAAAGGAAGCAGAAAGAGATTGTAAAGGACTATGTATGGAGTTTATTACCCTCTTTTACCCGCGAAGACACCATATAATGCTTCAACATGCAGTTCTTATCTTCGCAATAGCCTCTTTCTGTGAAGTTAGGACATAATTCTGATCGAGAAGGAACTTTTATATGAAGAAAAGGACAGTTGTCGCGTGTACACAATCCTCCTCGTTGAAAAAAGGAACAAATTGGAGTTCCTGCATATCGTGGAATATCATGTCTCTTCTTGCAATGCTCGTTAACACACTCTCCTCGTAAGAACCTCTTGCAAATTGGATCTGTATCTTTTGGGTTTACCCTCACAAGGCTAAAAGTCGCCTCTCTGATGCCCTTGCATGCCTTTCGTTGATAAGCATAATCAGTTAATTCTTCATTTTGAAGTTTTATCCTCTTCGCAACTTGATCTTTCTTTTGCAAAGGTTTATTCTGGTTGTGTTTACCAATATTGTGGTTACTTGAACTCGAATACTTCCCTTGTCCTGGGAGTTCTTTTACGTTCTTACCAAATCGACTAGTACCCCTCATGATTGTAGATGGCCCTTTCAAAACTGGACCTGACGATTTTGAGGACAACTTCGCTTTCTGATGAAGACCTTTCTCTGACAAATCATTTGTAGGACACGAATCGCTTTCCTCTGCAGACGTTTTGACATTATTTTTTTCATCACTTGGAACCTTCAAAAAGTGAGCCTTTTGTTCATTTCCATTATTTAAAGTCTTGACATGGTGAGATTCAATCAGAGTCTCATCATTTGTTTCATCCACAGGTCTCTTCCACGTCTTATTTACACCTTTGTCCCGAACAGGAAATCGACGAGGTTGTTTAGAATAATTTACTAAACTTGACTTCTTATCTTTGTAGTGAGGGAAAGAATGTCGGTGCCTCGAAGGTCGACTACCCACCGATTTGTAATACAAATGAGACGATGATGACGACGATAAACTAGTTCCATCCACATCACTACTTGCACTATCAAACTTTGAAACGAGGACGAGGGAATTATTACCAGTCGTCAAGGGACGTTTCTTGCTTCCTCCTATACTTTGGCTTGTATGGCATGTATGACTACCATTTTGTTCTTCATTCCCAGGAGTAGGAGCAGATCCAGATCTTTCACCGTTTGCACATATTGATATGAGCTTCAAGGATGATGGCGTTGTCGTTGTCGTTGTCTGTTTTTCTTCTAATTGAGGCCTTCTTGCGTATCCATAACTCCGATTGTATTTTTTGTTCATTGCCTTAATTTGTGTGTGTGGAGTGTTGTTCCTGTATTTTTCTACTGTGTTGCAGAGAAAAATTAACGGTAAATCTCATTTTCACTCGTATGTATCTGTATCTTACGTAAACGAGCACGCACCGCTACGAGAGAGCTATGAAATACTTCGAAGTATATATCAAATATCAAACAGGCTCACATTTTGAATTTGAATACATGTATTTGAATAGTTTTGCTCGAGAGACGAGAGACTCCTACAAAATTTTGCACTCCAACATAATCAGCATTATCATAATCATTGGTTCCCATCATCACCCCCTCACCCCCTCACCCCCTCACACACCACGAACATTCGAATGAAACAGTGTGATATGACAAGATAAAACTATAATGACAAACGTGAAATCGAATGATGGACAATCTCGGAATGATACTACTAGTAAATGTGTCAAGGAGGGTCATGATGTAGTAGTTCTTATGCATTCGAAGGAATATACGGACATATTAATGAGGGTTATGGGTGAACGACGAAATATTTTGGATCATGATCACGTGTTTCCTATGTATGAACATGATAATGAGAGGCGGCGACAAGAAAAACGACAACGTCACAACTACGAATATGGAGGGATTGGAACTGGGACTATTGTGGGTGTTCATCAAGAGCGGGATATACTTCTTGCTTCTCTTTTAAAGGCGTATGGTCTGTTAGACGTTCCGTCAATTATACGTGTAGTACCACCTCCTTTCGCAAAACGTGAACATATAGAAGTATTTCATTCGAAGGATTATTTGGATGTTTTGGATTGTTCCTGTGTTCCCAGATCATCATTGGATGCGAGTCTTTATCAGAGATTATATACGCAAAAAACCTCAGAAAAAAATTGTGGGAGTCGTTCTTGTAATGACGGAGAAGACGAAAGTAATATTCATGTCAGGGAGGAAGGTGGGAAAGAAGATAGAGGCAGACAGTGTTGGCAATGGCTTGATGAGTTTGGTTTAACCGACGATTGTGCTCTTCCCGAATCTTTGGACGACCGGAGATTGCTATGGAAATATTGCAGGTGAGATTTTTGAATTCTTCCTCGGATTTCAATTCCAACGTCTTTCTATTTTGAGGAACTAGATTCGTTGCAGGGGCTTCTCTTCGTGCAGCCGATTTGCTTTGCGAACCAAATAATAAATGCAAAGTGGCTATTAATTGGGGAGGTAAGGATTCACAATAATCATTTGTACCGTTCAAATCCGTATTCATTAAGAAGTTGCCTTTTGTATTTTTTTCATCGAAACTAACTAAGGAGGAAGGCATCATGCAAAGCGACGGAAGGCGGGAGGATTTTGCTTCGTTAATGACACGGTACTGTCTCTAAAATACTTGCTTATGAAAAAGCAGAAGGTGCTTTATCTTGATGTTGACATCCATCACAGCGACGGTGTTAGTGAGGCATTTTATGACAACAAAAATGTATTGACATGCTCATTTCATAAGCTCTCACCTGGATTTTTTCCTTGCACGGGTTATTCTAGGGATAAAGGCGTCGGGGACGGGTTTGGATATAATGTAAACATTCCAATTCCCGATCGAGTTTGTGATGAAGAATTTTTATCGCTTTTTGAATACTCTTTGAAAGAGCTTACGAATGCTTTTGATCCGAGCTGTATTGTACTGGCTATTGGCACCGACGGCATGCACGGAGATCCGCTTGTCCCAGATGGTTGGTGTCTGACAACTCGCGCTTTACCACGATGCGTACAACTCACAGCATCCGTGTCAAAATTGTCTTCATTGAAATTACTTTTATTAGGTGGAGGGGGTTACAACGATGTCAACGCAGCGCGTTGCTTTACAGCTTGCACGGCTTCTGCATGCTCTGCCGTTAGCCCACTTCGTTATGAATTATCAGACGAGATCCCGTGCCATGATTATTGTCATATGTACGGCCCTACATTCCAACTTCATTCAAAGAATGATTGGGTTAAACCACGAAAGAAGAGATCAATGGAAGATCGTAGAAAGACAATTGATCTTGCTGCAGCTCATATTGCAAAGATACGTAAAAATTCCTACAAACCATTTCAATATAACGACGACGAAGAAGATTGGTAAGGTTCCTTACGTTGATTCTCCTTTCATGCGTCCGCTGGTATTTGGCACCCCTTGAAGCTTAAATATGCGTAGTTGCGGAAAGATTGATCACTCCATGTATACTTTTCTAGAGGGTATAAAAACTGTACAAAAGCCTCAGGCTCTACTCGTGATTACTGTTCTTCAATCTTAAAACTATGTTCTTATTCTATATATCGTAAGATTATCATACTTTGGTATTTAAGTAAAAACTTTCGTCAACAATTGAAGTAAGGTTTAGAAAGAAGAATTGGAATTATTCCGCTCTTAGAAAAGACAAATCTCTAAACTCACTATTGTTGAATGATGCAGGAATACCTTCAATGGTAACTGCAGCCCTTGGATCCAATAAAGAATTTTCTTTCGATTGTTGAAAATAACATTTTCGTGAGGATGGCTCCTGTTTCTCTATTGGTTCTTTGCCTAACATACATATATATATATTTTTTGAAATATATGCAGTATTCTTAACAATTCCTTCCCATCAATGACATCAGCGAGATACCTACTAATCTACGCGATCACAACAGGGAGAGCCTTTCACCACTTTATCGTATACTTCCTTCCATAAATCAGGGTGACGAGAAGAAGGGCAACATTGAATGACCTTAACGAAGTCTCTTATCCATTCTCACCGTCGCGACTAGAAGTAATCATACTTCCCGAAAGTTCAATAGCAGCGTATACTGGATCTACTGCACAATGAAGAAGCGGAACTTGTTGTGGAAAAGGAGGGGGCGAAGAAGAAGAACACTTGATTTTTTTCTGTGTGTTATTTTGTTCTTTCGCATCATCTTCTTCTTCTCCGTCTTCCTTGTTCAAGCTAGTAGTAAATGTATTTCGAATCACACTGACATCCTTCGAAGGATCCCAATAACAGCGATCATTCAATCCCCCAGATGATCGCCTACATCCCAAATTGAAACAGTCCACAATAGCATCATCATCCCATTCACTCAATAAATGTGGTTCAGAATTAGTCATGGATGATTTCTGAATGTTGATGATAGTCGTCGGAAATTCGATGTCCTCCAAACTCACGTCATCATCATCACCAGCATTATTATAAGCATTGCTATTAACTCCTTCCTCCTTCATCTCCTTACATTGATTGTGGTGCCAGTTACTAGTTCGTTTTTTGTGACCAAAGAAGAGAGATGGGCAGAAATCATACTTCGACGTAATACGAGAGTACAAATAATGTATGGAGCATGGAGCATGGAGCATGGAGCAACAACAGCCTTTGTACGTCGGCACCAATTTTGGATCTCATTATGGTCATACATGGTCACAATAGTCACCAACGTTCGCATTTCATTCCTCTCACTCCAAATACGAATCGCACGAGTCACTAGGCACGAGGCACGAGGCACTACCGGTAGGTACAACATGCACGTATCCCGTATCCCCGATAACCGGTCATATACGATCCCTAACCCCGACTTGCTTGCAGAGAAGCTTTTTCAGAGCTTGTTTGCAAAGTGGATATTTATTAATAATACATCTTACATCTTACATCTTACACTACTACTACCGGTAGATAACATCGACGACTCGAAGTACATCCATCATCTATGAACTGAACTTATTCATCGCTTCATTAACTCATTCATTACAAGGATCCATGGGAAAGAAACCTAAAAAGAACGCATCAACTGCAGCTGCGGCATCCACTGCAAATATATCTGCTCCACCTCAGGACACGAATCCTAAGAAGACACGTACATGGAGTTCAAAGATATCGTATGGCAAGGTCCTTTCGTTAGGGATGTTAGCCATACTTCTTGTATTTGGTATTGCTTCCAAGACTGAATTGTTGAACGATCCATCTACTTCTGGAGAAAAAGGAGGATCGTCACCGGCAAAGGATTTTGGCGTGGGTGCTGCAGACGTGAAAGATGTTCAGCCTTCGCAAACTCCTAACTCGATCGATTTGGATGTGATGGAAGAAAATGGTCGGTATCTTCGAATTTATCGGAATGGTGAGGGTGACTCGTGTGCAATGAGTAAGTCGGTGGTTGTGTCGGATACATTAGAAATGGTGACCTCGGAAATGTTTGGTGATCAGGTGACGTTGAAGGATTTAAACAAATATCAGCTCGATGCAGTTTTAACCTTTTTTATTGCGAGTGTGGTCTTAGAGGATGATGATGAGGCATGTGGAATACCAGAAAATCCATCTCCGAGTCCTCGTGAACAGTCGTTTTATAAAAGTTGGAAGGCGGAAATGAGTGCTCGTCCGTTACGAAACGACTTTTTACAATTTTGTGATATGGGTGAAGGATCTCGCATGACCATTCAGACGGATCATTCAAAAGTGGTCAAAGTTCCTGCTGGATTTGCGGGTAGGGTTGATGCCCCAGACGTTACTTCCTTTCCCTGTCATTTTCATACACGAGAGGGGCTCAGAATTACAAGTGGAGAGAAACTTATACAGATATTAGAAGGGAGAGAAACAAGATCAGGAAACGGGATCGAAGAAACTTCATGCGTCAATGGTGACGGGGAATGTTTTGCGTCAGATGACATTGGTATTGGAACATTAGATTTGTATGCAGTCCAAGCTGGGCGTGTATTTATGTTTGCTCCGAAGTTTGTTGGTGAAATATTTGAGCTTGATCACATTACACCATTACTAGGGAACAAAGTATATTTGGAAACCATATCTCTGGAACCAAGAGTGTTTGGTAAGTAAAAAATAAGCAAAGCGTCCCGCCGTTTACTATATTCCAAGTTAGCTTACATTTGTAAAATCGTCGATACTGTTATTGCGATTACCAGATATCCACAACTTCTTTTCTGGTGATGAAGCTGATAAGATTGTTCAAAATGCCATCAATCAAAAAGCAGATAGCCATAAATTCAAGCGAAGTTCTACTGGTTCATCTGGCTACAATATCAACCCAACGAGAACATCAGAAAATGCTTTTGATACGCATTCCAAAGAAGCTCAGACAATTAAGAGACGTTGTCTCTCCACCCTTGGTTTTGATGTTTATGAGGAAGGTGTGACCGATGGTTTGCAAGTGCTGCGATATAACCAAACAATGGCTTATATAGATCACATGGATTGGATCGATGATTTGAGTAAGAAAGAAGAACACAATTATGATTCAACGCGTTTGGGATCAAATAGATTTGCTACCATTTTGTTGTATTTTACGGACATCAACGAAGAGGCTGGTGGACAAACCGTCTTTACCAAGGCATTGCCGCTTGGAATGGAAAAGGAGGTTCCCTTTCATGAGGTATTTTTTCTTTTTATTTTTTGTTTCCATTCAATAAAATTTTATCCTGGAGCTTTATAAATAGGCTATCCAAAACGTTCGCAATTCCGGTGTAGCGTCACTGTTTGAAAGTAAATCATGGGAAGTAAAAATGGTTGCCCAATGCGAAACGAAATTAGCTGTTCGTCCTCACAGAGCAAGGGCGGTTTTATTTTATTCGCAATATCCCGACGGTCAGCCTGATCCTTCAAGCAAGCATGGAGCCTGCCCAGTTTTGAATGAACAAACAAAAATAGCGGCTAACCTTTGGGTTTGGAACGCACCACGCCCTGGTTTCAATGGTTCACCAGTGAATGATTGGGTCAAGGAGAAAGGGGGTAGTACAAGTTCCAATAATAACAAACAACTTAAAGCTGTTTTTCAAAACAGTGGTGAGAAATATGGAGATGCCAAACTTTATTTTCAGGATTCCTTTTTCGCTGACTTAAAGAAGGGGAAACCTGTGAGTGTTAACACTTACCACGGTCACAATTGGAACGTGAAAGTAAACGACAAAATTGTTCAAAAATGGACAGTAAGCAATCATCCATTCCAAAAGTTTACGCTGTGAAGTGCATTCGATCAATGTTTAAATTGTGACGTATTTTGTGACAGACATTAAATGGGTTACATGAGAACTATCATTAATTTCAGATTACATTGCATTTGTGTTTAGTTCACAACATATATTATAACATAAGGATTACCAAGCACTTTCGCTTCAACCTAAATACAGATCAATAGGATGAAGGAATTGAGCCTCCTACATCCATATTGCCTCTGACCAGTTTCGTCACGTACTCGCACATTCAATATTCTGCACTCATTTGTACTCACCGGTCACCAGCAGTCCAAAGTATGCAACTCCTTCCAGCTAACTTTGTCCGGTTACACGTAAATCAGGTGCTACGCTACACGACTACACACATACTCTTTTAAAAAAAAGCATACGATACATCGGCTTTTTATTGTTGGACTTTCCTTTCTCACTGTATACCAACACTTTCATCCTCGAGAATGTGTTCTTCCTTTGAGACGCTTGAAGAAAACGAATAAAATATAAGAATCGGAAAGTAGGAAAAACTAGAAACACAACGATGGCTCACAAACTTTTTGCTACGATATTGGCGATAGCGATCACCTTTGCATGCCAACATGGATATTGTCATGCTGCCCCTCAGCAACGGATTAATGTATCAATCACTGTACCTTCAACTAAAGAATCTTCAGTATCTAAGATGGTAGAACCGCTTCCTGGATATGGTAAATTTGCCGCAGGTGCTACGTTTGGTCTTGTCTGTAGTCGCTTAGTGACTCAAGCTGCAACGAGAATTGTGAGGATTGCCGGTGCCGCTCTGATTGTGTGAGTGTAACTTTATTTTCAATCTAGAGACAGATGAATCATTCAGATAGTGGCCTTTCTAACTGTTCATTTCTCATTTTGAAAGATCGGAAGTCCTTCATAGAACAGGGCGGCTAGAAGTGAACTATGTCGACAAACACCATGCCAACTTTGTCGATGAAATGAAGTACAAAACAGTCCGTGCTGTAGACTCCTTTCGAGTGGCTGCCGAGGAAAAAATAAGTAACGCCCCAACCAATGTGCGTAAATATTTTCAAGGAATTGTCGATGAGGAAGAATCCAATCATTTTGGAGCAGGACTTGCATCGGGCGCCGTCTTTGGTTTCCTCCTGTAGTACATCAAAATTTAATTGAATGCTTTTAAGTATTTGCGTTACCTAAGGTTATTAAAAGAATAGGTTTCATCTCATCGTATTGCATTATATAAATTTTCTTCGTTTCAACGAGGGAAAATTCGTGCTCAATTTGATCCATAAATGTTGGTAGAGCTTTGCGGTTCTCAACTGAAAGCATCACGAGAGCTCTAGTTTTCTTGTTCGATAGAAAATGTTTCAGCGTTGATATTAATGGCCGTACATCATCCTCCCAATTCACGAGATCTGAACCTATCAGTAAATCAAATTCTTCTTTATCAATATTGTTTGCGGTATTAATATCTGTTCTTGTTTGCGATGAAGAGGAAGGATCATTTTGTTCTTTCTTTACAAAATCGAACCAGTCAAGATGCATGACAGAAACCAAGCTTTCGTCTAAATTATTTAGTTGAGCATTATAACTTAAATTTGAAAGAAGAGCAGAAGGTAGTAGTCGATGTACTTCGTCGCCTTGAAGCTCGACGATTGGATCGTTTACATTTCCATCAAAACCAAATTCGGTCAAACAAACACTTTTGGCGCCACACTTGCTGGCAACAATACCGGGGCATCCAATACTATTTGGCAAAGCAGCTTAGAAATTCTTTGTCACAAACGTCACAAAATTAACAAAAATGATTTTACATACCCCGCTCCCAATTCCAATACTTTCTTGCCTTCCACAATTTCTGGATGCAACGCAATGTACTGAGCAAGCGCTACAGCTGCATACCAAACAGTTCCCCCGAGTTTCCCGTATGAGAATGGAAGCTGACGACAATGAATCAAGCAAGGACCATCATATTTCACACCTAATCTAGGACTGGTAGTAAACGCAAACGCCCTACGAACGCAAGTTTCATCATTATTATCAATATTCGCAGAATCGGCAGATTCCACAAGAGACAAAGACCCCAGTGTCCTGCCATCTTTTCTTTTACATTCGACAACACAGGCAGACTCAAAATTTTCAGTATTATCGATATATTCATCGTCATCGATTAGTTCGTCGTCATTTACAATTGGGATGCGAAGACAGAAGTAACTCTTTTTCTCTAGTTCATCTAAGTTTTCAACTACAGGATCACTGAAAGATCGAAATGTAGGTGATCGGTCAATACTCCCCGACGAAGAGGAAAAAGTCAGCCCATAGCAGCTCAGTGACCAACCAAACGAGATGAAAAGAAGAAAGCAGATCAGATTCATAATTTATGTACTTTTATTAGATACCGGTATACGAGTACAAGAGGGGACGAATTCCTACAACAACTACAAAGCTACACCACCACCACCACCACCACAGATCTACATGTACGGGTACCGTCTGTATTCTGTATCATCACACATCACACATCATCACAGCGTTCAGCTATCAACTATCAACACGTTCGAAGGTAGTACCGGTACATGCAAATGTAGTACATGTAACATGTGAATAAAAGTATCTCTTATAGATTCAGAGACATAAGTAGATATAATTCAAAATCCATTTAGCCGATGGATATTGCGCATCCATAATGTCCAAGACGCCTATCACAGTCGCCAATCCGCTCAAATGGGTGTACAATGGAAATGTATTGACTTGACAAGCCTCAAAATTGTTTGGTAAGGAGTGTCTTTTGTAAATGAAAACCATTACATTAGACTATGACGGACAGCAGCATGCAAAAGGACGTTGCACCCACCACCGCCGATGCTTCCGATATCTACGATCGTCAGATTCGGCTTTGGGGTGCTGATGCTCAAAGTAAAATTTCTTCGGCACGCATTTTATATGTTTATTGCACAGGGTTGAATATGGAGGTAATGAAAAACCTCGTGCTTGCAGGTGTGCAGCCTGCCATTTTGGACGGTCGACCATATCCTGATGCCGTGATGCATACCCCGTCATCATTTTTTCCCACAGATGAGCGTTCGAGTTGCGAAAATGGAAATTTAGAGAAGATGAGTGTTGCCAAGGCTATTCAAAATTATGTGCATGAATTGAATCCTTTGTTGGAGAAATGCGAGGTGAATGAAGAATGCGAATTGAGCAAGATTCCCGATGAATACTTTTTCAAGTTTGATGTAGTCTTGTGCTCAACAAAGTTAGCTGGTATAACGCAATGTGGGCGCATTGCTCGTGCTGTCACGGAGTCTGGTGGGAAGTTTATCGCCTCAGATGTGTTTGGTTTGGCAGGAGTGGCAGTGTTAGATCTAGGATGCAAACATCAGTTTCGACGCGAGATTGGCAAGAACAAGCTTTCAGCGTGCGAGTCAATTGAGTATCCACCTTTTAAGCAGGTATTTGGTCGAACATTGGGTGAGTATGTGCCGTGCAATCGGTGGAACAAGAAGCCCCCCATTTTGTGGGCTCTTTATAAGTCTTTTTTGAAGTGCGATAATTTCGAAGAGGTACGATCATTTTTAAGAGATGAAGGAGTTGATGAAGGTTATATTGGAAATGATGAACGCGTCGCTCAACTATACAGCATACGAGATGCTGAAGTTTCACCGGTTTGTGCTGTTCTGGGTGGAGTCCTTGGGCAAGAAGTTATCAAGGCTCTCAGTGGAAAAGGAGAGCCGGCTAAAAATGTATTATTATTTGATGGTGGAATGGGTTTTGATGAAGCAGGAGGAGGCGCTTGCCGAGCCGTCTTCCTGCAGTAGATAGTATTTTGCTTACAAATCTCGAAACCATTTCTTTCAGCTCGTCATTGTGTAAGTGACATCGCTTTCCCCAAATGGCGCAGATACTTTGTTTCTAGTAAGCGGCAAGTCAATTTGAAGTGCTTAAAATGACAATTTATTTTATTTTACCTCATATTTATAACTAGAATTTATGAATACATGTGCGCAACCGATAAACTGTTACAAGAGTAGATGTTAGCAATTAATATACAGTTGAAAAATATTTTTCGATTGTACTGGATATAAATTTAGAAACGCAATTTAGAAACGCAATAGATGCTTAAATCTTAAAAATGATGTGTGAAAGGTGACGGACTTTTGTAGAGCTTATCGCTGGGAGCGAGATACGTTCACTTGGCAAAAATAATTATACCGGTATTTTGTAATTTTGTATGCTCCGCTCTATATCTTATTTGACAGAAAATTTACTATCCAATGTTATGGTCTTGAGAATTTTAAGAATTGCACCTCCTTCCAATTGGAATCGATTCGACTTGTCACTTGCGCAGAATCTAGAATCTTTAATTTATCGATTCGTCGCTCTCATTGACGAAAATGTGAGTGTATGGACTCGTCATTGAATGTTTATGAGATAGAGAATAAGAACCCTGGCAGACTGAACACTAAACTAAATGCATACAGTTCAAAAAAAATGTATTAGACTTTAATACAAATTCAATGAGCTACATTATCCTGTGTCCCGGTCCCGCATGCTCTACTCGTCACATGATTTGTTTTCGGTTTTCGGTGCTGACAACTGACAAAAAAAATTATAATAAATACAGTCACACACACACAACAGACGAATCAATCACACATCAAAAGAACACAGAACACTAACATTTTACATTGCAAATTACAGAGTTGAGCTGAGTCGCAAATTCACGCACCTTTACATCCTGTATATTTTATATTTTTAATTCACGCCATGTTTAAATTGTATTTCCTCTGGTTTGTGGGCATTTGTCTGAGTCTTTTCGATGCATTCGAGTTTGATGTACATGTAATAAATATTGAAAGTTTTGGTGCGAAACCTGATGATCGGACGAGCGAGGTCGTTTCACAAAATACTCGTATTTTGGAGTCATCACTGAAGGAAGGAAGTAATAAAAGGATTGTTGTGCCGAATAGTGGAATCTTTTACGTTAATAGAGGAATTTATATCGAAAATTTGGAAAATTCAGTCATTGAGATAAATGGTATACTGTCGTTCCGATATGGCTACGAATATGAAGCAAGAGATGAATATGAACGGCCTGTGTCGTGTCTTAGTTTTGTTCATACAAAAAATGTCACATTCACTTCTGTATCGGACAATCGAGGAATGATCGATGGCGGAGGTAGGCGGTGGTGGGGATTGCCATTTTGGGGGTACGTCGAACGAAAAGAGGATCGACCTTTCTTACTTCAGATGAATAGAACTGAGAATTTAATTCTTGAAAAACTATCATTCCATGAGGCACCATTCTATACGATCAAACTTGACAATGTCAACGGTGTGGTTATTCGATATGTTAGTATAGTCAATCGAAGGACTGTCGCTAATTTTCATTCCTGGTTAGATTTGAGTGCATTCAATACGGATGGAATCGATGTCGCTGGTCACAACGTGCACGTGCATGATGTAGATATTTGGAATCAAGATGATTGCATAGCAGTGAAAGATAATTTTGAAGATGGCATCTCATCAAACATGACATTTGAAAGAATTTCGGCGAGCGGCTTGGGGCTAGTTATCGGTTCAATTGGAAATACCCATGTCCGCAATATTACCTTTCGCGATTCAATTCTTTATCGAACTGTGAAAGGACTATATCTTAAGTTTAGAATATCAATTTTGACATCAGAAAACAGCGGAATAATCGAAAATATTTTATATGATAATATAACAATTGAAGAACCGATGCAGTATGGCGTTTGGATTGGACCAGCTCAGCAAGCCGGCAGGTGAGAATCCTACCATTTTTGATTGAATAAAATTGATCTCATCTGCATCTTTTTCGCCAAACAGCGATTCTGCGTTTCTATGCTCGGCTTCTCCTTGTAGCTTGTGTTGGCCATACGTACCTGGAATGGTTTGCAATCCAGTGACTAAAAGCGTATTCCGAAATATTACAATGCGCCGCATCACCATTAATAATCCAGGTGGATCTCCGGGTGTTTTCATCGGAAGCCAAAAGGCCCCAATAGAGCATATAGTTTTTGATAGCGTCATAGTAACACGGGCAAAAGGAAAAATTTCAACTTCGGAATTGGTAAAGCTTTTTCCCGGTCTATCTCAGTCACCGGTCGATGATAATTACGCTCTAGATGGAAAAAATTTCTTCTTGCTAGCAATGACTCTTTTATTTTTGGTTCTACTGTGTGCTCATTTGTGGAAAAAAGTATTTCACAACAATGTCAAGGATTCTACTACCGGTAGTTCTGTGTTGACACTTGTGAAACCAAATGCATTGAATCGTCAGAGAACGTGGTCAGAGGAGAAAAAAACACTTGGTGGTCGGTATAAGAAGAGCAGGCAAGGGAGTAAAAGTGGGGCGACACCGATTGAGGCGAACTCTCCGCATCGTGGACGGACATGGTCAGAAGAAAAGAAAAGCATGCGCGATCATATGACCTTCTGGCAGAAAATACCATGGAACGGAGGAAAATCTATATTTACAAATATTTCTCGTCAAGAGACACCGCAGACATTTGTATATTGGAAGCATGCAGTGATTGGAATTATTTACCTCACGACGTTACTGGCTTTAATGCGATTCATCAGAGTATCTAGAAGCTTAGGAGATCCTAATGAATATTACGTGTGTCCGAGTCAGGGTGTTATGAATGGTAAGTGTCAATGCAGATTGGAACTTTGAAAAACTGACTTGACTTATTGTTCCGTGAATGCATTCATAGCAATTGCTAAAGGAGAGACGTGGCCAGTTCCTTCTTGCTTTGAAGATAATACAATCAATAACGATTTCCAAAGAAAATCGATTCCACATGTTACAAGTAAAAGCAGCTTGTTCGCTATTTTTATCATTTTACTACTTACTTACAAATACTTGTTGTTTTATGTCGAGCTTCCTTCGATATCTGAGCTCGTTCGTCCGCTCAAAAGAATAATTTTCGAAAAAAAGTATGAACGGATAGGCAGTATCCCAGAAAGACCGTCAATGCACAGCATCGTGGAGCACGAAGAATTTCAGGACTTTGACTTTCCTTAGAAATATAAATCGTTCGAGTTTATAATATATATATATATATATTTACAGGACTATTAAATTAAGTTTTTCTTGGAAATCGCGTGAGCTTATAATTGTTTTGAACTCAATAATTTCTGTCACTTTACCGGTATGGCGAACGATGCTTTCATGAAGAAGCGTTATTTAAGATAATCTCTAAGCGGTTATACTTTCTACCTGATTGTGAATAATGCAATCGAGGATCGCACCGCAACTACAACTACCGGTAGCTCGAAATGATTTTTTTATGCCCCAGCTCTAAGTAGTAAACGTGCAAAGTTCTAAAAGCACATGAATGAAGATACAATAGAAGGAAACTGATTCAACTTTCATGTTTGGTTGCTTCTATTTTGACCTAATTATTACAAAAAAATTTCAAATGTGTTACACAGGTTGAAGTTTATGTTGTTATGCCCAAAAGTTTATTTCATACGTATTGTTAGTTGTAGCAATGCTAAAACGATTTCATGGTCCTCACAAAATCAAAAACTGAACAATTTCATGCAACTTGATATTTTTAATTGAGCGAATAATCTTATGACTCTGTACCCAATTAAGACCGGGATAGTACACCTTGCTGATCAAATATCGCCGTGAATTCATCCACAACTTCCTGCTTCTTATCAGCTTTTGTAATTGCGCCGATTACAGCAACGCTACTTGCTCCAGCCTCCTTCACTACTTCAGCAAGAGTTACATCATTTATGCCACCAATAACCATCAAAGGAATATGAGCTGGGATAAGCTCTCGCCATTTCTTAATTGTTCTTGTTCCTTGTGGAGAAAAAGCAACGGACTTAGAAGTAGTGCCGAAAATTGGCCCAAGACTGATGTAAGTAGGATCCAAACCCAATGCGATCGACAATTCGGCAAATGAATGAGTCGAGATTCCAAGTGCTAACTTGTTGTTTTTGAGTTGATCGATTCCTCCATTCCTGTAACAAGCCATGAGATCTTCTTGCCCAACATGTACTCCGTAACAATCCGCTTGAATAGCCGCTTCCCAAAAATCATTGACCCATAAACGAATATTATTGTTTTTACAAATAGCGTTCGCCTCTTTCACAATATCAATAATTACATCTTTATTTTTCTCGTTCTTAATTCTCAATTGAATATCAGTGATCCCCCTTAGCGCCGATACTTTCTTAACCCATTCTAACGAATCCACAATAGGAAATAGACAACCTAGCTCGTCAATATTTGTTTCCCTCATCTCATTTTTCTCAAGAAGCTCAGCACATTTATTTACTCGCATCTGCTTAAAATTCATCACTTCGTGACTTGATGGATCACGAACAATGGAAGGAAAGTGACGAGATGAATTTGGAAAATGTGTTTGAAAAACTGGCCCAGAGCCCTTTCCAATCCGTACACCACGCCCTATACCCTGTGTAACGTAAGCCTTACCTAAACAGCAAGCGTCAATAAGATTTATAGAACTCTCTGCACCAGAACTGTTTTTGCTTCTGCGTCGCTGACTTCCTATAGCGAGAGCGCTTGCAATTGCCGAGCTTAGCGTGCACCCTGTTCCATGTGTATGCTCTGAATCGAACCTTACCGATCGAAGCCAAACCCCCTTCGCGCCATCACACATTCGTTCATCTTGCTCTGGAACCTCTTCTGATGACAAAAAGAAATCCTGCGCATATCCCAAAGTAGCATTGACATCCGGTAGAAAAACCTCATTGTCGCCACCTTCGATCAACGAATGCCCACCCTTGATCAATACCGAACGAAGTCCCATCTTCAGTAGATCATTAGCCCCCTTTTCCACATCTTGTGGCGATTTTAACTTGCGACCAAGCAACACCTCCGCTTCATATTTGTTTGGAGTTAAAATGTGAGCATATGGAAATACCAATTCTATCATTGCCTTTTGAGTATCGGTATCGATAAGCCGATGTCCCGACGTAGAAATCATAACTGGATCAACAACAATCAATGCTCCAGCTTTATTCGCTTCTTTCAAAAACTTTCCCACCTCAGTTGCCAACTCTACACTTCCTAACATTCCAACTTTAATGGCATCCGGTGGCATATCCGAGTTCAGAGCATCCAATTGCTCTCTCAAAAACGATGCCGGAGGCGTATGAACGGCAGTCACTGCAACACTATTCTGAGCTGTTAAACAGGTGATGGCCGA
>Ga0115008_10000849_pt1 | contig 23894 bp, 24 predicted proteins | sample FraStrMetagenome_FD_87164 | JGI IMG/M metagenome (GOLD analysis project Ga0115008, IMG submission 87164) | Marine eukaryotic phytoplankton communities from Arctic Ocean - Fram Strait ARC3M Metagenome | ecosystem: Environmental > Aquatic > Marine > Oceanic | place: Fram Strait | collected...
CTGTAGAAAATGTAGTAACAATTGTATGAATGGTACTACATTCGATGATGGCTTTGAAAGGAGAAAATGGGATGGATGCTAGGATACGGTTGAGGTTCAGGTTTGGGATTAGGTTTGGGATTAGGTTCAGGTTTGGGATTAGGTTCTGTTGTATAATAATAATATATATAAAGGAAATTGGAAACGAAGGAATTGTGTTTTGGGTCTTGATGTGTTTTGAGTTGTTGGTTTGTTTTGTTTTGTTTTGTTTTGTTTTGTGTTCAAAGTTTTCTTTTTCTTTTTATTGGAAACATAAACACTATACTCTCACGAGAAAGAGAGAGACTGAGAAAGGTACGAGTACGAGTACGAGTATGTGTATGTGTACACCTGTATAAAAATATATTGAGAGAGGAGGAAAAGATTTTTTTTTTGGCGCATCCCATCTGGAAAACCTGACACGATTGTTCGTTGGTGTTTGTTTTGTGTGTACCGCTATGGGAAATCAACGGGTGTGTGTAATTTAGATAGGAACGGGTTGTTTGATAAATAAATGCATTTATATATATATACATTTCTGTATATATGTTAATAAATATACACATATATTTTGGATTAGAATTGGAATTTGGAATGGATTAGTGATTAGTGTGAACGCTCACAACTTTACCGTCATTCTATGGAACTGAAAAGGATTCGAGCAATCATCACATATATGTAATTGAATCTTTACTACAGTCGGAACGGTAGTCGTTCTCCAAACATACGTAAACGGACTTGTCACAGAGTTCACTATGTACATGTACTATCCGATGATGAATTGTTGGTGGCTTAATAAATGAATGATGTGTTTATTCCCCGTTTGCAGTTGTCGATATTGCCCAAAGTAGTATTGCGTTCGAAGGAGCGAGGACGTGAAATGTTATGGGGTAAGATGAGACAAATTGAAACGAGTATGACAAATTATTCATTATTTTCACGATACTGTCATGCGGGCGACGGATTCGTACATGCCTTCCAATAACTTCTTGTTATTTTGGATGAAGACGCTTACTTTGCCTTCACCCGAGGAAGAACTGTCGCTTGTTCAACCATTGTAATTGTAAACGAGAAATATAAAGGTTGTTCGGCATCCGTCGACTACTACCGGTAGTATGCAAGGGCAAGCGACTCAATTTTTACCAACTAAATGTTTCATCAGATGATATTGCAAGTGCTTACACAGACAGTAGAGAGAATGTTCGAATTGGTTCCGGAAGTTGCTCGTATACAAATAAGATTTTTAAAGTCCTACAATTTTCATTTTGCATTCTTCATTCCAAAATCTTATCAAAAATTCGCAGACCAAATCTAGCAAATTTAATAACGAACAAATATTTACAGACATTTTCTGAGAGACCAAAGCGGTTGAGAGGTTCTTTAGAAAAATATTTGTACTTTGCACCATGATATTTTGCATATTCCTTCTTTTAGTACATATCTTTTCGAGCATAATATTATTGTAACTGAACTTGGGCAATTTTTAATGTTTGTTGGTTGATGTCTGTGCATTGTCTTCCTTCTCAAAGGTACCTGCTAACATCAAAGCTTCTTGCGAATTTCAACAATACTTGCAAAATGGTCATTGTATTCGAATTACCCATTCAACGAGCCTCCATCTAACTCTGCACTATATTGCACGCTCATGCTCTGCAGTAACGAGATGACACTTAACCAGCAATAAAATTCCTTCTTCATAAACAGCAAAGAGATAAAAGCTCAGCCATCTGGGTAATGAACTTTATCCAAACAAATTCCAATCTAAAATAACAAAGCTTTCTAAAATCGACTTAAAACTGTCACTCAGCGCATCGTAACTCACTTCACAAGATTCATCACCGCTCCGACATTGCTGCTGCTGCATCCGCAAATATTCTTCTTGAGGCATCGGTTGACTCAACGTAATCAAAAAATCGGTGCGGACATGTTTCAATCGCAAAACACACAACTCCACTTTCACAAACGCAAACAACGACGATGGACTCATCCGGACACGATGTTGACCAATGCAACCATACGCCCCAACCTCAAACTCAATCTCATTGCCATCACCAACATCATCATTTTTAAATCCATCCATAGAAGCTACAAAACGAGGCAACGAGGAAATAATATCCCACGATCCATTCACACTTCGACAACGTTGAAACAATGAAACATCAGCATCCTCCTTCGAAATATCACTATCACTAGGATCATTCAAACCTCTTAAATCCTTGAAAAAATATTCGGCAGCCTGATCATCCGGTACCTGAGCCTGTCGTTCCAAAATCTCAAACACTAACATATTCGTGGATGTCGAGCCACTGACGTCAGTGACAAAAACTTCTTGATGATCCGGAACTGGACGGACATCACTTAAATCGAACGAACAGTTCGATGGGAGATTGCACTGTATGGCACCACCGAACAGTGGTTGGTTGTGATTGGGTGTTGTCATTGCTTGCTAGTTGTGTGTCATGCTCAAGTTTCAGAAGCTGTGTAAGATGTTTGACTGAGTGTGTGATAGTTTTGTTATTCGCATAACTATGTATGTGTTTAAATGAAACGTCAGAGCCGGTCATGTTCGCCTATCAATTCTATCAATCGAACACATTATTACTATATGGGATATGGGATATGGATTATTTGTACCCAGTAAATCCCAGATATGTCCACTAAAGTATCTTAAGAGCATACCAAACACGTCAATAACGACATTATTTGGCACATAAATATCCTCCAGAGATAAAAAGCACGTCTTATATTGAAAAAAAGTATATATGAATGTGAATGTTAACCCAACACTCACAATCAATATAAAGGGATCACCGTAGCAATTATTAATAAATTTATTACATAGGCAGGGAGTTTCCTTCTTTTGAATGACGGATACATAACACGTAACACAAGCAAAAGTAGACGACACTTTTGATGTCACTTTTTCTGATTTCTGGTCTTTACAGTTAATATATAGAATGAGTTGGTCAGAACGACCCGCTTTGAATGCTACTAACATTAAACTGTGTACCTTTAATATGTCATGGATGTGGATGATGGTTGCTGTTTGCTGTGTTCTATGCCGAACATCATTTGGTTTTATTGCCATGGATTCGATGCCATTCGCGGCGTTGGATTCTTGGTGTCCTATTTCATGCCAAATGAAACATCGTATGGATGACTACGATGATGTTGGGAGGAACGAGATTCCAAGGAAAAAGTTGGCCAATGTCGCCAGACAAGTTAGAGAGCAACCATCGTTGTTGCGTCGAAATTTTTTTCATCATGCTGTCATGTCATCTTTACCGCTAAGCTTATGGTGTTCGAAAAGATATGATGTAGCTTTTGCTCAAGAACCCCAGACGATAACTTTGCCGTTGTACCCTGCAGATGGGTCCGCTTACCTCATTTACTATAGAATTGATTCGTCACTGTTTCGTGCGGTTCTAGATACTGGAAGTCCATTTTTAACGATACCTGGATCTTGTTCCGAAAATACTCGGACAAAAACAGGATGTTATAATGAACAGGGCATTCCGTCGGGATTTCCGCCAACAGTGGAAGAATTTGCAGGGTTTGAGGGGACGGTACAATGGAGAAAAGGTTTCTTTTCTTTCTACAACGCTACCGGGAGCATGCGCATAGCTTCTCCAGAATTTGTGTTTGGAGTTGTAGATGATGATATCATGAGTGGAACTGGTGGTGTATATTTTGGCTTAATAAAGAAGACTGACAACTTCATCCGCCCAAGTTTTCTCGGTCAGACAGATATTTCATCCATTGTAATTGATTTGAGGGATAACCGGCCTAAATCATTGATACTATCCACACTCCCGAAACTATTGAATGTGGACTTCATTCCTATAACTAATTTTCTTCGAAAAGTAGGCGACCCCGTACAACATTTTGTCTGCGTCGTCAAATCTTGGTACATCAATGATAAACTGTTTTGTCCTAAAGATAAGAAGCCAATCTATGCAATATTTGATACGGGAGTTACGGGAATGGTTATAAGTAGAGATCTTTATGACCAGAGATATGAAGAAGGACGTGTTCTTAGAGAGCGCAAATTATGGGGAGGTGAAGTAAGTTTCATCTTCAACACTTCCCAGCGTCAGCAGAAAACTATAAGCGCCATGAAACCTCTAGTTACACCATTTGATCCCACCTGGAAAGGGTTCAAGGGTCATATTGTTGTTCTTGGATTGGCATTCCTTGATGGTAAAGAAACGACGATTGATGTGGACGACAACAGGCTATGGTTTCAATGACCTTTTCAAAGATGCAGAGTTATTTTGAAGAATCGGGTGTTGCGTTGATTCAAGGATTTTTTTCGTAACCAATTCCTTCTTTTTTTGAATGAGATTCCAAGAGGAATAGATGAAGAGGGAATAAAAACTACTGTCATTCTATTATATCCTTCAATACAAAATGTGCCGAAAACCTTCTCATTCTTCATGCGGAACGCCAAACCCCAATTTTTCTTTTTTTGAACGAGATTCCAAGAGAAATAAATGAAGAAGGAATCAATACTTCTGTCATTCTATTATATCCTTCAATACAAAATGTGCCAAAAACCCTCTCATTCTTCATGCGGAACTCCAAACCCCCCTTTTAATTTATTGCAGTCTGCAATGCCATGAACGTTGCTCTCGCATCATTGTCTCAGTAATTATTTATGTTTCAGCGAATTCTCAAAAAGTTTGGTCGTTGTCAAAGGACTGGTTGTTATTAGATTGTCTTTAGGGCTACAAAGTAACCTTGTGCAGCTTTCACCGAAACACACATCAACTTTAAGTTTGATGTTGGATTCACCACAAATCAAAGGCAATCGAAGAATACAAATTACGATCGTTGTTTATCTTCCCATATTTTGGAAAATCGATATACAGTTACTCCATTTAGAACCATCATCTTTACATTGATCAAAGGTTGATTAAGCTTAGTCTGAAGATTCATCAGTTGTGTTCTAATTATGTATTTCAGAACTATTGAAAGGGCAGTCATTATTCAAACACCAAAAACGATATCATTCATTGATTTAATTCATGAATAATTTCAGTAAGTATGTCATTTCATGCGTGATACTAATCGCGAAATCATTTTGATATGTTGATATTTTTACACATCCAGATATTGATTTCTTCAGGTGATAGTCTCACTTATTCGAAGCACACTTGCAATTGAGTCTCGGATAGCCATCCCTTTAAGCATCATCTCTTCGTATTCGTCGCCCGGAGTCGATAACATCGTTACTGCGCCACCTGCGCCCACACGTACACATGTATCTGTTACAATTGCAGTTCGGATTACAATGTTCATATCAATTGAACCATTTGGACTAAAATATCCAAGCGAACCCGAGTAGATTCCGCGCTTTTGGCCACGTTCGAGATCATGAATTATATCCATCGTGCGCAACTTTGGTGCCCCAGTCATGCTACCGCCAGGGAAACATGCTTCCAAGGCATCAATTGGGTGATATTTATTCGTATCAAGTTGACCTTGTATTGTTGATACAAGTTGATGAACCGTTTCGTAAGACTCAATTTCCATCAACTTAGAAACCACTACAGATCCTATTTCTAATTATTGAAAAGAAATCATCAAAACACAAAGTTAGGATCACATAGATTTGGAAATCTCTTTGTCAACCACTTACTACAAACGCGACCAAAATCGTTGCGCAAAAGGTCTACAATCATAAGATTTTCAGCTCTATTTTTCTTCGAATGCCTTAATGCGTGAGCCAAGTTATCATCAATACCACAATCATTGACATTTCGTTCCGACGTCCCCTTAATCGGCTTCGATTCCATATTGCAATTAGCATCAACTCGTAAAAAACGTTCAGGAGATGAACAACATACTGCACATCTTCCCTGTATGTTCATAAATGAACTAAAAGGTGCTGGATTGCTCCGGCGCATATTTTTATATAATGAAAATTTATTCAAAGAATAATGAGTATCATCGCTTGACGACAGCGGTAGAGACAGTGTAGATTGGTTAGTTAGGCATATTTCGTAGCTTTCGCCAGCACGTATAAGTTCATGACACATTGAAATATTTTCTTCGTATTCCCTTCGTGATCGATTTGATGTAAACTTAACTTGGTCTCCTTTCAAGGACATGTTAGATCGATAAGGAAAGTTGTCTCGCCTTCGTCGCTGGTTTTCTTTTGATATCTGTTTTAGTTTATTTTGAACATCTTGCATCCAGGAAATAGATTCATTATAATCCTTATCATCTTCGTTAAACAAACAAACGAAATATATATCGTCGTTAGAATGGTCAAAAACGATGGAACATTTAGCATATGCTAGCGTCGCATCTGGTATGAGTTCATCACCATCATTCAAATTACTGTATCGAACACTAGTATGTCGAGAATCTGTGTCTTATTTTTCAAAACTTAAGAATGTTTCTTTCATGCAAAATAATTAGATTAAGACATACCATGACGCATCTCGTAACCAAGAAATCCAACGTAACCTCCTCTGTAATCGAACGGAACTGAAAACGTCGCCTTTTTCTCGGCTCTTTCGTCAAGCGAAGTTACGTATACCTCTTCAAAACTATTCGGTTGAATAACGTTTCTCAGATAATTCATTAGACGCTCATCTTTCAATGTAATAGTCTCATTCTTTCGGTGATGATGAATTAATAATTCACGTCGTAGGATAGATCCGTAATTATCACTTCGAATGAAATACTCTAGCGTGTGGTCGAACGATTCTCCCATCATACTGAACAAAGCATCGTCATTTCCCTTTATATTGCTCTTGCTCTTGTTGTTGCTACTGCTATCCAGCCAGAACGTACTTCGATTTGAGCTAGCATATAAAGCTTCAAAAACTGTCTCGGCATCAACGTCGAGAGCATGAGCACGGTCAACTTTATAAATTATGCATTTTGTTCCTTTTGTTGCGGCTTCGCTGAAAATAGAACAATCCTCCAAGTTTTCGTTTATCACTGTGTCGCTCAAACGTTTGTATTTCATAGCATACTTACAAAAGTTATACAACAACTGTACCCCGCCGTAAGTGCCAATACTTTCTGGATGAAACTGGTATCCAATATGTGGAAAAGTCTTATGGGCAAGAGCCATGATCTCTCCATCATCCTCTGCAGTAGCTAAAACGACAACATCGTCATCTTCGTGAGTTTGTACGCTCAAGGAATGATACCTCACAGCACGCAAACCATCTGGCAAATGCTCAAACAACTCGTCGTACAAATCATGCTTAGACGAATTAATGATTGAGCTTACTAAACCATGCTTAGCCACCTTGGCACACGACACAGTTGCACCATAACATAACCCTAATAGCTGATGACCCAAACACACACCCAGAATCGGCATATGAGCAGCATCGGGGGACTCTATAACATCACGACAAATGCCCACATCGGTCGATACATCGGGACTTCCAGGACCTGGACCAATCACAACACAATCCGGTACCGGATGCCCCGACGATAAATAATCGCTGTACGACTCATAATCATCATTTTTAATCAACGTCACCGATGATACGATACCCATAAAATGTTGGTAAAGATTATTCGTATACGAATCATAATTATCAATCAATAACAGATTCAAACCCAGTGGGCTCATGCTATCATCCTCATCCTCATCTTCTAATACAAGAAAGTTATGTTCCTCTTCCCAATTCGAACTCGTGAGAGATGCATGACATATATCATCCTCAACATCATTTACATTTAAATGTTTATCATTTCTCATCATGCTGCTAACATTATCAACTTCATCATCATCATTGTTACCATTGAATGGATTACACAACAACTTGGACATCCACAAACGATCCTTCTGAATAAAAGGACTGGAACGAGAACAGACACGAGGATTCAAATGAGAACTAACAGAAGATGAAGACGTGAATGCACGTGGAACAACGAATACTTCCTTTCGACCGAATGAAATCATCCAGGCATGATGAATCGAAATGTGTGTTACCAAGAGCAGTAACAGAAATAACAAGCTTCGTTTCCTTCTTTTGATCTTCATAAGATTTATTACATTCGTTAGGCACATGGGGTATTGTATTACTATCATCCTGGTGATGATTTGAGTTTGTGTTTTGATTTATAGATTGTGTTTGGATATTGAATATGAGTATAAAATTATTATTTGGTGGCTTGGAACAAAAAAATTTTTTTTTTTTGATGGCTTCACTAAAATTACGAACACCGTCCACGCCCACCGCCATCCTCTCTTTGGAATCTGCGCTGCTGAGTTGGAAATTGCGCGGAGTTCGTATAAAGCGAATTTCGCAGCAACCGATGTTAGAGAACGTGAATGGAAGCGTACAGCATGCGCAGCTTGTGGCATTTTACCTCATAATGAGGTTTCGTACAGACATTGTCTCATGGAATTCATCGCGTACGGATGAGGTAAGGACACCACGCACTTTGTCACACGTACTGACCATGCCAATTCCAAACTTTTGAATATTGGTCACAAAACGTACATGAAAGCAAGAACAGACCAAGCATAAACCAAAATCTAAACTTTTAAATTTAAAACAATAAAGAAGGCAACATAAAATAGAAATGAGAGTTTACTCGGCTGCGAGTCTGTTTATAGCAGCTTTTGTTGGAAAGGATGTTCAAGGATTTTCGGTCAAAGGACGAACACAGTCCAGTGTTCCATCACAATTCAAGTCATCATCATTGTTTGTCTCAACAACTACACCATTACCAGCCATTGAAACGAGTGCAAATAATGTCGCTGTGAATGATGATGATGAAGTTCCTTCGTTGGGCGCCATTGCTAAGATGCTTCCAAAATCCTCGTTTGAAATTTCGACGAAAACTTCGCTTCTGTACTTTTTCTTGGACTTGGTAGCCGTTGCCTCTTCTATGACGTTTCTTCATTCGGTTGTAACGTCTGATTTTTATCGTGCAGTCCCGGTATGGGAACAGGGGCTTATGGCGTTTCCTCTCCAAATTTTGACTGGATTTACATGTTGGATAACTTGGTGCATTGGGCATGATGCTGGTCATGGTACAGTTTCAAAGAAGCATAAGTGGGTAAATCGTCTTGTAGGAGAAGTTGCGCATAGCATGGTGTGTCTTACGCCTTACGTTCCCTGGCAGATGTCTCATTTAAGGCATCATTTAAATCATAATCATTTGTCAAGGGATTACAGTCATCAATGGTTCATTCGAGAGGAAAAGGATGACCTACCGAAAGTTTTTCAGTTGGCATATGAGTTGAGAATGCTACAGTTACCTTTCTTGTATTTCGTATACTTATTTTTGGGTATACCAGATGGAGGTCATGTCTTCTTGTATGGGCGCTTGTGGAAAGACGTATCACTCAAAGAGAAGTTAGACGGAAGCATTTCAGCAATTATTTCTGTTGCGACCGCCGGGTTTCTGTGGAATCTGATGGGAACAGCAGATTTCGTTGTAGTTTGTCTTATGCCCTGGTTAGTCTGCTCATTTTGGTTATTTATGGTAAGAGCTGTAGTCTTTTCGTAATTCTGCCGTATCGTTTGACGAAAGAAATTACTTATTTCATATGCATTCAAGGTTACGTATTTACAACATCATTCCGATGACGGTAAGCTATATACCGATGATACATGGACTTTCACGCGTGGAGCATTCGAAACTGTCGATAGGGATTATGGAAAGTGGATAAATAGACTCTCTCATCACATGATGGACGGTCACGTCGTACATCATCTATTTTTTACAAAAGTTCCTCACTATCGTTTGGAAGAAGCTACAAAAGCCCTAGTAGAGGGGTTAGAGGACCGAGATATGGGTAATCTTTACAAAAGTATTGAGACAAAGGACTTTACTCAAGAAATAATCAAAAAATTTAATGACGACTGGTTTTTCATAGATGAAGCGCAAGTGGAACGTTGACGAGACTGATAAAAATCAATAGTAATAATATAATATAAATACTAATACGACGATACATGTTTATTGACTTTTAAAAGTTTTTCAACTGTTCAATCGAAGTGCGCAATTTTGACGAAATTTCGTAACTTCACTTCCACAAGCTTAATATTCACCATTTTTGTTACACCAAACGCCTTGTCGTGGTGTTTTCGATATCTCTACAATATCGTGATGAACAAATTTTTTTGAGGAGAAATTGAAATACTGCTGAATAATAATGATGACGTTTGGATTTTCATTCAAAAATTTTAAAATTCACCATTTCAAGTGCAAAATATTTATAGATATAGTGTTTGTGATCTATAAGTTTTAGTTAATACTTTATAGTGGTCAAAAACATGTGATAAATAGCGCATCAATGCATCGGAAATGCTAACATTCATTTTTTGAAAGTTCGTCGTATCTCTGTACATAAATACTGCCTTTGCTATACTTTCTTCTTTACTCTCAATGTTTTGACTGAGAGCGTGCAAGTGTTAAAATAGATCCATTCCGCATTTGCTCAAAATCTGCAAGGGAAAATTAAAAAGAATATGCCTAACAGGGAATATTTCCGTAACACTTTCACCGCGTTTTATGGCCAGTGTCTTCCAATATAGGAGCCACGACTGGGAGGCTATCATCTAATATGACTGTCTTTACGTAACTCTATCAATGGTTTGATGATTCTCGAGATATTTCCGCCTAACGAGTGACTTAAATTCTCTATCTGCTCTCGATGTTAAAATATTTCTTCAATGGCACGGATTGATTTAGTGCATTTGATCAATTATACTAATTTTTAATCTTTCACCACAAGCGTCTGACCTCTCACATCCACGAGATGATCTTGAGATCCATCAAGCGCTTTACCTGCGGCGTATTCATAAAATATATGACCTTCTGACTTATTGTGCTTTTCATGACGCTTACATCACGAAGACATCCTCACTATTTACTATGTAGTAAAAAATATTTCACTTTATAGCGGGAAACAAAGAGAAGAATATGGTACTTGTCCTACTACGCAGTGCAAGTGTAAGTCATATGCTCGTTTCTGCTAAAAAGTTTAGAAGTATTTCGCTTGACAAAGAATTCACAAACCGTGAAACAGGAGATTAATTTATAGGGTAACCTATCTTTATTCTAGTTAGAAATCCATCATCAAAAGAAAATATATAATAAATGATAAGGATTTTTCAGAGAAAGAGTAAATTAACAATTGCATTCTCTACAATAAAATCTTTTACATGTATCTCTCATGATTGCTTCCGGCGTAAATGGTATTCTGGCAACACTTATTGATCAATCGCGCTAATAAACCAGGTACAATTCGTTTGTTGAATTTCTTTCCTACAACAACACTTAACGTCTCGTATTAAAAAGGAGTATTTTCGTCAAAAGAAAGAAGTGATATAAAATACACCTGCGTTATGCCCGTCCATACTATAACGTGAGAGTCTTACAACATGCAATCGTTTACTAAGTTTCTGTTGAGAGGCTTAAAGACTCGATCAATTCATCTTCCCTCCGAGAAAACAAATAAGAATACTGTCTAACCCAATGATGGTGTTATCAAACACTCCGTGTATTGAAATAGAAGTAGAGGAAAAGAACGTACTAACTTCAATACCACCCATCTCGTGCATCATTAGCAATGCCTTGCATGTTAACTTCGGTGTTACCAGTATTTGTTGCGCATTTTAAACGGGACTGACTGTAACTGAGAAAGTAAACTACTACATTATTCTAACTAATATAAAATTCTGATTACACAACACCTTCGAAGTAAAAGTAATACATGTACACACCACGCATTTGTGAAACCGAACAAAGTGCTGTCATTAGAAAAATCTTTAATAGGTGGAATATTCCAGCACATCATTTTTTACTGAATTCATGTACACATTCCCAAACGAGAATGAAATATTGTTCGCAATTTAGCACAAACTCTTGATGTTCATTCTCAGTCTCACTTTTGTAATCCTTCGACAAAGAAAAACATACCAGGTAAAACTGCAACTGCTATTGTAATAGTAAACTGCTCCATTATTTTTACAAGAAGGATGACGATATTCCTTTCCTGAAATATCTCAAAATGGAAGGGAGCAGTTCAGTAGTTCCATGTTTCCGAACACTGCTGTGCAAAAGGAGCAAATGATTAAGCTCTACCAGAATATAGATGACTTTCTCTATGGAATGAACAGGAATATAATCGACATAGAAAAGGCATATAAAATGGTCAGAGACGCCCCAGACTCTGAATCAGATCCTATCATAAATGTTTTGAGGGCGTATTTTGTGGATAAGCATTCTGAGTTATCGTGTTATAAATCAATTAAAGTTCAAAAGAATCAAAGGAAAGTCAATAAACTATATCGAAAGGCAGTGAATTTAAATATCATAAAATAGTCAGAAGATGGTAACAAATATGCACAATGTCATCTTGAAGAGATGTATCTGAATGGACGGGGCGTCAATAAAGATGAAACAACAGCATTGTATTTGTTTCGCAAAGCAGCGGAACAAGGTTATCCTTTAGGTCAATACAATCTTGGACGTATTCATCGGTATGGATTGGGTGTCAATAAAGATCGTTCAGCACCAGTGCATTGGTATCGTAAAGCAGCGAAACAAGGCCATGTATACGGCCAATGTAACCTCGGATATATGTATCATTATGGACTGGGTATCAATAAAAGTTTAAAAGCAGCAGTGCATTGGTATTTCAAAGCTGCGGTGCAAGGTCATTATTCAGGACAAAATAATCTTGGATATATCTATCAGTATGGAAAGGGGGTCATTTTAGATGAAACAGCAGCAGTGTATTGATATCACCAAGCAGCGGATCAAGGTGATGTAATTGCGCAATACAATCTTGGATATATGTATCAATATGGACATGGCGTCAATACAGATTTAACAACTGCAGCAAATTGGTACCGCAATATAGCGGAACAAGGTCATGCAAATGTGCAATGGAGTCTTGACGTGATAACGAAAAAGTTGTCAAGTTGAAAACGCATAAAGATTTCAAAAAGCTCCGCTATTTTCTTCAGAACAATCTACGCGAGTTAAATATTTGAAACAAACCAACAGAATCATCCAGACAATCTATCAATGAAACAGTACCTGGTCCATGGGTTTATGCCGGAATCTACTTATTCGAAATTAATCTCCATTGCTTTTGCAGATGTATATTACTCTTAAAATTTCCGAAACTACTGCAATTGGACTTATGACGAGACCCTTACTTATTGAAAGGATTTGTGCAAAAACAAAAACGAGTGATGTAAAACGTACCTACCTCTATGCGCGTACATACTAATCACGTGAGTCTTCCAACGATCAGAGTACATATTCGATGGGTTGACACCTTCCGGTTTAGTCTCAGTTTAGTCCCACAAAATTAAATCCATTCAAAGCAACAGAACAAATTGTCACTTATCGCTGGTCACAGTTAACGCAATAAGCTTATTTGAAAGCCAATGAAAGGAGGAGAAGAAGAAGAAATATTACGATGACAGATTCACAAGTCTACAACCAGCAATTGAAGCACGTGAAAGTGCAAAAAGTATGTCGATTGTTCTTTACCTCAGTGGTATCAGAAGTCAAGGGATCAGTTAATGGGTCGCATGGGTATGCTTCCAAACATGAATGAGCTATATCAGGAAAAAGAAGACTGTGTTTATGGAATGGATAGAAGGGAAATTGACATGGAAAAGGCATATGCAATGGTTATTGGCGCTCCAGACATTACAATGGTCTGGGTGTCGAAAAAGATTATGTATCAGCAATAAATTGGTATCGCAAAGCAGCGGCACAAGGCCATTTTATATGCCAAAATGATCTTGGATATATGTATAGTATGGGAATGGGCACAGAGAAAGATTATATAATAGCAGTGTATTGGTATCGCAAAGCAGCGGAACAAGGTTATAGATCTGCCCAAAATAATCTTGGATGTATGTATCGTAACGGAAAGGGCGTCAAGAAAGATGATACAACGACAGTGTATTGGTTTCACAAAGCGGCGGAACAAGATTATCTTTCAGATCAGTACAATCTTGGACGTATGTATCGGTATGGATTGGGTGTCAATAAAGATCATAGAGCAGCAGTGCATTGGTATCGCAAAGCAGCGGAACCAGGTCATACAATTGCGCAATGGGTTCTTGACAAGGTGACGAAAGAGTCGTCGAGTGGTAAAAGAGGAGGTGTTTTATGAATTCATTAATTGAGTAACGTTACAGTCAAATTTAAATGATGTGCTTCAAATCGTATTTCTACCTGACCTTGTTTCCTCTCAACTCCAACTTGATTGGGTAACACGTGGCGTTTTTATATATTCGCTCTTGGAAGAAAAAGCATAGTAGGTAGAATTTTTCATCTGTATACTTATTTTGTTAACTTCTGCTCTTGTACCAATTATGCGTCAAAATCGATATTATCTTCGAGCAGTTGTTGCTGTTGGCTCTATTGAGTCACGCACATTTAGTATCACAAGAAGAATTTTGAATCTATTGTGCCCAAAATTTCTTTCCAACATGATTCATCATGCACTCCATCTCGAGGAATTTCATATATACGCACAACATCTATTTCACAAACGTGTCAATGAACCACTCAAGCTATAAACACATCTGAAAATAGTGAACACACGGTATTGGTTCTTCCAAGACAGACCAAGGTTAATGAATACCTTAGAGCAACTCGATGACGAGGTGGATTTCATTGTCATTATGGTGCACACACTGTATCAGTAATCGTTCAGTCGTTATCTTATCCCAGAATATGGACTTCAGCTTAAGAATGTGTTTTAAGTTGTAAGACACCAAAGTTTTTTATAATAAAACGATCATTATGGAAGACGTATACAACAACTAAACGACCCCCCCCCAATTGAAAATTATAATTAATAATAGAAGTACATTTGCATCTGAGTGTTCGGGCCAAGTATAATTCTTTCAATGAACATTTTGATGTTCTTCACTTCTTTCATATTCGTACATGAAAGAGGTCTAACTCATTTCTTTATATCGAGCAGTTGATGTAGATCTAGTGTAAGAAGCTGTGCAAGATAGGTCACATTTTCGGTAAAATGTGAACTAACAATTACGAACTAACATCGGCATATTTATTGTTATTTTAGCTTCGCACCCCAAATGACGTCATTATTGAAGAACTTTACCCCCACAGGAAAAAAGTATTGGATTGGACGAAACGTTACCTCATACAGTACCATTCACTCCCTAAAACAATCACATACATGCACCTCATTACGCGATGAAATACAAAGATCGCACTTTTTCTTGAAGGCAGGATCCTTCGTCGGCCTACAACACACCACATGACATGTACACGTATTCTACGAGCACCTTGACATGTATCTTTTTGCAATCCAAAATATATATGTAGGTAGTAGTCGCCAACCCATCACATAGTACACAATATATTATTCTCTAACACCATGAAGCTTGCCATCGCCACAACACTCTTTGCCTCTGCTGCTGCCTTTGCTCCCTCCACCTCCAAGGTACGTAACTAACTTGTATCTATAACTCCTTTATAAAGTTCGTTCGTTATGTATGCCCGTCACGAATGTTGTTTTAACCTGTTCTACTCTACTCTACGCAATACTTAATACGGCACTGCTTAGGTTGGAAGCACTCAGCTTTTCGATGCTCGTTCTCCTGACGGTCTTGGAGTTGACCCCGGTCCGTTGGATCTTTACGATCCCTTTGGTTTCGTTGAGAGCTCCACTCCCGAGGCCTTTGCCCGTCGTCGTGCCGTAGAGATCAAGCATGGACGTATTGCCATGGCTGCCTTCGTTGGTATGTTGTTCCAGGAGCTTGGAGTGACCTTCCCCGGATCCTTCGATTTGGCTGGAAACTACCCCTTCTCTGAGGTTTTGAAGGACGGTATGGGTTTCCCGGCCTTGACCAACGTTCCTGCCTTTGGACTTTGGCAGATTGTCTTTGCCATTCTTTTGGCCGAGCTTGGTGCCGTCCCTGCCAGTCAGTACACTGGTGGACCACAGAACTTGCCTGCTGGATATGATGGGTTTAAGCCTTTTGTTCCAGGTGGATATCCTTTTGATAAGCAGATTGAGGATCCTGTCGAGCGTGATCGCAAGTTGAATATTGAGATCCAGAATGGACGTGCTGCCATGTTGGGTGTTACCGGAGCCATGATGCACTCTTGCCTTGACTCGTGTGATCACCATTTCTTCTACCCCATCACCCACAACTAAGTAATTTAAATCTTTGTGGACTTTTCAGGGGATAATTTTCGTTCTGTGATAGAATTGAGAATAGGTCTTTCTACGATTAGACGTTAAATTAGAGCAAAATGTAGTTTTAATTTTTGTCAGCTGCATACTTTGAACATTTTACTGAATTGGTGTGACACCGTTTAATCGCGTAGCATTGAACTCTTTTGTTTTGTAGGGCTTAGGAAGAGATTTATTAGTGAATCTGTGAATCTTATGGATGATGCGCTATGGGTTCCCTGTTTGGTATATTACGTAGGTTCACCAGGTTTTTGCCGACCGAAAGTTTTTCATCGTTTTCAAGTAAACTGCAAATGGCAACATCTACGTTGTTATCACTGCCAGCTATATATTTATGGACTAGTTTATAAATTTGTTTTGCTCGTAAGGCGCCTGGCATGTTATCACTCTGGATCCTGTATACATGTACATTTGATACTAATCCTATATGTAATTCAGTATCGATAAAATTGGGCAATTTGACGTTGAAATCTGCAATTGCTTCCGTTTCCGTAGCCTCCGCAAAAATTTGGAAATTGAGCTGATATACAGCAAGCGCTAATGTGTGTTAGCAAATGGATTAACGATCAAGAAATATTTTTGCGATTAAACGTGGCAAATAGATTGATTCATAAAATTGCTAAATTCTATAACAGGTCGAAATAAGAATTCCCAAACTTGGCTTTACACAGGAATGCTTCTGGCAAAGAGCATCACCGCAACATCTAACTTATTTAGGTTCGCAAGTTTTGTATGACAAATACTTCGAGTCGCTCATGATTTCTTGACTATTTTGTGGGCAATATTTTCTACCAACATCATACAAATATTTAAGTTTTTTGATGAATGAGACTATATATGAAGAGATAAGGCGCGTCCAATAAAAAATTAGTATACCTTGACTGAAAATAGAGTTCAATATGAAAAAAGATTGCTCAATTTAAGAGTGAGATTTAAAATCTAAAAAATTCTTTGGAAAATTCCACAAGTTTCACAAAAAGGCACGGGAAACAAATTTGATGTTTAGTAAGGAGGTGCAGGTGTTGTATTTCTGAAGAGATACATTCCCTTTCGATTACAAAATGCTTTGCAGGCAGCCTTTTTGCTAGATATTTTGCTTGTTTAATCACGAACAGATTTCTTTTAACTTTCACTCGTTTGGTCAACGTATTTACGGCATAGTTCTTCTGCGGACGACTACAGTAATAGTAATCTCCACGGATGTTCTCGTTTCATCCTCGGTAGAAGGTATCCAGATTTTTTCGTAGCCTGCCTCTTAATTCCTCCTTCCAGATCTTCCTAAATGGAAGGAAAAGCAGATCGTAAAGAAACTTTCACCTGAACAAGATCCGAGGTTACACTCTAACTAGTGTAAAGTGTATAATAAAGTTTGAATCAATCTGAAATTTTCAAACGGCCCATGACAAATTTACTTTTTCGACGATCCTCTCTCCTCTCCTCCTCTTTACCAAAAACAGAATCAAAAACGTTACATGTAAAAAAATATGAACAAACAAAAATATCTCGAGAATCGAGAATAAGGAAACTCTAGAAATTCTACACATCACGCAGCTCACAACACGTCCACTAGAAATGGCCAACAAAGGCCTTTTTTCTCACATATTAAAAAGAAGAAAGAAAGCATGGAACATTATTGCAATTGCACCTTACTCTCACCCTTCTCGTACTCGCTAGCTAGCTAGCTGGCTCTAGCTAGTACACATCGTCTACCAAAAAATAAACAGTTGCCCTACGTCAGTCAACTTACACAACATTATTTTAATTCTTGTTTGTTTGCTTGCTTGCTTGTAGGTAAGTTGTATCAGGATAATAATATTTCATTTAATATCGTTATTAATTTTTATTTCCATACTTTCCTTACATTCAAAATCCAAATTTTCTAAAGGAAGATGATGGGATCATCCGTTTCTTTTTCTTCCATCATCATGATTTCTATGATGATGATGTGTTCGGTTCAGGTACAATCGTTCGGTGTCCATCGTAGCAGTGCCAATCGTCGTGTATCTTTTCAAAGGATACAGAAAAGTGGATCTTTGTTGATGAGTATGGATGCCTATGATGAACAGATGAAGAAATATTTTGGTACACCTGCTGAGTCTGCTCCAGTTTCTGCTCCTGCTCCCGTTGCTGTTATAGAAGAAGAGAAAGTCAATGGATATGTCAATGGATACGCTGTACCAGAACCAGAGGAGCAACAGCAGGAGTTTCAAGTTGTGCCAGCAGCTCAAACTCAAACCTTTATTCCACCTGCGCCAGTCCCTGTTCCTGCCCCTGCTCCTCAGCAAGTTGTGATGGTTCCAAATAATGAAGTTGTGTCCAAGAGTGAAGGGAGTAGTAATGACAATTCTTCGCTCATTGCTTCGGGTATTGCATTTCTTGGTTTGCCTCTCTGGATTTTACTTTCGGTTCAGTTATTTTTCAACTCGGGAGATAAAGCAGTTTCTCCGACGTTACCGTCTTCGTCGACTTCTGTGAGTCAAATGACTCTCCCTGCAACTGTTGCAACCACTGCAAGGTCGGATGCTTCTACTGCTGGGGTTGTCGTCCTGTCACAGCCAATTACTAAACAGGAAGTTCGTGATTTGTTTAACTTGTGGAACAGTGCCTTGCAAACGCTCGATCCTGCGACTGTAGCGAAACGATATGCAAAAGATGGTGTTTTGTTGCCTACACTTTCCGATGTACCTCGAACTGATTTTGAGGGCATTAAAGACTATTTTGTTGGATTTTTGAGTAAAAAGCCCGTTGGTAAGATTTTGGAGGGAGAAATTTTTATCGGTAATAATTGGGCTCAGGATGCAGGTAAGTTCTTTGATTATTAAACCTGTGTGAATTTGATGCAACCCCTTATGGTTTGCTCTCGACTATTTGATAGGAATATATGAGTTTACGTTTCAGGACGGTTCGAAGGTGAAAGCACGTTATTCGTTCGTTTACGCATTTGAAGATGGCAAATGGATGATTTCACATCATCACTCATCATTGATGCCTCAAGAGGTTGTTCGTCCTACTAAGATTACAGAAGGAGAAGTACGGGGATTTTTCGACAAGTGGAATGCTGCTTTGGCTACTGGAGATCCTCAACAAGTTGCAGCGCTTTATGGAGATGATGCCGTGTTGTTGCCAACTTTATCAGACTCGGCGCGCTATACAAATGACCGCATTGCTGATTATTTTGTTGGATTTCTCAAGAAGAAACCACGCGGTGAAATCTTGGAAGGAAACGTCAAGCTTGGGCCCAATTGGGCCCAGGATGCCGGTATGTAATATCAGACTAATACAACCTTGCGTGTTGGTCGTCTCATCATTCTTTCGTGCTCTCTTTTATCAGGTATTTACGAATTTACATTTGAAGACGGTTCTAAAACTCGGGGAAGATATTCTTATGTTTATACTTTCGAGAAGGGTGAATGGAAGATATCTAATCATCACTCCTCAATCATGCCCGAACCAGCCGTCGCTGCTATGAAACGTGTAGCTGCCATGGAGAGTGCCCCTGAAAGCAGCAGCGTAAAAGTGACTGTGAGTGAACCAGAGGTTGAAACGGTTAAACTCTCCCAAAGTGCACCAAGTCAAGATGTCACTGAGGCAGAAGTAGTTTCCAATTAATCGCGATTAAATTTGAAACATTTCCGAAATTGCGAAAGTCTTATGGTGGTCACAGTAAAGTACATCTTTAATTGATATTATTATCGAGAATACAACATTTGTTATCAATTAGATTTGTTTCTGAAGATTTTCAAGTATGCTGTATACATTTTGTTAATTCATTTTGTAATTGTATTGTATTGAGAAACAGTTAACAGTGCGCGATAAATAAAGATGCGGTGACATTAATTCTCCTCTAGTAGAATCATAAGATAACTCTCGATTTGTATTCGTGAAAAATTCTTTTCAAGTAAGTCACTGATGAACTTTCAAGATGCTTCTTGCAAACCCTGACGTGTGCTGAAAGTGTAACAGGTTATTGATCAGAATATGGGATCAATTAGTTCAGTGATGGGGAAAATGACGAAACGTATTTTGTTTTGATCATATGACAGTCACTTAGCATTTAGCAAGAATTTAGCAATGATCAAACTAGTGGCTATCTGACAGTGTTTTTCGCCACATTTTACTAATGACTCAACTAGTGGCTATAGCAAAGGCTTATCAAATAGATTTAATCTGGTTATTGCCAGCATTAATGACAATTGTCACTACACCTCGTCCAAAATTGCGACTTTGCCTGTGTTAGGAGAGTAAAATAGAACGCATATATTTCGAATAGATACTGAACGTACGCGATACGCGATGGAATTAAGAGTAGAGGCGAAAGAAAATCATATATAGTTTTTGTATCTACCTCTCTCTCAAGCTCTAGCCTGGAAACTAAAATAAATGTGATCTCCCATCTACTAGAGATAGCTGAATAAAATTAGAGTCAATAGGTTCTTATCTTTATCTCGTTCAACTTATACCCCTTTCAAGTCTCCATTTCAATCATCCAATAATTCAAGAGGTTGAGCTGATCCTTATCGGTTCAAAAGGTACCTCAACAAAATACATACCGGTATATATATATATACATATATTATATACCGGTATAAATAAGGTTCAAAGCCATACAAACCATTCTACAATTACCCTTATTTTACAACCCACTCACTCAACCTCAACGGTATAACGGTCCAGGGTCCATCCCATCCTGCGAAATAATCCAAGTTCCACGTGGAAACCTAAGGTAGACGTCGTCGTTCCAAACTTCAACACACACACACACACACACACACACACACACACACACACACATTGTGTGTACACGATGACGATGAATTCCAATAAAATAGAGAGAGAGAGAGAGAGTGAGAGTACAAACAAACATAATAAAATATATAAAACACGAAAAGAGAAACATTGCAACAACCAACTAAAACCTGAATCCGAACGAAAATCCAAAAGGCACAATGGCACGTATCCTGCTCCTGCTCACAAATCTGCTGCTGCTGCTTCTTTTATGGACGGAAAGGATGACAAAATCGAGTGCCTTTGTCACAAACAGTTTCCAATCCAAATCCAAATCCAAATCCACATTTAAATCCAAATCCAAACATTATGCAGAACCACCGAAAGGATGGCAAGATCAGGTACTCTCCAAACTCTCAACCATCCTCGATCCGGACCTTGGTATGGACATTGTCACATTAAACTTTGTTAAGAATTTAGAATTTTCAGAAAAAATAAATGAGTTAACCTTTGAAATTGAGCTGACAACACCGGCATGTCCCATTAAACAAGAGTTTGAAGATCAGGCTCGTTCGATTGTTATGGGATTGGATTTTGTGGATTCAGCTCAGATACGTATGACGGCTCAGGAAGTAGCAGTGCGTGAGACGGAGGCTTCTGGTTTGAATAAGGTGGCGAATATCATTGCGGTGAGTAGTTGTAAGGGTGGAGTAGGGAAAAGTACGACGTCTGTGAACTTGGCGTTTGCTCTTTCGCAGTTGGGTGCCAAGGTTGGGATATTTGATGTGGATGTGTATGGTCCTTCGCTGCCGACTATGGTGTCACCGGATAGTGAAAATATTGAGTTTGTGGGTACGCAAATTGCTCCGTTGCGTCATGGAGATGTGAAGCTGATGAGTTTTGGGTTTGTGAATGAAGGCAGTGCTATTATGCGTGGGCCGATGGTGACGCAGCTGCTGGATCAGTTTCTTGGGTTGACGCATTGGGGTGAGTTGGATTATTTGGTTCTGGACATGCCTCCGGGTACAGGGGATATTCAGTTGACTTTGAGTCAGAAGTTGAATATGACAGCTGCTGTGATTGTGACGACTCCACAGGAGTTGAGTTTTGTGGATGTGGAACGAGGCATTGAAATGTTTGATAGTGTAAATGTACCGTGTGTGGCAGTTGTAGAAAATATGGCGTATTATGAACAACATGTTGTTGTTGATAGTGATGACGATAACGATGAAAATGATAGTACACTGTTCGTAAAAGAAGGAAAAGATCATCTCACAAAAGAAATTATGGAATGCCTCAAAAGCAGCCAAAAGATCAACGAAGAAGAAAGCGATGATGATGAAAATAAAGAAGCAGCATTAGCGAGAAAGATTGTTGATTTGGTGAATAACAACTACAAAGAGTATGGAAATAAAAAGAAGCCGGAAACTCAATTGGAGAAAGTAAGGCTATTCGGACCGGGCCACAAACAAAGGTTAGCAAATCAGTGGGGAATCGAGAATACTTTTTCGATGCCTTTGCTTCCTAAAATAGCAGAGAATGGAGATAAAGGCATCCCGTTTATTGAAGAAAGTCCGGACAGTACTCATGCGATGACATATTTGCAACTAGCAGGTGCTGTTGTCAGTGAGGTTGCGAAGATAAATTATAAAAAGAAGAATAAACATCCCGTTGTATCATACGACGAAGAAGCGAATGAGATAATTCTTTGTCGAGAAGAAGAAGCAGAAAAAGAGGAAGTGATTCGAATTCAACCGAAAATTTTACGAGCCGAGTGCAAGTGTGCATCTTGTGTGGAAGAAATGACTGGTCGACAAATATTGGTAAAATCGGCAGTTTCTAATTTGGTCCGACCCCGCAAATTGTCTCCAACAGGAAACTACGCAACAAGTATCGATTGGTCAGACGGTCATAGATCACTGTATCCTCACAAGCAAATAATGAATCTAATGGAAGAGATGAAAGCTAATCCGAGTCAGTTCCAATATGAAGAATCATCTGTATTTGGATAAACACAGCAGGGATAAGCTGGATGTGCTTTGCTACGTAGCACGGCGATGTAAACAAGATGTGCTACAATACAATCTAGTGTATTTCATCAATTAAGGATTTCCACCACGAAATAGATGATTAATTTTGTAACTATATAATAAATCCTCTCCAAAAGTGAAGCGTGACTTGCCCACATTAGTTTCTTTTCTTGTTTATCGTATATCCATTGACGAGACTGAATTCAATCTCATTTCAAAAGTATGCATGTCAAGAACTTGCTGTTTCACCTTAAATCGTTGAATGGCGCAAAAATTTGTTGAATATTATTAAAATAAGGCGATAATGCAGGACCTCATCGAGATAAAGCATTTATGAGTTTGTGACATCGTATTGGGAGCCACATATAAATGTATTAGATGGAAGCAATGTTCCTAAGAAAAAACCACTGCGAGTTGGTCATGTATTCATACATGTCCGTAAAAGGAGAGGGTTTGAAAGATGAAATATGGCATGGAGTAAAAGCCAGCGCTTTGACCAGGTGATGACTTGATCGTCAAGATTATACGATATATCGCCTATTTCTTGTGGCTACATCCTCTCAATTTTTCTTGGCACTTGTATCAGATTAAGCTCAATTTCACTTTATGCTGATTGCGCTTGGAACAAATTATATAAATAATCAAGTGGTTATCAACTAAAATTATTCTATAATTAATATCATCTAGAAACGGCATATTGTATATAATTTAAAGTCATATATTTTGAAAATTCTCGTCAATACTGAGTCTACTACAGGCTGCACCAACTATCTTGGATGGCTGCATCTGCACGTATACGATATTATGTATGCGGTAAATCAGTAACCGCTTTTTGGTACATATTCTTAGTTTTAAATCTGTATTCGTAAAACAAATTTGTCCATAGAGCAATAAATTCGATTATCGACCATTTCAAAATTCAA
>Ga0115008_10000851_pt1 | contig 23870 bp, 17 predicted proteins | sample FraStrMetagenome_FD_87164 | JGI IMG/M metagenome (GOLD analysis project Ga0115008, IMG submission 87164) | Marine eukaryotic phytoplankton communities from Arctic Ocean - Fram Strait ARC3M Metagenome | ecosystem: Environmental > Aquatic > Marine > Oceanic | place: Fram Strait | collected...
CAAACTCAACAATCCTAAAGTGCATCTCGTATTATTTATTTTATAGTTTAGTAAGGAGTAACATAATGAATATTACATCATACCCGAACTTTGAATCAAGAATAAAGTATTACGAAATCTTGTCAACGAAATGGTCGCTGGCTGCGGTGTCTGCTGCAAATTCTTCTTCTGTGTCAGTGATGTCTCCATAACTTACGCTATTGACTTGATAGTTTACATCGTCATTGCTGAAGTTATCAAACATCTCGTCAAAGTTTGCTCCATTCCAATTGTGCTCTACTTCTTTTGTTTCTTCGATTGTGCACGTCGCACCGGCAAACAGGCTTTGGACGTTATTCGCCTTACTTTCGTTAGGGCACTCATTACTCTTGTGTCCTTTTTCGTTGCAATTGAAACAGGTAACGTCGTCGTAGTTGATTTCATCCTTTTCACTATTATTCTTCTTCTCATAATATCCTTTCTTGGCCTTTCTCATCCATTCCACGCGACAATTCTTGGATTTCGGATTCAGGTAACAGTCGATGGCTTTATGTCCCTTCCTACGCCACCACGGAATTCTACATCTACCTAAGAATCTCGGTTTATAGTTTGTTTGCGTGTTGAAGACTTTCGTCTCGACTTCTGTTTCATTCTTGATGTTGCGTTCCCAATAATCCGTTGCTTTATCAACTACATCGTCAATCTTTAATTTGCTTACTTCTTTTCCCCGGATTCCTTCTACAAAGGTGATGTACTTGTTCTTCGGTAATTTATTCAAAAAATTGAAATCATCTGTTGATCATTTTTCTCATTTGCTTTGTCAATATTAGCTAAATGATAGTTCAACTTTTCCTGCTCTTCAGCTATGTTGCTTGGATCTTCATCTTCATTCATGTTTAGGCTTGTCATTTTGTCTTCAATGGTAACCATTTCATCTTGTTTATCTGAAATGCCACCTGGCTTGTGCTGAACTTGATGTATTTATTATCTGTGTTCTGTACAACTAACAATTGATCAATTGTGTTGAAATCCTCAAGGTAAATCTTATTTATTAACTTAATTTGTTTATTTTTACTTTAATATCTTTTTCTTACTTTTCTGAATTGTGATCTTTCTTTATCTTTCATATCTCGTTTGTGGGACTCATTATTTCTTCTTTGCTCTTCTTTCCTTTTCGTCGTTGTTCCAACTATCCTGTAGCACGATCGATTATGTTACTTTATTGTTCTCGAATAATTGATCAGACTTCCGATTTTCGTCGACAGCTGTGATATCGAAATTTGTCAAAGATTCAATGACAGGCATATACGATCCAATGCTACTTGAAGATGCATTTCCTCGTACCATGAGAAGAAATTTTATTGCGATCAGGCTCGATGTTGACAACGACAGCGTCCTTATTTGCCAAAACACTCTGAAAAAGTCTAAGGCAACTTTGAAGAAGATTGGTGTTGACACATTTTTGGCATGTGACATGTGACATGCGTGACGCCTATCAAAATATGATTTTAGAAGTAAGAAGCAATATCAGGTAAGTTACCCTTTTTTGAACCTTCAGTACCTTGAGTCTAACACATTTTCGCGAAGGCAAATAAATGCGAGATGTTGGATTAGTCCGAAGAATTCTATTTGTTAATTATACACTACAAGTTTTTGTCGCTAAAGTCTCTACAGATGATGATATTGACATTTCTTCTGATGCTGCCTCTTTTGGGGAATTTCTAAAGTAACAATTTTGAATCAATAGTGAGTCGAAGGATGAAAAGCCTTGTGCTGAGCCTAGTTTCCGCTACGATATCGTCTATTACAGTTGAAATTTTTTGAATGGGCAGACAAGTTGGATTTCCAGAACACAGGCTCACGTTGTAAAAATTGAATAATTTATCTATCGCTATGTTGTTATAAGGTATAACATGTTGAAAAATTTAGGGCTCTGACGGCTGAGTACACGATAATAAAAAAGAGGCGGAACGCATTTGTATGTTGCAATTTAGGCGGTCGTAATCGTGCTGCCCTTCTACACAGCCCCATATGCCTATTTGAAATTCTTCTTCCACGCGTGCCGCTCCGATTGCTTTCTCAGCCGAAAGATATTGTTTTGTTAACCCTAAGCCAACTAAAAAAGATTTGGCTTCCACCGTGGCACATTGAAGAGCGGTCAACGACCAGATGTCTAGGCTCCGCACAAATATTTCCGCTCCTTCATATACTTGTTTGGAATGAGGAAGTTTGCCGCCTTTACCAATGAGTACTGCACCTACTATTACAGCTGGCTCTTCACCTAGTATTTTGGCAGACCAAACTCTAAGTTTATCCCAATGATCCTTCTGCTTCCTGGCCAAAACTCTGTCTTCATCTGGATCGACCAAGTAAGACGTCGTATCATTAGGCAAATATTTCAAAATGTTTTGAATTGTAGTTTCCTTATCGTAGGCAGTCTGATCGATTGCTGTACATGCAAGCGTCATCAAAGGCATTTGCGCTGGGGTTATGAATTCGTTTTGCGCATCCCACTCAGCAGCAACGGCAAACGCGAGCTCTTCACTTGGTACAGCAAAATTTTGCCCAGCTGGAGTCCGAACTCGTTTTCCATCTAAAGTGATAGTAAACTTTGGCAAGCCATCACCTGATAACACAGCAGCATCCTGCCAATTTCCTTCTGTCTCGACTGAAGGCTTCGAAATGACCCCACTAGCCGAATCCGTTCCATCAACTCCCATACTAATAGGAGAATCTACCGAATCCTTACCCTCCTCCTCCTCATCCTCCTCAATAACCTTCCTAACGTCCACTACCTTATAAAATCTCCGTCTTCCCGCCATACGTTCGTGAGCCACACGTCGAACTTCTTCCTGAAGAGCATTAGCCGCTGTCGTCGTCGTGCTCGTGGCTGTTCCGTTCAGTGTCGAGGACTGCGAGAGTAATCTCCTACCGGTAGTATCATGTCCATGTCCCCATCTCTGTCCACGTACATTTGCATGTACATACGCTTGTACTTGACGGGATGATGCAGACGTAATATCGTTACGATATGTTCGTAATAACGGAATTAATAGGTGTCTCCTGCAGCTGTTATGGTTCATTGTTGTGTTAGGTTACACGAAAATTGTTAGGCATCGGCCATCGGCACTTCAAATATAAAAAATGTAGATTGAGGGCGGGTTATTGAAAGTTCGCATCTTATGAGAGCCAATCGCTGTTTTTCAATTCTTTCTTTTTGAAAAAATGATATACTTCGACGTATTTTATATTATAGGAATGAATGACTACGTGAAAAGTAGACATTCATTACATAAATTAAAATTAAAATTAAATATTCATGAAAAAGGAGTTATCCACGTTTGTAATTATTGAGCAGTAAAGAGTAAAGAGAGGTTAGAAGATGCCCAGTGCTCCACCCAAACTTCAGTTTGATGATGGGACGCGTATTATGGAAGAAGGGGAAACGACTGTAACGATGACAGCAATATTTGGCGATGCCCAGAATTCGCCGATGGAATGTATGAGACCTGAGGATTGTCCAATGGAAACGTATTATGAAATCAATCACGTGGCTAGCTCGGTGTTAGATAAGCTTCAGTGGAATCCTAAAGAAACTAACGAGTATAATGTTGCTGTGCAATTTCCGGATGAGTTACTGCCAGATGCCGCGAATGTTTGTTGGTTATTGGAAGAACATATTATTGAAATTTGTCAAGAACGGAACCTTTCGATTTCTGTTTTTCTTTTTCTGTTGGGTGATACTACCCACGGTGCATGTTGTGTTGATGAAGTTGCCGCGCTGCATCTGTCAGCAGATTTAGTTGTGCATTACGGAAGAGCATGTCTTAGTCCTACTCAGAGTCTTCAAGTGGTGTACGGCTTTGGTAGGCAGCCCATTTTGATTGATCCTTTGATTGATGCAGTGAAGACTCAGATGGAAGACGATCTCGATTCGGTTCAAGGGAAGGATATTTTGCTACTGTATGACTTGCCATATCATTACGAAATCGAAAAAATTGCTTCTTCGTTGAAGAGTCACTTATCCATGCATGTAAATACAGGGAGGGTCCCATTAGACCATGGACACGTACAACAAAGAAGTATGGGTTATTACCGAAAAGAAAGTGGATGTTGTAAAGTTGAACAGGAATGCTGTACAGCTGAAGGTCAATGTTCGAAAGAGGGTGTAGATTTTTCAAATGTTCAACACGGTTTTGACGGAATACAAAGTTCATACCAAAGTCGTAACCCACATCAAGCAGACAATTTGCTATTAGCATCCAAGGAACCGGAATCCAATCGTTTTATTGTGGGGGGTTTAGAAGTCGAATTACCAGAATCACATAAGTGCGGCGATCTTTCGAACTATATTCTACTTTATATTGGGGGAAAGGGTAAACGGTTGGAAAATATATTGATGCGTTGTTCTGGAACGTATGGATGTGCACGTTGCTGGGCATATGAACCAAGATGTGATGGAAAAAGTGGTAGTCTTTCGAACGATGCTGCATCCCTTTGTCGAAGAGGATTGAATCGGCGGTATTTTCTTACGCAGAAAGCAAGAATGGCCTCTGTTATTGGAATCATTGTAGGATCACTCGCCAATGCGCATTACACTCACGTTGTTTCTAAGATTCGTCGTCGTATTCAAGAATCAGGTCGCACGTCGTATACTTTTGCTATAGGAAAGATAAACGTGCACAAGTTGGCCAACTTCGGGGAAATTGATTGCTTTGTGCTTGTAGCTTGTGCTGAAAATTCTCTACTGGATAGTCGTGATTATCATGTCCCCATCATAACACCGTTCGAGTTGGAAATTGCTCTTGAAGCGAGAGAATGGGACGGGTATTATAGTTTAGAACTTTCTGATTACCTTGGGTTGGAGAAAGGCATGGATGAAGAAGGTGACGATAAAAGTTGTAATAGTGACGATAGTGACAAACCATTCTTTTCTGTTGTTACCGGTAAATTTGAGTCTTCAAGGAAAAACGATGAGCATGTTCTTTCAATAGACAACAAGAACGATACTGAACATGAATCATCAGGTAACGAAGAAAATAGGATAATCGCGTATCACAGCAAGGCAACTCTCTACTTAAAAGGACGGGAGTATCAAGGCCTCCGAGCAAAAATTGGCGAAGATGTGGCGACTCCGGCTGTAAAAGGACAAATGGGGATAGCCTCTGATTACGGAAATCGGTAAAGTTATTAATCAAATGGTACCTCCCCGAATAGCTCTTGCAACCGTCAAAATTTTATTTGTGAAGAAATGAATATTTTGCATACATGTACACATATTACCCTCAGTGCGCCGCTCCCAAAATGGGATGAAGCACGAACGAACAAACAGATGGAATTTGAAAAGAAAAAGTATAAAAGTTCAGATAATGTAGCTGGGTACATCCAGAGTGAAAATGGCGTTTTGGAGCATCTATCGCAAACTATGTCACGTTCGAGATATAGACTTCGTCCCTTTTTAATGACTTTCGAAACTTTGCATCACAATAATCAGTATTAGTAAGATTCAACCACTTCATGATTCAAAAGAAAACTTTTAATTTTAAAATTTAGACGTTCGGAATCATTCAAAATTGGCCTTAATTCTTTTAGAACTGGTCGTTAAAAATTATTGAAAAGTATCAACCACAATCCCACTCGCTGCTCTTGTCAATCTGTCTTTGATTGCTAATATTAATGCATCGTCTGTAATTGTTTCGCCATCGTCATCAGCAACAATGAGTTCCGGAAAGAAAACCCTTTCAGCCCCTACCACGAGTTCAGCCCATCTCAAAGAGTCAAACACCTGCATAGCAGCTTCACTTGAACTACCTGCTGAAGAAAGGTCACGATAAGCCAAACATGAGCCTTTGATCCAATTAAGCCTCTGTCCGAAATCAAGCAGAACTGATTTAGAGAGTATTTCACATTCTTTTTCATCAAGACTTTGCATCTGAACTTTCCTTTGTGAAATTATGTAACTTGGGACATCAGGGGAGTAATGTTTGATTGTCTGCCCGGGTGCAACATTGTGAACTTCTTCACCCGTAGTTCGAACACAAATTTGAACCTTGAAGTCATTACCCAAATCTGCTGTTGTCAAGCAATTTTCAATATCCTTCGGAGATATGGCGCCATGTCTCAAGATGCTTACGGTTCCATCTTCTACCTTTGCGACGGTGCTTTCAACACCAACGGCACATATATTTTTTCCATCACTCGACTCCCCTGGATCAACAACCCAAAGATTTTCTCCGCCTAAATCCGACATAACATGTTCGGCGCGCGTCGGACTTACATGACCGAAACGATTGGCAGATGGCGCTGCTATGGGTACTTTTGAAAGTGAGATAAGTTGTCGAGCAATAACATGAGATGGACACCTAGCAGCAACAAAGCCGGTTTCCGCAGTAACTACCGAAGGAACTGACTCGTTAGCTTTATATATCAATGTAAGCGGCCCTGGCCAAAAGTCTTCCATTAAAGCTACCAGAGCTTTTTCGGGTGCATCCATGTCTCTACCGCTTGAAGGGCCTTGTAAATCCCATAAACTGAATGCTTCTGCTGTCGTAACGACATGTACAATTAATGGATCAGACAACGGCCGTCGCTTGGCCTCAAATACTTTTCTTACAGCTTTTTCATCCAATGCATGACATCCCAAACCCTGGACAAACAACCCTCATCAATTAGAACATTAAGAGACGACCTTAATTCGCATTTAAAATATGTACGTTCTCACATAAACAGTTTCAGTTGGAAACGAAACTAACTCCCCAGACCTTAATCTTTCCGCACACTTTATTAACGATTCGTTCGATGCATCTACTCGTTGTGCGATTTGTGACTGAGGCGCCATATCTGATGATAGCTGTTGATCTAAGCTTCTTAAAGATGAGGACCACACAGAAAACTGACGAAACCTCCCACTGATCCTTTTACGAGCACTATGAATACTTGCTACCCCGATACCGCCAAAACCGATTCTACTTTCTGTTATGAGTGCCGTAGTTGTAAACGCTGAGGCACGTACTAAGGCAAATGCAAGTTGTAGCATGAACTGCATGTATTCCAAAATAATAATACACTGTACGCAACGAACGAAATACTACGTTCAAGTTATAGGATATCATCAATCATCCATATATATATATCTCTCTCTCTTTCACTCTTTCACTCTCTCACTGAAAAAACAAAAAACAAAAAACAAAAAACAAAAAACATCATCCTTCCTTCAGTTTGATGGCCCTCGAGGATTTGGGTTAAATTAGCTGATGATTGAATTCTCATTGAAAGATCGCAATGCCAACTACTTTAGTATCATTTTATTACACATACAAGTACATGTAGACGCGTACATGTACATTGTGTTCGCATGTGCATATGTATTATGTATCTCTTGTCTTTCCGTTCCAGTTGTTGTATTCTCATCACATTTCACATATCGTGTATATTTTGAGATCGGTGTATTGGTATTGGTTCTCTTTTTTCATTTCCACGGAAGTTTCCTTGCCCTTATTCAACTCTTTGTCACCCTCAAGCACAGAATCCAACTTCGTGTGCACGTTGAGATAATGAGCCGTGAAAATGAGATATTTGACGATGAAGAAGGCGAACCATCATCGAGCACCGCAGTAATTATTGAGAATGATGTTCAAAAGTTAAGCTTAGTGGATAATATCGATCCGGAAGAAGATGGAAACCTCGAGCACCCGAACGAGCGCATTTATCTAAGAACGAAAAAAGCTGAGAAGGATGATTCTGTCCCAGTTGAGAAGGGGAATCTATGTCGTGCTTTATGTTGTTGGATATTGTTTTTGATTGCCTTTGGTGTGCCAACTTGGAAAGTCACATCCTACTTTAGAGAGATAAATAGCATTCAAGTGAAGAAAGCTAGTGCAATTCAGAAGGAAGGCCATTTGACTCAAGGGCCTAGGTATTCGAGGTATCCTTTGAACGGTGCTACTGTGGAACAAATTGTACTATTGGGGGAAAGAAATTCAGGTCAGTTGGTGTTGCTGTCTTCTTGCTTGTTTTGCATTACGTGTACTGATTTATTTTCTCAAATTTTTATTGGGATAAATGTTCACAACAAAAAAGGGACGAATTGGGTCACTTCAATGCTTGCCTCCTGCTTCCCAACAGTACCGGTCAGGACTTGGTTAACTTCATGGAAACGTGAGCTATTTGCTTTGATTTTCTCCATTGATCCTATCTTCTAATGCGTTTGACGCTCTTGATTCATTATTTCCAGATTGGTTTCAAGTCGACGATGAAAGCATTGATCATATAAAGACTTTCGTAGTCCTTTCTACGATAAATCCGTACGATTGGGTAAGTAAAGGAAGGTTATGCATTAGGAACAGTAACGAACGTGACAATATGAACGGTTTGACTCTCTCAGCTTTTTGTTTTGTTTACAATTCCAATATAGAAGGAAATTAATATTTTTTCTTTTTTACTCAGGTTGAAGGAATGCGACGCGTCCCAAGAGATTTCCCAAATCATATGAACATGGATTGGAAAGATTTTGTCACGACACCTTGGACAATGAAGAGAGGTGTAGGGGACGTTTTGTTTTCTAATACAACAGATCGGATTTGTCAATACCACTTCAAATTCGATGAAGTCGTACCATGTAAGTTTCATCAGTCAATGAAAGCTACAGTATCATAAAGTTGCTGTGACTACAACGAAGACTTTGTTCTTCTGTTATTTACTCACGTCGATTTCTTTATGTACAATAGGTAAGCTTAATCAAAGGATAATGCTCAAGAGAGAAAGGTGGGATGAGCGACGGCATAAACATAGAATGGAAGGATACATCACTCGCTATAAGTCAATTTACAATACGACCCAGTTTGAGCCTCCTCATAATCAAACGGTAAGGGTTGATGTTGATTTTATTTATATATATTGATATACTATATTGATCGCTTGAATACTTACTTTAACCATTTCAATAAGGGACAATCCACACCATGTTATGAACTAAGAAGAGATGGTTCAGGTCAACCGTACGATAGTGTTGTTGATATGAGGAGCGATAAAATTCGAAATCACCTCTCTGTTGCAGAATGGTCTTGGGTGAATGGATTTGAACTTCTACGCTTCGATGATATCTCATCTGATTCCTCATACTTGTCAACATTTCTTGATAAAGTGGAAAAGCACGTGGGTATTAAGGCTAGTTGTAAAAATCTCCCTAATCCACCGTGGAAAACAAAAGAAAACGAAGTTTCTAGGGAATATATGGATTGGATGACAAATATTGTGGACTGGGAAGTAGAAGCTCTTCTCGGATATCATCCTGTCATGAGCTGAAGCAGCTGATATTATCATAAGCTTAAATCACTCTGTCTTCGTCTGTGCTTAGATTTCAAAGTAGAAAAGCTTACGATTCAATCTTCGTCTTTAGTAGGGATCTAATGTTCTTCAAAACATCTTTTCCTATCGCTGAATAATCGAAGATTGCAACAGCTTAATGAAGTATACTCAAACTTGTCTGACCAACACTCGATGGCTATCATCTTTTTCCAACTGTATACCGGTACTTATTTTGTTAACATCTACTCCATAGTTAAAACTCGGCTGTCATATTGATGACGATACGTCTTGAAAAGGATCACCTAGGCGATTATCCTATTCGCTCATCTTCGATAATGTAACGGTGAGTGTGGATGGAAAAATGAATCATCATATACCGGTATACAAAACGTTTGAGGGCGTTTCGCCAATCACCTTTCCTCAGTGCGGAATAATTTTTGAAAAGAATAAAAAGACACTACGGTAGAGTAATTATTTCTTAAATTCGGAAACCTACAATTGTGATAAAAAGAATTGATGAAATGCGACCAAAAAGGATCTAACGAAATGTATCACCCTTTTATTAACAATTATCGTCATGGTACACCCAATCGTTCTGAGCTTGTCCCGGCTTATTGAGACTTTGAGCTGCATTGTCCTGTGGAAGCTCTTTTGTTTGGGCACTTGATAAAATTGACAGGATACTAATCGCAACACTTTGCGCAGTCATTGTTGGTCTCCAATCTTTACCAAGAAGACTCAAGCATATATCTCCATTTGTATATACATGTTCATGACGAGGTGACGGCTGTAAGAAGTACATGCTAGGAGGACTCATTGGATAGTTCGATGGAAACTCTACTCTAAGCCTGTATTTTTCTCCTTCATAAATTGTGTTTTTTGCACCAGTAAGAGTGATAATCCATACCCTTATATTTTTTCCAACCTTAACAGCTGCATAGGCAATAAAGGAACAGAAAGTATGAGTCATATTAATATCATAAAGCCAAGAGTACCTTAGTCTTCGAAAGTTAAGTTGGCATACCTAAATTATCAGGAGGGGCTTTCATGAAGTTCTTTAACTCTTTCTGAATTCTATAATTTGGGTTTCCGGACGATATATTAGAAGATAAATGCTTTTGAGTGATATCTGAAACGGCATTCTTCTTTGAAGATTTCGCTGTTTTCTTACGTTTTGTCGCAGATGAAGTAGATTTTTTTGATGATTTTCTTTTGGACGATTTTCCTTCCACTCTATTTCGAACTTCTTTCGCAAGCGGCTCGAGACTGGAAGAACTTGTCCCAGATAACAGTTTAGCAATCGTATTTTTTACAAGATCCAGTAACCGCGTCAATAAAGTCAGCAACTTTTGAGTATATTCATTATGGATCAAATCTCCAATTGTAAAGGTAACTTCAACTTCTGCCACAATAGGCTCAGTCCCCCTCGAAGACACTTCACCGCTGCTTCTACGAATCGATTTTGATTTCTTTCGCTTTTTCTTTTTTGATGAAGAGGAGACCTGAGCTACAATTTCTGCTCCACCTCTTACGTCGGTGAGAGAGGACGATGAAGGACTTTCTCGGAACAACGCGGCAAAGTCTGATGATGAATGTCGATATCCATGCGATGCCTGAGGCACCAGTAAAGCACACAGGAACGGGAACGACTTCATTGTATCTGCACGTCTCTTTGATTCCTTTTACACCGTCATGGGTGGATGGTAACCTCGACAATGAAGCATCAAGTCTCCTCCTCCTCCTCCTCGTCGTAAATTCACCCGTCCCCGTCCCACTCGTCAGTCGGGCGTGGAGTTGCTGCCTTCCACGCGGAATATTTTTTTGATCATAAAGAAACTAAGATTCGCACACTACGAACATTATTAGCTTCAATCTCCATTAGGATTTTGTTCTGGGTTCTTGACTCTCTAAAATATATTCACGTATCTATCTCTGTGACAAAAAATATCTATCTATTGCTCTATCATATTCAAACTCATCAATTTATCACTTCACAAAACGAATTCATAGTTTGCTAGCCATACACTACTGTCATTTGCAAGGGGAAAATAGTTTGGAGCATGATAAAATATGAGGCAAGAAACCAATCATGAAGATTTTTCTGTGAAACACGCATCGCTTTTGGTACTAAGCTTATTTCTGGCGGGGGTTCATGATTTGCTTCCAAAGGTTGTTGCATTTGTACCCACGAATTTGGCGACTATAAGATATCCCTCGGTGAATTTTGGTAATAAATCGTTTCAAAGACGTTTTGATGATGTCCGATTCACGTATTTACAGCAGCAGGTAAGTGTGAGCCTGAAATCGAATTGTGTAAGAAAGAACAGAATAAACTTGAATTCGTAAATTATTTTTCCAACAAAAATTGTGTATCGTTCAGTTTAAATCAGAGTCAGAGACTAAGAATAAACCACCTGCAGAATCTTCAGAAGAAATTAGTGACATTGATGCAAAAGTACTGCAAAGTTTATTAGCTGAAAATATTGATCTGGCAACAGAAGAGCGTTACAAGACCATTTTGCGACGCAGTAATGATGTCAAGTTGCGACGACAAAGAGAAGAAATCGATCGGAGCAATCGAGAGAGAGCAAAGGCTTTTGAAGAAGAGAAAAAAGAAGAGTATTCATCAACGATTTTCAAAACAGCAATGAATTGGGACGAAGTGGTTGGATCCCTTCAGGCGAAAGCTGAACGCGTACTTGAAAAGGTAAAACTCGTGGTAAAAAATAGAGTAGAACGTGATCTCAAATTAGCTGCAAGCCTCGGTCTTTTTGCTTTAGACCGAGCAATGAAAGATAGTGGGCGAGCTTTGGGTGCTGCGAAAGAACGAACAGTATTTTTGCTTTTGGAGAAAAGCTCCTATGAAGGTCAGGTGGAAAACACGACAAGCACCGCTTCATTATTTGAGGATATGAACACGCCTCTTGATGAAATTAAACTTGTTACGCAATCAATCAAAGACATTCTGAGTGGAAATGCCGTCGACGGTGAGCGATCCCGCGTGATTAAGTCAGTTGCACCTGCCGGCTCATCAAAGAACGCAGAAAGGCTAAGACGAGCTTATCAAAGACGAAAAGAAACAGTATTTAAGAGGGAAAAGGAGAGTATTGATGCAAAAATTGGACGAACTGCGGGAGCAATTACTGATGCAGCATGGGAATTAAAAGTTGAAATTGGAGCAGAAGGAAATAGAGCAGGCTATCGTTCAGAAGCTTTACGTGGAACAATTAAAAACACAACAACTGCGGTGCTTCAGGGGAAAATATTTGAAAATTTAATGCCACAAAAAACTGAAGATAGGATCTTGTCGGAATTGCCTACATCCTTCCTTGAGGAAAATCCGTCTGAGTCGAGCATTGAGAACGATTCTATTTCGAATATATTTGACGTTTCAGCCGAGACACTTGAACCAAGTAGTGTTCAGAACGACCAGCAGCAAAAGCGTGGCGATTTTACACCTTCTAATTTAAGTTCAGAGGAAGTTTCTAAAGTTAACGATAGCGGTGAGGAGGTCAACTATTTTGAAGCATTTCTTTCGGAACGTGCTAGATTTACCGCTGCAATTCGCGTTTGCTTAGAATATCCCGAAGAAACTTGGTTGTCACCCGGGCTAATCAGCAAAGAGGAATCGGAAATTGATGGTGATGCACTTGGTGACGCTATTACAGCCATGGTCTTCGCAAGAGATGAATACGAATCAGAGATAAATGAGGACTTCGAAATGTCTTTCTATCGGATAATACAGGATCTTGAGGCCCTCGAGAAGGCAACTACAAATATTTTTTCACTGGTGGCCAGTGCAGTAGGTGTCGCATCTGCGGAAAGATTTAAGGAAGAAGTAATGGTTGGCTCGAAGTGGAGTTCTGCTCTGATGGTTGCACACAAAAGAGCGAAAGAAGCACCACCGACTGTCGACAAACCAGCAGAAGACTCAGCTAGGATGACCGAGAGAGTAATCAAAGAATCATCAAGGATAAAAATAGATTTTACAGCACCTGCCACCATTGGCGGATTTGTCAATTACGGGGCACGTGCTCGAGAGCAAATCAGCGGAGAGAATGTGGCGGAGCTAGATATCGGACCTGAAGAATCCTCTTTGGAGTACTTTTTGAATGAGGCCGAAGACAATAAGAATTCAGAGACTCGTAAACTCAACGAAGAAATGTCTCCTGTTACTGTAGATGAAGATGTTGAAATAGAGCCCATCAACTTGTTTACAGATGTTGATGTGATTCGTGATAGCGAGCCTACCGTTGACTTCACCATTGGGGTCGAAGAGAGTACAGGCAAAGACACAATCACGGAAGTTGAAGTTATTGTCGATGACGACGGCATTGACATCGACGCTAGTGCTGTTGAGGAGGTCAAGGAGAAAACTTTTGACTCATCTGAATCTTTTATTGTTACTATTATTCTACGCACTCTAGATATCTTGTTATTTCTTGGCGAGAAATCCGTCATCGGAATACCTCGAATAATTGTCGCAGGAACCCGGTTCATATCTCAAGTAAATAAAGTGAATCAGGGTGCAGGAGAGTCTATTGGATGGAAGCTACTTGAAAATATACAAAATGGCAAAGATCGATATTAATCGCAACCTTCATCGTCTCATGTCCGTATAATGATTTTTTGCGGCTTTCTCTCATTTCAAGCGAAGCCGAGAAGTAGAGTAATTGTAGTTACAGCTTGATTGAAGCGAGAATCGTATTTGCCAAACTTTTTCATTTTGTCTGGATGATACGCCTTCTAATTATACTAATAGTAGTTCACAAAGTTATTCAAAAATTTTAAATGTCAACCAATATTTGAAGATTTAGTAGAATGCCCAACACCAGCACAGAACCTCGTTAAGTGTAGAGAGATTACATAACAATTAAGGCCAAATTTATATTCAAAAAACAATTACAAAAGTTTGGTACATCTATAAATTTTTGTTAACATACATATCTAACCGACAGCAGCGCATGACGCAGCAAAAATACCAGGCAGGAGAGCCATTACTCGTGCCGCTTCATCTGTGATTTCATCACCCTTTCCGTTGAATTTGAGGCAATTGTTCATTATCAACATCAAGTCTTCGTAGAGACCAGCAACACCATCTTTATTATATTTGCCACATTCAAGTTTATTCCTCATCGTGCTTAAGTCCATTGGTTTTTCGATAATCTTCGCGTAGCCTGGGGCTTGCTCTTCAGTCACAGGTTCTGCAAATAGATCGTACCGATCTTCCTTAACCACTTTCTGTAAAACCATCCTTGCGACATCGATCCACTTGGATTTGATTTCTTCAGGAACTTCCCATGCTCCTCGACCAGTGAAAAAGTCGCGAGAAGCATCAAATGAGCCAGGAACGACACCTTTATACTCTTCGTCAAGCGCCTTGATATTCACATGCGGCAGGAGGGTTTTGAATGTAGTGGCAAACTCCAGCTTCTTTTCTTCTATATAACCTTTCCTCAAATCACCTTTTGATCTGTTATTCAAATCTGTCTCTGCATCTTGACTTACATCTTCCTTTCTCCGGCGTTTCTTTGCTGAAGACTCCAGCTTTTCCTTCTTTGGCTTCGGACCTCGCTTCTTAGGCTTTGTCTCTTCAGCGAAAATTTCTACATCTTTGCCTGCGTCCCCATCTTTAATCGCATCATCAATCACCTTTTGTTTCCTCTTTTTCCCATACTTTTCTTCTGGAGTTTTCAGATTCATGCACTTCCGTTTTAGACAACTCTGGCCTTTTGTTCCACCTCCACCATATTTCGGTTTTTCTCTACATGAGGAACATTCTCCACAATCCTTTTGACGACATCCGGCACACTTTCCACATCGCAATCTGCGACGTTTACTAATATTTCGATTTTTCTTCTTTCCCTCGTCTTCTAAGTTGTCAGAAAGAGGTTCGTCGAAAATATCTAACACTGAACCATCCTCAGCAAGAAAGAGGTTATTATGAAAAGCTGCATCTCTCAAAATACGTGGCATCGCCAAAGCATGCTTCTGTGCTTCCCTAACGATGTCACTGTTTGGTGCATTAAATGTAGAGCAATTGGTCATGACTAACATAAAATCTTTCTGCATAGATCGGGCCGTCTTGTAGTCGCCTTTTTCAAGCTTCTTCATCATTGTTCCATAATCCATTGGATCATTAACAACTTCAAAATACTCGGGAAATTCAAGTTTGGACACAGGTTCCGAAAAAATACTGCCAATTTCTTCGTCCAGCTTCATTACTTCTTTCAATGCTGTTTCGAGAACACCACGAACTTTGTTGCGGGGTAGCGCAGGCCAGGCTCTAGCTGCAGCCGCTAAGGGATCACTATCGTTTGCCCAAACCTTATTTTCAGAAGAACGTTTTTTTGCGTCCTCCCTCGAAAGTCCCTTCTTACGAGAGTACGGATCATCTTCGTCGATAATATTCATATCCGCCCATGCGTCGTCATTATCGGAATCACTATGATGCAAATATCCATCTTCTCCGACTTCATTCTCAATCTTCTCTTTCTCTTCTTTTTCTCGTGACAAAGATTTTCTTGAACGTTTGGTCCGCTTTTTTTGTTTCGAAAAAATAAGTAATTCTTCCGGAATGACCTTCGCAGTGCCAGTATCATCGTTGGAAGATGATCCGTATCGCCGTTTGATGGTATTGTCTTCTGTTCGGCAACGGCGACGCCTATCTCCTTCTATTCGAGACAAAAGCGATGTTGCAAGATCTCGCTGTTCTTCAGTAAACACGTTTACTTTTAGACTAAGTTTGAGGAGAAGTTTTTGGCAACAGTCTTTCTCAGTCTGCGGAAGACTTTCTTCTTCAATTTTACTAAAAATATCATCCATCATCGAAGTTAAATCGGCGATGAACTTATTCCTTTTGTCAAGAAGAGGGCCAGTCAATTTCTTCAACGGTTTCGTGGCGACCTTAGGTTTCCTTCCTCTTCCACGACCACGTCCCCGCTTTACAACAGGTGCCTGCTCCTCTTCATTTGTTTTACTCTCGTTTTTCACAGCTTCACCGTTCGTCATGACATCATCGCTTTTACCTAGATCGGCGATTTCTGCTTCAATCTCGCTCATTTTTGTCAGCATAATTTGAGGTGTTACAAAATCTGGCATAATTTTCTGCCAGAACATTGGATCATCTACGTTGACATCACTAGTAGCTGCCGCACTTACTCCCGTAAACTTTGTCTTTGTAAAGCCTTGCTTGTTCAGCCAACTCGCAGTTTTCGCTCCCTCCACGACGCGAGTTCGAGTGCGTTTTGCAAGAATGTCTTCAATGTCATCTTCGCAAAATTCTCTACCGTTTTCATCGTCGTCTCCTTCCATTAAGGCGTATGCACCACGCTTTAGCAAATGTTCCATTTCCTTGAGTGTTGGCTTGCCATCGTCGTTATCTTTATCGAAAGTTCCAAGAACTGCCTGTTCGAGACCAAGCTTTCTGCTTGCACGATCAAACATTTCCTGTTCAAATGTTCGACTAGTGATTAAACGATAGATTCGGACGTCTCTTGTTTGGCCGATACGATGACATCGCGCTTGGGCTTGTACATCATTTTGTGGATTCCAGTCTGAATCAAAAATAATACAAGTATCCGCAGCAGTAAGGTTGATTCCAACCCCACCAGCACGAGTTGACAATAAAAAGACGAATGAGTCATCCTCGTTATTGAAGCGATCAATAGACTTTTGACGTTCGCTTCCCCTCACTCTACCATCTAATCGTTCATAACGAAAACCTCGGAAGTCACAGAAATCGGATATCAAATCTAGCATGCGGACCATTTGACTGAAAATTAACACCTTATGTCCTTCACTTCTTAATTTTGGAAGAAGCTTATCCAGTAAAACCATCTTTCCACTACTCATAACGAATCCGTGTTTATTCAACATCACATGCTTTTCGTGCTCGCTCTTCTGGTTGAACCCATCGGTGTTAGATTCCATTAGCTGTTCTTGAAATTGCCCCATCTCTCTCTGTTCCACTCCTTCGAGTAAGAAAGGATGGTTGCAGCATTTCCGTAATTCCATTTGGATATTCATGAGCTTTGGAGCAGCAGCACGCCCAACGCCCATATTCAAAAAGGCGTGATTGTGCTCAAATATGGCTCGGTAGTACTGCTTTTGAATCGACGTCAGTTCAACGTCAATCAGCGTTTCTTCCTTGGAAGGTATATCTTTTGCAACATCCTCCTTTACCCTTCTGAGCATGAACGGACTAATCTTTTTTTGTAAATTACTGACTTGTGTTTGATTCTTCATATCACCGAAATTCATTTCGAATTCTTCTAGAATTGGGAAATTAAAAGGTTCTATGAAGTTAAGCAACGTCCATAATTCTTGTGTATTGTTTTGGAGGGGTGTGCCTGTCATCAAAATTCGAGACTGAAAGCCGTATTTCAAAGTTCCTTGCTGACTAATAAGCTTCATGCATTCCAATAGTTTTCCCTTTTGGTTTCGTAGCCTGAAAAATGGTTGTAGAAGTCAAGATGAGGCACATTTGAAAACAAACGAGTTAGTGTATAATTCAAAAATGATACCTGTGAGCCTCATCTACTACAGCAACTCGGAAAGGAATAGTACTGACAACATCAATATCAGCAATTAAGGTGTCGTAAGTTGTCACGAGCACATCGAACTTAAGATACTCTGCAGTATGCGGACGATCTTTGTAATACCATTCATATTCTCGACTAACATCACGCCACACCCTCTGTCGATCATGGTAAATGCAAGTAACCATATTTGTCCATGAAGTAAACTCTCTACGCCAGTGCTCGACTGTACTCAATGGGACTACAACTAGAAATGGACGCTTAATCTTTTCCACCCGGTATATGTGTTCCAGGTATGTAACGATTTGAACAGTCTTTCCTAAGCCCATCTCATCAGCAAGAATTGCGTTGTGGCGTTTATACCAGCAACTCGCTAACCAATTCACGCCATCTACCTGATAGTCACGAAGTACTAACAAAAAATTTGTGAGCAACGTATAACTTACTACGAAAAAGATAAAATGTGAAAAATGCAAATACATACCATTTCCGTTTTTGTAATTATGAGGTTTATTTGGATCGTAGAGCTTGTCCTTAAAAGCTAAATATGCCAATTTACTCTTTTGACTGCTGCCTGCAGTCTCACTCAAACCTGCAGTAACAATGGCATCGTCATCTGCGTACTTCCAACGAAACCCTCCAACCTCGTCACCGACGTTTTCATTGTATTCACCGTTTATCAGAGATAGAAGTTGATCTAAAGGAAGCTGTAAAGTAAGAGACGCAGCCTTTGCGGATACCCAGACATGAAGAACGTTTTCTGTAGTGGTATCAATTTGCTCGATCTTCGTGGTAGACTTAGGCTTCGAGACTTCCGGTTTAACATCAATATCAGTAATAGATTCTTCTTTGACTTCAGGCTTTTCCGGCTTTTCCCCGTAATCAGTAAAGTCCTCGTCTTGAGGCATTTCGCTGGTGAGACATATAGATGCGCAAAGCTTAGATCGCGGCCCAAGATTGTTAAATTCGTTCCGCTTCACAGGCAGCTCTGACTTTGCTTTATAGAAATCCTCAAAAAATTTATCGTCGATCAATTCCGAAAAGTTAACTATTCGCTCTTTTCTCATAAGCTCCTTGCCTCCCTTTTTTGGAGATGTGTTCTTCTGTCGAATGACTTCAATTACACACTCGTCGACGCATCGAAATTGGTCATCCACTCCATCATAAAGGTACGCACCATCTTCATCGCCGGCTTCATCGCTTGAATAACCAACATCAACATCTAGCATGCGCAACGCCAACGATCTAGTCGTTTCACGGTGTGAAAATGATTGCGTTTCTACATCACCTACTTCTTCGTTGATTTCTTCTACTCTGTTTTCTTCCCCGTCTTTGTTAACGTCCGCTGTATCAACTGCGTTTTCTGGTACCCTTGCAACCTCGTCTTCTTTCACAGGAGTTGGGACCTCCATAGGCTGAGTTGGGACCTCCATAGGCTGTTGCACGGCATGCTTGACAACCTCTTCGTCCCCGGAATCGTTCTCGAATTCATCATCTGAGTCCTCTTCGCTTCCGCTACTTGCATCGTCGCTGTCTTCTTCTACCACGCTATCGTTGTCTTCATCAGCAATAACTTCGCTCCCAGTCAAAATGTTCTTAGCTCGCATAGCCAATACTTCTCGTCGCTCGATCCGAAATTCTTTATTCAGTACATCGGTAATGTAACGCCCTTTGTCACCGCACGAGGTCCATTCCGAGTCGACGATGCTATAACGACCACGGAGAAATCTCATGTGACAGAAAATATACTTACCAGCCTCTCTCAAAAGCTCAATAACTTTTTTGAACCCGAGGCCAGTCGTGCGTTTACCGTTCACTGCGATAATCTTGTCTCCGACTGAAGCAATGAGGCCTTTCTGTTCTGCCGGACCCGCAGTGCCGTCCGGGAATTGCCTGTAGCCCAAAAAACCGACGCTGCCGTTCATTTCGCCCACGTTCATCATGAGTCCCTTACTAGTAATAGGTACGATCGTGTCGTACTCTCCAACAAGAGGTTCTGGCAATAATTGTACATACGAACTTAAGGCAGCGCTCTTCGTCCCTGGTGGTCCAATCGCAAATTCAATCTCCGATAGTAGCTTGGCAACTTCTTGCTTGTATTTGTTAGAATTTTGATTATTTGAGGAAGATTCCTCTTTAATGTCTGCTTCCTCCTTTTTCAATGGTGGAACAACTACAGCACTTTTATTTTCTACCTTGATAACAGCAGCTATATTTTTACATTCCGGCCCACAATCCAGAAATAATTTTTCAGGTACATCCTTTCCAAACTTGGCAAATTGAAAGGCTCTAGTTAAGGCGTAAAGCCTGTCCGCATCCTGATCATTGCTGTACTGGTGTTTTTGCAGCAGCAATGTGCGCTGTATTTCGTTGTACGGCAACAGCGGCTCGTCCGGTACCATGTGATTCAATTTTCTGTACTCGGCAATCAAATTATCATCGTTAATATCTTTGGCTGTCTCCCAGGAACATTGTTCATACCCGATTCCGGACCACTTAACAAGATACTTCCTTTGCTTAACTCTTTTCTTGGGAATATCCCCAAGCTCAGCTCGTTTTCGTGCGGCCTGTTCTGACACAGCGGATAACATGCGTTCACCCTTTCGTTTTTTGCAGTCGGGGCATCGCCAAATACCCCTCGGAACATGTTTAAGGGGAGGCTTAAGACACTTCATCCCATACATAGCATCGCAATGGTCACATACGATCATATTGTCATCGTTGGATTTACATGCTCCATCGGTTGCTCTGCAAGAAAGTTCCCACGGCCGAGCTTTGGCTTCAACCCAACGCAGATGCTTATCTTTGAAGTTTATAACCCAGGCTTGGTACAGTCGTTCGAATTGTTTTGACATGTAATCCGCCACATGCCAGATAGCACTTCCATGCTGATTAAAAACTTTACAATTGTTCCAAATCTATATGCAAAAGAAAGGTAACTTGTTATTAACAGGTTGTAAATATACAAACAAATTAAAAATTACCTTTCGCATATCGCGAGCAAACATCTCGGGTGCCTGATACGGATACTTGTTGTTTACGAGTTTATCTCTTACTTTACTTAAGTCCATTGGAGTGTCAACGACATCTAAATAATCGGGAAAACTCTCTGTATCAACAGGTTCTAAAAATATATTAGCATAGGAATCTTGAGAGAGGCGTTCTAGAACTTGCAGACAACGCCGCATCGGTTGCCACACGTCCGTAGGTCTCTGACCCTTTTCACAAAGAGTCTTATGCCGTTCGTACTCATGCGACTCTTCGGCTGCAAGAGTAATATATGGTTGCTGGTCTTCTTCAGTCATGTTCTTCCAGGCATCTCCGAGCATAGACATAATTTCGCCTACACTGGCATTGGGGTACCTTGCTTGGAAGCTCATTCGATTCGAGTGTTGAAACAATAGGTACGATGGGCGAGGCTTTTTAGGAGCATGCTTCACGTATCCATCACGGTACGGATTATCGCTTCCTTCGATTACTGGATAATATGGTTCTGCCATTACGATTTTGCGTATTTGATACAGTTTGTAGCCAGATGGATCAGTTTTTTCGTCAGGGACGACCTCGGCTATATTTCGGATATACAATTATATAATAAGATGACATAACTATAGAATCTGATACAATGAAGCTCCACTTCAACTTACGTTCTTTTACCTTCTGAGGCTTCTCCGGTGAGATACTCTTGACATCGACTTCATCATCTTCGTCTTCGTCCTCGTCACTGACTTCGCCATTTGCAAGTCGTCGTTGCTTTTCTTCTTTTTCCCACTGAACAATTTCTTTATCAGTCATTTCTACCTCGACTTCTTGCTCTTCTTCATCGACGATTTTTTGTGGATCTATCAGGGATGGATCAAACGTTGGATCTTCTAAGTTTTCGTCTGTGCCCAATTCAATCTTCTTCAGGAAGCGACGAAGAATAGTCTTGGCGGATTTATTCATCGACTCGAGCTCAGTGCCGAGCTTCCACTCGAGGTGCAAGTAGGAAACGCCCTTGTACTTTATTAAATATTCATATTCTACAATACCAGATGAATCAGCGACACCGGCTTCCTTGGCAGCCCTAGTTTTCTTTCTAGGACTCGCTTCCTCCTCGGCTATCGCCTCATCGTCCGATAAATCATTGCCAATCATTCGTTTCTCCTCTTTAATTCGTCGTCCCAGTATGCAGTCGATCTTCGGCGACCCATCTGCCTCATATTCAGGCGCAAAAGTAAACCTCTCGCGAATGGTAAGTTCGTGATCATATCCCTTCTCTGTGTACACTGGAGCTGCATTCCCCATATCGTCATACCCGAGATCGTCCTCTTCGACATTATTAAAATGTTGGGTGGCTGCACTTCTCCCTCCATTCGATTTTCGCGGCCTACCTCTTCTTGTGGTGCCACCAGGGACGGGCGACCGCGACCGCTTATTTTTCGTTGCTGCCACCTCGTCTTCTTCCATGAGATCTTCGTCCGAGAAAGGATCAGCAGTGTAGTCCACCGCTTTGGACGTCTTGCGCCGCGTCCTCGAGCCACGTTCTGACATTATCTATTAGATATATTTATATATATATATATATATATATAACTTTCTCTACTCGTGTGTTAATAAAGTGCGACTAAACACTCTAGCTGTGTATGAACGTAATAAAAATGCACAAACAAGAAAACGGTTAGCACGATAGTCGTATGTCCATGATACGAGCAGTAATGAATGCATTTATTTCAAAATAGATAGAGAGAAGGATATAGTTGTTCACCAAAAATAATGTACAATGTTACTGCAACTTTCCATCAAAAAATGGCGCGCAAATAACTTTTGAATATTTTTCAATACATCGAGCATACGATTGCATATACATCCTCTTCACAACATGAATCACATAAAACATAGAGACGACGACACACCAACCCTGTTGATTACTACTATTACTATAATAATAATAATATTATTATTATTATCATAGTAATAATCCTCCTTTATTCATCCATTCGTCCATCCATGCGTTCGTACGTTCGTTCAATAGAAAACGACACAGAATCGAACCCGCGCGCCATGAACTTGTCACATTTCGATACATACATAACATACACAATCTCACGTCCGCACAGGCGGGCACATATTCGTTTAATAGTAGAGCCTAGACCATTCCATTGCTTCGAGGCAAAACTAGGAATGCTGCATCACACAGTCATAATCACACAGAAGCAAGGTTCAAGATAAGGTACGTATTGCTCACCCTATGATTTCTTGTTTGGTAGAGATTGGATGTAGTCACACTCTGTTAAGGCATTTTTTGACGATGTGTAGAGGGGAGAGGAGAGGGTTTGTTGCTGGTTAGCTTGCTGCTCTGCGCTCTGCTCTGCGGCAGTTTGGCGCTGGGCCTCTCGCCTCTCGCGTCTCTCGTAGGATGAGTCGTAGGGGGAGATTCGAGCTGTAGACTCTACACTGTACGTAGAGCGTGTAGGGAGCGTGACTGGCCAGCACAAATTTAAAAACTTTGAACCCGCGAGTGAACAAGTGCTTATTATGGAGAGGTACCTCGGTGTGTCGGGAGAAATAATTAGCCCTGTCTTGCGCGTTGTTGTTATATGAAACAGTTTTGAGAGGTTAATTTTAAATTATTTAGCCAACCAGATTAGCGTACCAGGTATGTGCTCCTAGACTACCACGACCCGGACCCGACTGAAATTCAAAAATGTCAACGTTTTTCTCAGTTTTGATTTTTTTTATGGAGATTTGAAACAAAAGCGCGCGGCGGGCGGCGGGCAGGCCTATTTAATATAGGGCATTTGGCTTAATATAGGGCCCTATATGAATGGTCACGAAGTGCTCTATATTAGACATTTTTTTTACACAAATTCGGAAGGAATGAAGTAATTTGCCGCCGACGAGGTCTAAACCCAGAGTATTGTCAGGGGATGCCCACAAAACGACTAGAGGTGTTAACTATAACTGCCAAATAGTTATTTAACTAACTAACTGCAACTAACTATCAACTAACTGCCATCACTAAAATAGTTATCTTACTGCCAACCAACTGCCAAAAAAGTATTA
>Ga0115008_10000854_pt1 | contig 23832 bp, 15 predicted proteins | sample FraStrMetagenome_FD_87164 | JGI IMG/M metagenome (GOLD analysis project Ga0115008, IMG submission 87164) | Marine eukaryotic phytoplankton communities from Arctic Ocean - Fram Strait ARC3M Metagenome | ecosystem: Environmental > Aquatic > Marine > Oceanic | place: Fram Strait | collected...
CATGCGTTTTGGTACCATTCGTACGCATCGGAGCAGGATTAATCATAGGTTCGCATCGGATACGGGATGGGCTAAACACATGTGCTAGTAGATCTCTGAGTTCGTCACGAATCTCGTCGTGTCACATCAATTTACATTGCTACTCTAAAATTACCCCACTGCACCACATTTTATAACTTTTCCTTTGAGTCGCTCGAAGCCGTATAATGAAAGAAATCAGGAACGTTCACCGCAAATATCACAGCCGAGGTTTTCGTGTGGTCGAAATTAACGCTGACAATGAATTCGAACCGAAAGCTGACGCGTCCTCCCTGCCCGACTTGTTTGTTGCGGAACAGAAGAACCTATGCCCGAAATCAAACGATCCATAGAGATGCACTAGAACGAAAGCCGACCCCTATGTCACTCCATGCCCTATAATTTTATTCCTCGCATCATGGTTCGCGAAGTTGTCATGCAAGGAAACTCTTTTTGAGAGCTTTCGGCAATGCCCATAACCTCGCCAATTGTCTGACTCCTCGAAATATTATCAACAACCTACCACATGTCGATTACAACGATAGCTCCACTTAGAACAGCTTCCAACAAATACAATGGCTGCTAGGACTGTCTGTGCTATCGTAATGGGACCACATGACCTTCGGGGATGTTATACTGGCCATGCCATCAATGGTCATGTTGTTTGCTCGAGTTACCATTACTGATGATGTCATCGCCCGCGTTGAAGACCTGGATCGTGAACAAGGCCAACCCGTCGGCTATTCTCACAAGCTCCGATACGAATGGCAGCCTGACACCGAAATCGCTGATTTGAATGATCTTCAGGATGGGTACCCATCACCTGACTACGCCGTTCTAATCCTTCCTAAACCAGTTGTTGATTCTATCGATCCTCTTTCACCTCCCCGTATTGATTTAGTCTCTTCAGGAGCGGATATAGATGATGGAAAGGATGTACGAAACGAACCTAATCTTATGCTAAAACGTCTGTATAATATTGAATATATAGTACATAACATATTTTTGATGGCGACGGATTTTATTATGTCGACAAATTATAATTAAAGCGGATTATGTCCCGAAACATTGGTTGGAAGAATTTTGTGTTACCTCGGTGCCAATTTAAAATTCTGTATGGCAGATCCTTCTTTAATTTCAATCATACTACATGGCAGTCTGATAGCCTTTTCTCTCAGATACCTGCCGATCACGCCAGTCTCCACTAGTGTGTACAGCTAATTCGATTTTCATGTCTTCGATACTCTTATTCCACACGTGTTAAGAATGTTGCGAAATAAAGGAGCATGTCGTACATCAAGATCTAAGCCCATCTCTGAAAATAAAATTGAAACGAATTTTTATGATCCTATATCAATACGATCACTGCTCTCATTATCGGACTTATATATTATTCGCCAGAAACTTCGTCAATGATGCCAAGCGAGAAGAGTCCTGGACTTTCTTGGGTCAAGTTCGCGATGTAGAACTTTTTAGAGGGGGGTACATGAATAGCGAATTGTTTCAAGCATAACATAACAACTATTCTGAATCAGTATAGTTGGTTGGCACTATCTTTACGAAATAAAGAATCACTTTACCTGTACCGGTGGCACTTTCACTATCGTAGGTAGAAGTCTCCTCATTCTATTGCGTTTCTCGTTTTCATCGTTAGTTACATCTAATAAAATATGAACTTATACATATAAAGGTAAGTTTTGTATTATGATTTGTTCTCAACACACAGAGATGTACGTATGCACATAATCTCACCTTTCCAAACATACTAGTGAGAATAGTGGCCAGAAGTAGTTCAATTCAAGCCCGTTTTCCTCCCCACCACTTCAGATGCACGCCGTTGTGAGTTTTGTAGATGAATGTCGGCGACTTGTCGTTAATTTGATCCTTATTTTCGCCAGAGGTCGGTGATGGGTCGGACATGTTGATTTTTAATAGTTATTTGTTAGTGAAAAGATTGGCGATAAAGTTGCACATATTTCAAAGAAGACTTATTTGTATTACTAAAACAATAGATGTAGTAACTGGCATACTACTTCTTACAAAAGCATACTACGAACTACGAAAGCATACCAATGTTACAAGAGTAGATGTTGACGAAATAAGTATACAGTTTAAAAAACTATTTATAACCACGTCCTCATAAAAGAAATAGATGAAACTAAGAAATTCAATTCGAAGATAGTTGCTATTAATTTTACTTGCTTTGCTTCCATTGCTTCATCTAAAAAAAGGTAAAATCCTATTCCTAATCAGCGAGAGGTGATTCGCCCATGACCAGGAGATTCGTGTGTTGTGTGCTAATATGAGCTGAAAGCGAACTCCATGAGAGAACTAACGCTTATCACTAATTTGTAACTGAAAATTGAGTTTAATTAATTTGTAACTGAGAATTAAGTTTCATTGAATAACTCTCTCTTACGTTGAAAGTCTGGAAAAGTTTTGGGCATGATGCAATTGCTCGCGCCTCACTTTGTTGCGATCAATAAACCTCAATTATTATTGCTATTGTGTTCGCGTACCAACTTTAATTCATGCTCTACCAAGTGAATAAAAGCGCTCGTCACATTTGGTGAGGTTCGATGATGAGACCTGCCTCGAAATAAAGGAAGCCAATGCACGCGAATGTACGACAAGTTGTTAAGAAGATCAAAATCGAGCATTGCCGGAGTCCCGGTTTTGCGGCCACCCTCCAAACCACCTACATCGTCGTAGTACACAAAAAGACTCGATCCAGGTGGTAAGAAGATACCTGTTACCGATCCGCCGCCAGAAGCTGTAACGAATATAGAAGATTCTGAAGCAAGCTTTACTTGTTCTTCCAACGTAAGCGTTTCCATTTTCAATGCATTGATCTCTATTTCTTCCTCTCTAAAGTAACTTTTCAATGCATCGATCTCTTGTTGAAACGATTGACCGCGTCCTTGTGATGAATACGTGGAAAATGTTATTTTTAAAGGAGCGCTCAGATTTACTTTAAAATATTCTAGAGTAAGAAGCATAGATGCGAAAAATCAAATCATAGAGAACTACCATACCTGTAGACCTAGCATTCAGTCCAATATTTTCCATCATAAAATTACGAAAATCGTACATTAATGCACCACGTCCACCGTTGTGCACAATATCATAATCGCTAAATCGCTGCTGCGTTAGTATCCGCACGAAACCATTCATCTCAAATAGATAAGCCTTACCTAACGGCCCATCCTGTTTGAATATACAATAAAATATGAATTTCCATTTAAAGGCCGTTGAAATAGTAAACATACCGTGTATTTTTTTTGTGCCATGATCACTCAAGACGCCTATACCTGCAGCACCATATTTGGAACAAACTAATGTAGAATTTCTTTCTTTGTTTTCATCTGTATTAGTAACATTGAGGAAAGTCTCGCCTGTCGTTCGAAATGTTGTCGGTGATACACTCATTAAAGGGAGAAATTTCGGAATGATTTTTGCACATTTCTCCTTCCTTTCTTTCTTAGTGTCACATGTTGCCCCTAATTCAAAACAGCACACAATAAGCGAACGAGTTATATATAAGCGTAATGCAACACTTACATAATGGTGGGTTCAATATGTGTCTTACAAGAAACGGGCGCTTATCCTTAAGCTGAAACATCACCAGCAGATTGTAGATAGGCAAGAAATCATCCCAAACTAGATGTCCAGGGTTCATGGCATTTAAAGAATGATAGGGCAAGAAGACATAATTAGCTGGCAATTCGTAATATCCACCTTGATGAGGTTCATCGACAACAGTAGGAAACCATTTTATCTTGTTCACATCAGAACGCCATTTTAAATTAATTGCTCCTAATGCTACATTCAAGCCTTTCATAGAAACAGCAGATGTATGGGTCGTCTTAAAGATATCCATTTCCATTCTAGTCTCCAGTTTCTTTTCACTCTTCGACTGAAAGAGAAAATACTCTCTCTTTTGGACGTCAAAACATAAATTCGTAAACTTGCAAGATCGATATTGCCAAGAATCCTCACGAAAATTTTCACCAACGCATTGAACATGAGATTCAATGGACTTATCTCTGAAGTATACGTTGACATTGTTGATGACACCGTCCGGTCTTTCATAGCGCTGATCGACTTCAGTGCCCCCTTCAGTTCCAACATAATCTAGCAACAATGAGCTCACATTTTTTTCATTTGTATCCTTATTATTACAATTTGTGCTCAATTGGTAAGTACTATACGAGTTAAAAAACACGAAGGCAAACCCGAAAACGTAAATCAAAACGAATCGAGGACGAGTTGTCTTAGCGGCGACCCCCTTTGTTGCCTGCCCTTCTATGCCCCTGTTCGGTGCCATAACTTCGATTTATCCACTCTCAATTATTGGATTGCGCAAAAAATGCGATATCTGGCCTGTGCTCGTATATCATTTACTGACGATAAGCTCTCGATAACAACACATGTGTGTGTAGTGTGTACAGGTTTCAGGTCTCTTTGCTCTTTGACCTACCGGTATTTTTTCTACTCTCTTGTAACAGTTATAGCTAACAATTTTATAAAGAATACATTTACTTTAGTTGTTAGGTATTACGCTAATTTTCTTCTCGCTACATTCATATGATTCTTTATGTCAACGAGGTTATAGTTAACATAGTTTAGAACTCGTCCTCTTCATCCCCACGGCCCACGGCCCAAGGCCGATCTTGTCCAGTGCCCAGTGCGCCAAGGGCGATTGTCGCAAAAGTGTTCGCATAAATTTAAGCCAAAAAGTGGCATTTGGACATTTGGACCAAGTACTGTATCTCAAATAATGAAGATTGAAGATAACATCATTGTAAATCTATAAATATTAGTAAAAGGAATTTAAATACGTGCTCGAAACTAGCGTCGTAGTTGATCAGCTGTTTGTTATTGAGGAGAGACTGCACCAGGGCTATTGTTTGACCTATTATCTTTGTATATGATCGGTTTCTCGCGAATTACCAAATAAACAAGGAATTCATGAAGTCACCAACCAGCGAAGTAAAGATCAGATAAGGCAACGAGTTCAGCTTCTACAGAGTTCTTGGTCCCGATCTTTTACTTGGAACACTTGAAGATAGTACCGGTGTTGCCCACGACAGTGACTAAGGCAGAATGACCTGCTCCATCCTCGTGAGATGCAAAGGATGCATCAATATACATTTCTCCTCTTTTGATTTTACCGGTTAAAATGATTTTACATTTGTCGTGGGCAACGAACGCATCATGTTTAAAACTTTTTCAGATTTTCAAGGTACAAGAGAGCTATTCAATGAAACTCAATGCTCAGTTACTATAAAAATTAATGATTAGCATTAGGTCTCGAGTCACCTCTCGCTGATTAGATGGTGAACTTTACCTTCTTTCTAGATGAAGCGAATGGAAGCGGAAGCGGAGCAAGGGGAATGCACAACAACAATCACCCGTTTTGTATATTAGGACATTAAACTTTCATTATGCTTTCTTGTTTTTTTTCTACCTCTTCATTGATTAGACCAATGATTTCGTCGGTAATTACATCTATATCTTTCGAAGCCTTAAATAGTTCATCTTCGCTAAAGCCGCAATTGGTCAGCTTTCCAATTTTTTTCACTTTATCTTGGAACTTCCTTCGTTCCTTTCGCACTCTTTGTCTGCCCTCCTCAGCCATTTTACCGACCTGTTTCGACAACTGCGTTCGAGTTTCTTGAGATACCTTTGGGATTGGAACGATGACATCACCATCTACGATTCGTATTCTGAGAATGAGTGCTTGCGAAAATATGGATCTAATTATTATTTGAATTGTCCTCTCAAGAAACTTACCTTCTTTTTGAGGATTAAAGTTTAGACCAGAATCTCGAACCCCATTGACTATATCTTTCGCAACGGATGGATCATAAGGACTAATAACAACTCTAGTAGGGGAAGCAACGACGACCTGTGCCAACGCTGTAAGTGGAGCACTCGTACCGTATGCATTTATACTTATATTTTCGAAAAGCTCAACATTGGGCTCTCCCCCACGTATGCCCTTAAAGGCGCTCGTCATACGATCGCGCACGCGTAACATCTTCTTTCGAATTTGATCATCGTCAGGAAGCGAAATTTCGTTCGAACTATCATCAACGTCATCATCGTCATCTTCTTCAATGGGATCGATGCCAAATTTATCGCCCTTTTCCACAGCCTTTTTGCTTCGTCTGTTCGCATGGTTTTCCTTTTCGGCTTTACGATCTTCCCGAAGTTTGCGACGCTCGATCTCTTGCATTTTTGCTTCGTGCTGAACAATAGCAGATCGTTTATTCCGTTTGAGATGAATGGCACTGGAATGAAACGAATTTCGAGATTGCGAATGAAGACGGAAAGAAGGATATGCCTCGAACTCGTACATGCCGCTAATGATATTGAGCTTGTTTGACATTTTGGTAGAAGATGATGTCAAGCACGCATTATTTGATTGACGACGAGTCACTCGCACAACAACTGCCCTCAGGGACGACGACGACGATGGGAACATTGACAAACTCATTTAATCAACTAGAGTAGATAGACTTTTGCTTTTAAGAATTGTAGATTTCGAAGTAAAAAAAATGTATCTTTTTCCTTGTTACTTGAAACTTGCCATACCATTTTTTGCTGATTGGAATTGGAGGAGGTTGAGGTGATTGGTGATTGACTTTTGTACGTACGTTCGTAGCTTACCGCTTTGCTGCGAGAACGTTTGACACGAACTTTACGTGTACAATTTCAATTTTACGTAACTTACACGTGGATCATCAAATCGTGACGGGAGTGGAATAAATTTCAACTTGAACAACTCTTGCAGCAGAGAGGCAGGTCGTTTCTTTTGAAAATATTAGGAAATACTTGAAGTACTTCGCAGTAATTATTTTTCGGGTGTATATTTTAGAGTACCGGGTATACTAATAAGAGAAATTCAATCGATCAATTGGAGCTGAAAAGGGGGCATAGCACTCTCACTATAATTAAGCGTTTCGATCGATATATATATCTTTTGTTTTTATAGAGAATTTGGACCGATGAGGGTTTACAATGGAAATCAATACCTCATTCCTTTGGTCATAATGTTCTTTCAGGGAATTGTTTTCTTCGAGGGATTTGTCAAAGCCTATAGGAAGGAGTGGCTGAATCGTTGTGCACTCCCCGGATTGCCTCGGGGTGGTGATTCTTTGTCAGTTTTGAGAAGAAGTAATGAAATTCCTTTTGGTAAAGAAAATAACATTAGAACGCCAACATCATTCGTTGGTGGTGCAAATCAGACTTCTGTATTGGGCAGTGGAGTAATTAAGGCACCTAATCGGAAGATGCGAGCCTATCGGATATCAATTGAGTCCGTAGAAACCTCTTCTGAATCATCTTCCGCTGGTGAAGATTCGAAGTCTCTTTCAACCGTGGCCGTCGCAGAACCTATAGTGTGCACCAAGTCGACATTATCTGAACGAGTTGGATGCCCGCTTCGCGATTTGAGAATAATCGACCATGTTTGTCATAGGACAGGTCCTGCATTTTTGCCTCGACAAAATGGAATTATTGTACATGTTGGGCACGTGCGTTGCATCGTCGAAAGAGACAGCGTTCTAGTGTTTTTACCACCTGAGGGAAGTTTTGGATCCCAAGGAAGTAGCAAGGAGCACGACCTTACAATAAAAGAAGTATCTTTGTTGAACGACCTAGTTACTGGTTTAGTTGCTCACTTGTCATCGGTGTATGGTTGTACTAGGAGTGTGGTATCAGAATGTGATACACAGTTTAATTCACAACAGGTTCCAACTCCATTGGGTTCTTACAAAGATCAGCCTTTTGAATTAATTGTTTTGGAAGCGTTGCTAGGTCACGTTTGTTTACACGAAGAAAACAAAGCAAGGACTTTGGTTTTAGAAACCAATGAGTTGCTCGAAATAATTACCACATCATCGACTTCATCTACTGAAAGATCTATAATTAAAGTGAAAAAGGATAATTTTTTGGAGTTACAGGCCCGTCTTACTGAATTGCTCCAATTGAAAAACAAAATCGACAATCTTGAGGCAAACTGTGTGGAATTTGCAGGAGCATTGTCAGAAATTGTACGAAATGATGAAGATATGTCCGCTATGTTGCTTGATGGATATCATATCGTTGAGGACTCTTCTTCGGAGAAACAAAGAATGGGTAACAATAATTTTTGTTCCAGTATTAACGATCGAACTATTCAAGTCGAACTTTTGTTCGAAGACTATCTCCTACAGATTGAAGAGATTATCAGCTCTTTAAGAGCAGTTCAAAGTAATGTTCGAAATACCGAAGAAGTTGTTGATATAGAGTTAGATTTAGTTCGAAACAACATCATGAAATTCGAATTATTGCTTGAGATGACGTCGCTGGCTGTTGGATGTGGTGCATTGGTGAGTATAGATGAAGTTCTATTAGCTACTTTTGTAATATTATACATATTTTGTAAGCTCACTGCCAACTTTTGCGTTGATTGTTAGATTACCGGTTTATTTGGGTAAGATTCAATGTTTCTTTTTCTTTCCCTTTGCTATTCTAATTGTTTCGTACCGTTTCTAAATACAGAATGAATTTGGTTTCACATTTGGAAGAACACAGCTTAATGTTTTATTATACCTCTGCGTGTATTGTTGCGATAATGGGTGGTCTTGCGTACGTAGCTCTGAACAAAATGTCATCATTGAATATAGTTTAGAGAGAATCTTGTGCAGGTGTGAATAGATGTATTAATATAAATAGAAATTATGGTAAGCTAATGAATTAAAAGTAATAAACTTTCGAATAATGAATTTCTAATATCAGACTCGGCCATTTAGCTGAAAGGACGTCGACTAACCATTTCACTTTAGTCAAATGTATATATACCGGTACGAAGAAAAAGTGTGATTTTATACCTCACGTCAGTGATTGCTTAGAGCGCAATTTTTCACCGATGACCAAATTCTCGAGTTATGTAGTTGGTAAACTTACTTTGACTTCTCATTGCATACGCTTCTAATGGAATAATATGGAATGTGTGATTTAAACTAAAATGTAAACAAATTGTGTGTGTGTGTGACTAGGATTTCCTAATTTTTCAGTGGGAGCAGCATATGTTGAAGAAGTTCAATAAATTTGCAGATATTGGCAACTCCATGTCAGCGAATACCCACTTTACGGAGAAAAATTACATTAAAATACCTGTACTTGGCACACATGTGTTATCCCCTTTTTTCCCTCCGTTTCTCTCCTGCAATGCAGGCATAAGCCGCGAAAAGGCGCTATCTTTCTTTTTCTTAAGTGTTAAAAAATCGCCTTTTTCGACGATTCGCCCGTCTTCCAAGACAAGAATACTGTCGACAAGCTTTAACGAAGCGGGTTTGTGAGTTATCCAAAGAAGTGATTTATTCGATTCCCTGCACGCAACAACCGCATCTTCGAAAGCACCTCCACCCTCACTGTCGAGTTGAGAAGCAGGCTCGTCAAGGACGAGAATTGTAGGGTCCGTCAACAACGCACGTGCAAGACAAATTCTCTGTCGTTGGCCACCTGAAATTCTACACCCGCCTCGACCAATGTTATAAGAATATCCCCCATCCAAGCCTTCGATAAATAATTCACAATTGGCTGCCCTCGCCGCTGCACGAACTTCTTCTTCTGTTGCATCAGATTTCGAATATCTGATGTTTTCCATCACGGACATACCGAAAAGAGACGACGTTGCCTCCTGCTGTATAACTGACATGTAGCCATTATTCATATCGCTACTATTTATACATTTTCCATCCATTGTCATAGATATTTTTCCTTCCTTTGCTTCGTAGAGTCCAGCTAATAGTGACACAAGAGTACTTTTACCTGATCCATTTTTACCGACAAGCGCAACGATCTTACCTGGCGGTAACTCAAAAGAAACATCCTTCAAAACGAAAGTCTCATTTGTGCCATTTCTGTAGCAAAAGGAGATATTTTCTACTTTCAAAACTTTCTCCTGTCCCCCTTTGATAAGTTTTTCTTGTTCTTTTTGCTTAGTATTTGTAGATTCAGTATCGAGTTTTGACGATGATGAAAATATCTTGTACAATCTCTCAGCTGATACGAGTTGTGATTCAAGCTTACTTCGCGACTGCCCAATGCCAGAAATTGCTAGACCTAAAAAAAATGTTGAGACCATACACCGAGTCAAACCTTTTGAAGAAAGACGTCCCTGTGCAACCTCCGTTCGACCTTTCCAAATAATAGCTGCCAAAGAAGCACACGACATCCAAAAAAAACCGCCAAAGTAAAGTCCGTCGGCAATAGCAACCTGCGTATCCAATTCCGCCGCGTTATCCTGCATTGAACCATAGGCATTCGAATCATCAGACGCTCTACCATTCATCTTTACCGCTGATATGTTTGACAATCTTTCCTCTGCAAATGCTGCAGCCGATGCAATCATTCCTCTTTGACGAGCTCTAGCTTTTTCTTTAAATTTCAGCAACATACCAATACCTGCTGCTGAAACTGGAGCAACAATAAACGAATACCCGCATAATCCAGGACTCAACGATACCACTGAATATGCATTATGAACAATTGAAACCGTTGAACGAACAATAGAGCTAATCGTCATAAAAATCTTTCCCACGTCGGCAGTCTCCTCAACTAACATATTATTGCAAGACGAGGGACCACCCCCAGACAAACTATCCAGATATTCCATAGGCGCATGCAGCAACTGCTCAAACAATCGCCTTCTCACTCTCGCAATGACACGAGCCTCAGCCTTCGTCAAAAAGGTCGTCCGCAGGAAACTTGCCATGCCACCGGTAATCACGAGTAAGGACAGCTTTTTGAGATCGAAATCATCATTCGAAACAACTTTGCTTCCCTTCTTTCCACCACCGTCGCCTTTCCCGTCCTTAACAAAGTATATATTTGCCAAATACTGCGGAACCAATGCATTACTCAACGAAGAAATCATGAGCGATATGGAGCCTAACACCATGGTCCGAGCCTCCGTCTTGAATATTTCCTCATAGATAAATTTGGACCATACTTCTTTACGCATTGCCTTGCGCTCTTTCTTGCTCAGTGGTTGTGCAGGTGGATAATCTGTCATGGTAACGATGTTACAGTTATATTCTGAAGAGTGCCGTTGTGTGCTGTGGAGCTGTAAAACGCTGCAAAGTCAATGCACGACGGTGTAAAATATGAAATTGATACCTCTTTTGATGCTTGGTGTGTGTCGGTGTCAGATATTCTATATTCGTACAAGTAGTACACACACACACACACACGTACAAGAATACGCGCAGTTTCTGTGGACAAAATGTGTCGCATTTAACGTGTATGGGCTAATTCATTAATGAGATGGAATGTTGTTTGTGTGCCGTATTGAACAATGAACAATGGTCGAAGCTTTCATCATGCTTTGGCGAAAAGATCTCTCTTTTGTATTAAATATATAAATGCATAATCATAAAATAGTAGCATTAAGGATATTCGAGCGCAATACGGGTTTCAATCGGGTCCAGAACTTAATAGAAGATAGATATCTCTTAATAACAGGATCGTTCTCTATGCAATAGAATATGCTTTTATGTAATCATTATTGTGTAAGCGGTTCATATTTTGTTTTGTAAAAATATATCGTTCTCTATATGGAATATTATGCACTCAAAACATATGGTAGAGCATCTACCAATTAAACAGCCAATTAATAAACTTTTCCGGCGGCGTTGGATTTATCTTTGGCGACTTGATAAGATCTCTCTCTGTAATCTTTTCTGTATCATGCTTATCTTTCGACGAAGGGCTCATCATTTTAGGAACCTTAAAAGCTTTTCCACCGGTAAATTTCAAAGAGTCATTCGCATCATCGTTGATATCCAGACCAATCTCACCCGCAATTTTGGCATCCATTCGTCGTACACCAATAAGAATACCTGATTTATGAAACGTCCCATTCTGACAACAAGCCTTCTCTGCCTGCATACGAGTCCTATATTTTAAGCAAATATAATTTCCAGCCCTTAAACCTGACGTTTGACGAACGATCGTACCGTACGACGAGAACCGATATTGTACATCTTCCAACATCTCAGGATCAAACCCAAACACGATGGTCCAACATTCAAATGGGTCGCTGACACGATGCTCAGCTTTTCCTAGAGAAACAAGCGACAATCCGCCTTTCAAACTGCCCATGCTGCTATCGCTTGAAAAGCCAACCTTACGCATCATCGTACTTGACTTACTATTGCCATCACGTCCATTATTATCACGTAACAAAAGTTTAATATTTGAACCACTTTTCTTACTAGCCTCTGACACATACTCCTCCTTTCCCACTCTATGAAACGTACTGGATAATGATTTAGAAGGCGGTAGCATATCATCGTCGTCATCATCATCCACTATTACGGGTACAAGGTCTGTATTCAATGGCGTGGGGGGTTGGGGCGTCTCTATGCCAGCCGCACGCTCCCGATACGGTGTTGCTCCTGTTGGATCCGGTGTATCTACACCGAACGGCATCGGCGTTAACGGATAACGTTGTTTCTGTTGTGCTGGCGTTTCGATTCCACCAAAGGAGACCATCTTCGTATTGTTCCTATTTTAATATATATATTTGGTATGTAAAGTTGTAGAAATATAATATTGTGAGACTGTAAGCTCATTTTTTTTTTTGATTTGAAAATACTGGTCCGGGTCCGGTCGTCCGGTCGTACACAATCTATCAACGGATGGACTGACATCACTATTGATTTAGTATGAACACGTTAATGAAGTTATAAATTATCGCCAAAGTGGGAAGACCAGAACCGGAATTTTCTCTTTTGATTTTTTGATAGGAATTTTGGGACATTGGGACATTGGGACACAGAATCTACTTCGACGGAACAGTACATGCTTGTACCAAACACCAAACTAACAACGAGCGACCATTCATTATCATAAAACCCCCAACACATTCGAACATTGCATTTAACGATTGTATGTAAAATTATACACAGAATAGATTGCAAAGACTATGGCAGAAATCAGACCCCATTTCATGACCGCACATGATTACGATAATCGAGACCATCTTTACAACATGGTCCAGAAATGGAGATGGCAGGAAATCTTAGATCGATTCAATGAGGCCATTCACGCAGGACCCAATAATATAATGCTTACGAAGTTGCGCGATGAGGCAAGTGCGCATGATGATCGAGGATACCTCCCGCTCCATTGGGCGTCATGTAATAGTAGTGCAATCGTCCGTGCCGTTCAATGTATTGTTGAGTTGTATCCCCCAGGTTTGTTTCATGTGTCTTTAAAGTCTGGTTGGACGCCGTTGCACATGGCCTGCATTCGAGGGGCTAGGCCTGGTATAATTGAAATGTTGACAGAAATGGATATTGAAACGGCATGGACTTTGGATCCAAAGGGTTGTTTGCCTCTTCACTCAATTTGCAAGTATGCTGACACAGTTCCCATAGATAGTATTCAGAGGTTGTTGCAGGCTATGTTTATTGACGTATTTAGGGATTCGGATGCTTTGCAGAGAAGGGATGTGTTCGATCTCAATATTAGCATATTAAGGCGAGATAAAAGTGGGGATACTCCTCTTACGACTCTTGCTCATGCGTACAGAGCAGAAATTCTTGAAGTTCGCCGGCTCAAAGTGGAGGGTTCCTCGCTCTTCCCACTTCGTGAAGCAGAAGTAAACAACAAGTTTCGTAAATGTTTGAAGAAGTTGAAGTGTATCTTAACTGTTGCTGCATGCTTAACTATAGGGAAGGAAAATGGTCGTAGACCATTGACGAAATTCCACTGTTCATGGGATGATTTGCTCAGTACTGTATTTCGCATGGACGAAGTTACTTTTCCTGAATTCATTGAATACGCGCTTTGGTCACGTCGTTCATCGCAATTACGAACGCACCCCCGTCGCCATGTCATGAGCGACGACGGAAATTATCCATTACATTTAATAGCTTCAAAGGGGCTCACAAACGAGAAAGATATCAAGTATTCCCGTTTCCGTATCAAGATTCGTCGTAGTATGGAAGCTGCATCTCTAAGATCTGTCCTGAAGGATTGTCCTGAGATAGCACATGAACGAAATCACGAGAATATGTCTGCACTGGATCTCGCAATAAATGCTGGTAAGAATTTGGATGACGGCATTGACGATCTTATTGCAGCAAGTCCGTCTGCTCTCCTTGCACGAATTTCTTGTATTCAAAATTTTCCGTACATTCTTTCTTCGCTTGCAAATCGACCGAATTGTGATGCATCATTCATGTTATTGCGGTCAAAACCAGACTTAGTCAATGGCGATATCACAGCTACAATTCACCAAATGAGTTTCTTTCAAAAACTTCTTTGTTTCACGACAGGACGATCTATATCACGTTGACATTAAGCAATAACTGTTGCAATAATCTTGTATTGAAGCTACGAGGCAGTGTAATACTTCGAAATTTCACAGCTACGGAAGTAGTAGTTATCAAGCATGAACGTAAATAAACTTTTTGTACATAATTTTCGAGGCGTGCTTCGTTCCTCTTTTGAGTATGCAACGACTAAGTCTACTTGGTGGTAGAGTCCTTAATACTAATGTTTCGTTAACTTATTTACTTGTATATAACGTAAGACATATAAAGTTTCATTAGTTAATCTCTTTCACAACTGAAGCTTACTATTGGTAAAATATTTCTGTCACTTGCACTGATGACACTGGACAAAATAACAAACATCTTCGCACTAAATGCATCTTTTCAGTTAAGGGTTGGTTTACCTGAAATAATGAGGAGAGCAGACATGTGCCTCATGTCAACAACATCATTTAAGTGACTATTACGGGATTACTGGAGCTCGAGGTCTTCAATATGAATACCTAGAAGCTTGAGAATAACGTCCGCGTTGTTCCTCGCTACCTCATTTAAGTTGTCCAGAGAGTTGCATATCTGATATCTCACTCCTTCTTTCATATTCTGGGCAACCAGATCAGAGATGATTTCCCGGAAACCAACTATTGCATAATTTAAGACCCAGTCGAAACCAGTTTCTTGAAACGATAAATCAATTGATTCTAATTCAAAATCATACTCCTTTAAAACGAAAATGGGTACAAGACTTTTCGTCACCATATCTTTCTTTTTCAAACATTCTATAGTTACATTGATGCTCGCATCTTCGATGGCCAAGGACCCTGTTCCTTCAAAAACTGGATCATACTGTGATATTGGCTCCTTTGGTTCGACTCGAAATGAAAATGTGTCCAAACGACACGTCAGTCCAGTAAGCTTTAAGCATAACACCGTCGGATCTTTTCGTGGGTTGAACAGTCGCCTTGGTGATCTCGATTCTTCTGATATTTTCGCTTTTCGCAAAGGAGTCGTTGGAATAGAATTGTGATGTTTCTCATCATTGTGCAACCTTATTTGATATGATACATCTCTAATCGCAATTTCCATTAACTCGTCGTCGTCCATTTGCATATCCTCCCACAACTCTATTGCGCTATACAAAATTGCTGAGACCGGTAGACCACCCAACGCACGACGAATTGAAGGGTTCAATGGTACCTGTGACAAAGTAAAAGAATTAAAAATCAAATGAAGAGAATTGCTCTTAAATTATGTATTGTCTCGCACCATTCCTACTCCTCCATGCCCTTCTACCCAGCAACCGTACTTTTGCGCGTTCAAAAGTAAGTCTCGTATATTATCCAAAATAGATTTAGGACGTATTTCATCATCTCTTTCATTCGAAGTATCGTCATCAAAATCTTTGCGTGGGGTCTCTGCAGTCACACTAAATGGACTAAAAAGATTTCCACTTCCCAACACACGACAAGCGAGATTTTCTCGCTTCAATTGTACCGACGATAATTGCAAAGGGTCTTTATGATTGGCACCTCGGCAAGTTAGAACCCAACCTTCGCCAACATCTTTCCTTTCAATTGGTATGTGCATTTTTGGCAGGTACGCCTGTGAGCATTTAAAATCAAATAATGGGATATTAAGGCTTGAGAGAAACAACGAACTGTTCATTCTATGAATTCATACCATTATGTGATCCAAGAACTGCTCGCTCTTTTCCTTGAGAAATAGAACGAAGTCTCCACCTTTACCTAACGTTGATAGACCTTCTTTGAATATATCCTGAACATTCACTCCATCAAGAAACGTGAGAATATCTTCATCAATCCTAAACATAAGATATCAGATGAAGTGCAATTACCAAGGTATTACGTATGGCGAATACTCACTTATTGTAGTATGGCAAATCATTGATTGTGCCTTTAATTTCCTCGCACAATAAATCTAGATCCTCAATGACCTTCATATCGATCTGATGTATAAGTTCTACTGCTTCAGTTTCAAACAAGAAATCAATCCAATTTTTTGCATCCCCATTCACGACCAAATGAAAGTGCATTACACCAAGAGTTACTAGTTTTGAGATCAATTCGCCGTATTTTCGAGTGCTTGGAGGTAGAGACGAAACTTTCCAACACAATTCCTCATTTGATGCCTCAAAAAGATTCAACCAAATTTTTCCAGCCACGTGGACATTTTGAAGAACTCTTAAGTCTCGAATGGATCGAAACGACGATGCATAAATGTTTAATGTAGTTGTCGCGTCATTTGAATTTTGAAAGACGCGTACAAAAATACATTCACATAATTCTTGGAATCCGTCTGAAGCTATTAGCTTAAGCAAAGACCTTCGCGGTGCAGCAAAAATACGAGTTGCCCACTTAAACGCAAATGTAAATATTGAGACAAATCCACCCTTTTCGCTAACCTTATTTGCAGCATTATTTGTTTTTATTTTGGGAGCTAGTGCCGCAAATGCATATTGTGCTCCCAGATAAAGCTGATCCCAGCTTTTATCATTCACAATTTTCGTGGATATGGCAGCATTTCTTGAAAGAGAAACAATGCCTTGGACGTTCTTCTTTTCAATACATGAAAAAAATTCATCATCATTAAGAATGATTTCAATAAACTTCGATGCCTTGCGCCATGCTTTTTCACCATGGGCGTGAAGCCTGTCGTTAACTCCATTTCCCATTTTGATGAACCTTTCATTGAGTGGGAAAAAAATACTAGCCATCTCTTGCATAACTGCTTCTCTGGCTTTTTTTGATGTGTATGATTCCTTTTGTCGTACCCTGAGAAACGCTCCAACTATCGAAAGTATTTGTAGCGATATTTGCAATCCCATTACGAAGTCAACTTTACCAAGTTTTGACGCATCAGCAATTGCGTAGGAAAAAGCGCGCGTTAAAATATCAAAAACTAAAGAGAAGTTTTGTGCAAAGCAAAACGTAAACGTCGACGAGGCAGTGCGGCGTGACGGACTTCTTTGTTTGTTATGTCGTGTTATGCCCAAGGCGTCATCCAACAACCACAGTCCATTCGAAGAAGTCTCATCTAGCACATCATCATATTCCTTTGAGGTTTTTAATGGATCGGCCTCATTCTCGTCGAAGTTTGATGTGCCGAAATGCTCGAAAAATTTGATCAGTGCAGATAAAAGTGAAAGCACATCATTATCGAGGTTACTAGTCTCCTCTACAGCCCGAACCAATCCATGGCCAAGAAGCTCAAGATTTTCAGTCCATAGAAAAAGTGTTGAATCTATCGTCGATCTGCGACTTTCACTCCTCATTGCAAGTTTGTATTCATCAACTTGAATCTGAAACAAGGCAGCGTCTTTGATTTGTTCACAAATAGGAACAAAGGAAGCAGAAGGACAGGATATAATTTGCTTTTCACTGCACAATTTTCTACTTGGAACATTCGTCGTGGAATTGCTCTCGCTTTTCAAAAGTACAACAAATCTAACAGCATTTCCCTGCTGATGACTGCTCCGAAATCCCACCACCTTCCCATCACCATAAGAGGTTTTGACTGTAAAACCAACACATGCTTTGACCTTTCTCAACAAAGAATCCCGTCGCAGGTAGGCGATAGCAGAACCCGATCCTCGTCGGTTCCAGAGCGATCGAATCACATGAATATCATCTGTCACACGCCATGCTACCAAAACTCCTGAAAAAAAGGCAAGTATGTTATAGCACAAAAAAAACCAATCTTACAGCTATACTATAGCATACCTATTCCAAACTTGGTTAATACACAAGATCCAATTGGGTAAGCCGAATGGATTGGCATACATGAACCATCTGGAATTCGTAAGTGGATTTCGCAAAATTTGCCGTCTCGCAGAAATGATTTATCCAAGTGAACACGTAAATATGTAGCATTTGGTCGACGATTTTGCTCATCACTCACTTTCCAATACTTTTGTGACCACTTTGATAATCCTGGGATAAAGACTTTCTCGCACGATATGACAGTTGCAAGTTGACAAGAGTTACTGTGATTTCTACCACAAATTGGAACAAGCACTTTGGTACCTTTTTCTAGACATCTTAAACTTTTAAGTCGGACATGACCAGCATGCGACGATGGTGAAGACGATGAGCCCCTGTATTTAGTGTTGTCTTGAAATTTTACTTCGATCGCCGGATGGCGACTTCTTTTCATTCTCTGTGAGTCAAATGCTCGGTTTAATTTTGAGCGTATACTAAAAGATTTTCGTCCAAATTGTGAATTAGAGAAGTCCGATCTTTGCATTGAAGAAAAGATGCTACACGCATCAACGCCTGATAAAATGCTCTCTGCGTGAAAAGTACTAGATGATTTTGCAGCTTCAGATACACTTTCAGCATCATCATGGGCTATAATTTCAAGTGGATATCCAATTGCCGTGGACACTTCTCGCACTTCATTATTATCCAAACGCATCTTTGGTGAGTTTATTGCTACGCATTCTTGGGAAGTAAGGGAACAATCCGGATTTTTATCTAATTCCGAAAGGGACTTCCTTTCAGGCACTTCACAATTGTTAGAGTCCATTTGAGATAGGTCTACCATTAGTTTTCCTGGACCACCCACCCACACTTTCGAGGATTCCGAAGAAACCTCAGGGTTACTACTAGAAGTCCACATAGGATGTACAGGTTTCGTCGGTACCGAAAATGATTTACTCTGATGCTCTTCCTTTAGTGATGATCTGAAATTCTCGCTGGAATTTAAGTCAGTGAGAGGTCCATTATCTTCCTCGCTATACGTCGATTTGGGGTCTTCCCCTATGTCCCCGTCAAGAGATATTATTTGGGAGGAATTGTCAATAATTTTCATTCCTATTCGTTTGCCCAAGTTAAGCCAATCAACTTTTTCCGAGGTTTTCAACTCACTTTTTTGACTATTTATTACTTCTTTTTCTCCCAATGACCCCTCACAATAACCCACGCTCCTCTTCCTGTTGCCAGTTTCAAATAATTTTAATACAGGATTGACCTCCGTGATTTCTTCACGTGAATTCCCGTAAAATCTATTTGAACTAGAAACCATTTGACGAGCGTAGTTTACAGCGATTCTATGAACAGGAAAGCTCTCAAACAGGTCATGTACCCAATCTCGACCAGCATGCTCAAGCTTCTCACTCTTTTTCTTCATCATCGCCCCAAAATTTGTCTCGTTTATATATTGACTTTCTAAAGCAAACTTAATTCCGAAATACAAAATAGAGAGGTATGCTTGAACAAAGTGAAATGCGACAATAGAAGACGCAGACGTAAAAACAAAGAAGCATACGAACGATAGCATCAATGACTTAATAAGGTTGAACCCAAACGTAAATATATCTCGATGACGCCGCTTATCTTCAAAGCACTTCCTAAGGCAATGCTGATCAATTTCCATTTCTCCATTGATCAATGCAGTCAAGTACAGATCGATCGCGTTATCTTCATTAGCGTTAGCATCGTCCCGTCCCATCGTCAGTTCGTTGTACGAAATCGGTTTGTCAGTTACGAAATGACCAGAGCAAATTGAATCTTAGGCTTCAATGAAAAAATCAAGGATGAACCAGTTATCTCGATAAGGAATTATTGCTGGATTTCATCGTCGAGCGCAAGAATTAGAGCAGTAACTGTGCAATTGTTTCTATACACTCTTTCTTTTCACCTTCGAAATGCAGCTGCAGAATATTTTCATCACAATACCGTACACAATTTTTTATTATGATACAAATCAATGGAGAATTCGCAAATAGTTCGCGTTAGTATCAGTGGGTCGCTCGTAGCTCGGTCGCTCGAGGGATATGAGATACATGTCCATGTATGACGATGCCGTTAATGTAAAATTCGTATTCTCAACCATCGACAATCGACAGCAATAAAGAGTTTAATCGATAGTTTCAGACACTCAATTTTTTTTCTGTTGATGATTGATGATTGATGATTGATGATATTCATCTACTTACATGTGTGACATCGCTTCCAGTTTGATAATTAAAAAAGAGAATCATTCTTTTTCGTCTTCTATGTCACATGACAGAATAGCGACAGTGTCTTTCTTTGAGCTTGGGCGTTCATTTTTATAGAGCGTACGATTAGTTTTTGGAACTCACAAATGTCAATTGATATAGATGTAACACACTGGCAGCTGAATCTTACTGTTAATAATCACAAGACCGAACCGAAACTGAAATTTTCGGGCGAAAATTTTTGTATAGCCACATCTGTAGATGGGTAACAAAGAGAGCACAGTCACAGTCTCCAATACACAGGCAGCACCCTTGCTAAACGAAGCTGTGGACGAAAACCAAGCACCGAAAATGACTGATAAACCAGGAACGGAGATGAGTATTATGGGCGTCCCCGGTGGAATGAGTGTGGAGAAGCGCAAAGTGCTACTTGAAAAAAGCATTGAAGCTATGCAAGTCAAACTGAAAGATCGGAAGCACCCGTACAGATTTAGGATTGCGTTGAACGAAGATGGGACGAAAGCAAAGATCGTATTGGGTCGTGGAAATATTTGTATTCTTCTCGCAACTTTTGCTGTAGGCGCCTGTATCCTTGGAATCCTTGTTCAACGATGCATCTTTCCATGGTAAGTACGCACCCATTTTTGCACTTCGGAACGTTGTTTTGATCTTTTTTCTCATGATGAGACCTTTCTAAATCTGGAGGTTCCGATGGGCTGTTGTAGCAGAAGTAACACCTGAAGGAAAACTTGTGATGAAATTCAACAGTGGAAAGAGCAAGATTGTTTTGTGTTTGACATGTATCTTGACCAGTTGTGTCCTTGCGTATTTCTCAAACAAGGAATATGTCGATGTCCGTAAGGAATGTTTTGAGGCTTTCACTGAGTCTGCGAATGAGTTTTACACCGTAGAAGGGTTAGATACAGTAGCGGTAACAGACAACTCCCCGGCGAATCTCAAGGAATTGTTTTTGGAGAAAGATGACGATGAGGAAGACTCTTAGGTTGATAAATTGAATGTTGTTCCCTAAAGCCGAGGTTGTGAAAAAGATCGTAGTGTTTTCCCAAGGTTTGTGCGTACATAGACAGTGTTTAAGAAAATGTGTAATTACGCGATAACATTACTACTTCGAAAGATAACTTGTTCTCGTCGCTTATACTTTTCGTCAACTCTTCAGAAACTTTTCGTTGCGAGTAGAAGTAAACGTTTTCCAAAATAGAGGCACCTTGAAACCAACACCGAACCACCACTCCTCACACTCCCGTAAATAAAACGATAATGGGAGCTGGCATCACATTGTGCGAGCATGTTTCATCAAAATCTAAGTATAAAAGGTCTACAAACAATGATTCCTTGTCATCCAACGATATCTGTGAATTCATTCACGCGGTGTTGAACTAGGAATGAAGATCTGCCGCAAGCATTGGTCTATTCTCAGAGAAAGCAGAGCAAAATTAATAGGAACCTAATTAATTGACACACTGAATTTTGTATAGTTGATAGTAAAAATGTTTTTGTTCAACGCAAACTTTAGATTAGACGAGATCACTGAAAGGAAGAGGCTGGATGGTGGTAACTTCGGCACCATCTCCAGGTGAAGCAACGTAGTAACCAGCCTTAGGTCCACGGGGCTGTCTCTTAAGAGGTTCACCCTTGGGCTCACCCTTCGCAAGAGCAGCTTTCTTCTCGGCATTCTCGGCCTTGCGGGCCAAGAAATCACTCTGACACTTACTCTTTCGCACGTGCTCAATACGAACGTGGATACGCTTTTCAAGAATGCGGCCGTTTACAAGTTTGTTTACACGAACGCCAACGGCACTCTTGGTCACATTAAACACAATACCAGTCCTTCCATGGTAGAACTTGTGAGGCATACCCTTGTGAATGGTGGGGTTGGCGAAAATGTCGACATAGTCACCAACCTTAATAGGCATAAGGTACTGACTAAGGTGCACAGTAGCTCCGGCAGTGCGGAACTTCTTGGCAAACATGTGGCGCGTACGAGCGCGGACGCCGTATGAGTGAGGCATATTGGATGATTTTTATTTAGGGAAAGGGGGCACTTTGGATTGGCAAACATAAGGGTTAGTAAATAATCACATGCTCAACTCAGGAAAAAGAATTATGGAAATTCATTAAGTTCATCCACGTCCTTTGACGACGATAGGATTCCCATGATTCCACATTTTACAATGATACATCAGACAATAACGTAATTTTGGCAAGCAGAAATTCACTTACAAGAGAGATAACGCGATGACTTCTTGTAGAGCGATGTGCTTCCGAGAAAAAGTGAAAGCCATGGTGCATGTCGCTACGTTTTCCCAATCATTCTTGCTGTTCTAGTAAAGCGATAAGCTGTATCCTATAACTTTTGCATAACTAATTTATCTCTCTCAAACCCATCCACATTACTAGGTCTGGCTCGCTATATTGTGCGTGATATTTCCGCATTTTCACAACTTTACTTTTTTCAAAATTAAATTAGCTTTACATGTATGATTACGTAGATACAACACACAACACACAACACCCACACAGCAACACATAACTGAATGGTAGAGATAATAACAAGGAACTGAGCAAGTATCACACTGATGCTATTCCCCAATTTGGGATGGAGGTAATCACGAGACATAGCTTAAAGTTTTTACCTTAATTTAATTTTAATACTGAGTTAGTTGACAATTTTTGATAGCGATCTTTGAAAGGAACTGTGCTAGTTTTCAGCAAAGAGGTGAAGATTTTGTCGGTTATGGCAATTGATGGAGCGGTATTGCCTTTAGTCACGACGGAACCATTGTAATTATTGGCGATTAAAGTTGGTCGTCTTTCGCGTAGGTTGGATTGATAGTAAGAACGAGATTCGTGACATCATGGGCGCAATCATAGATTCGATGATGCGACTTTTACTTCTGCTTGAAAAATTGAATTCGGACAACTTATTGGCTTGGAAACTTGAATTCAGACGATTCATTGGCTACAAGAAATGAGCGTTAAGAATATTTATCCGATTCAGTCGTTGAAGTGCAGTCACTGTATGTTCTTCGATTCGTTGAGTTTCTTGCTCCTTTTTTAGAGCTTACTACGAACAATTTAATAACAAGTACCGAACATTATCGGCAGAAGACATTTCGTCTTTCACTTGAATCATCTAGGTCACAGGTAAGAATTTTTCGCGAGACACCTACATCCAGAGCTCCGACCAATAATATTTATATTTTATTTAGATCAAGCAATAAATACACCATATTTATTTAGACCCTCCAAAAGCATTAAATAAATATCTACCCATGAAGAAATAAATATTAAATATATTTTGCGTTTGAAAGGATAAAAAATAAATATATTTTATTTCCGTATGTACAGTAAATAAAATAATTTTCAATAATGTTAACTAGATTCCGAATCAGAATCAGAACTAGAACTAGAACACGAGCTAGAAGGCAGCTCAATCATAACACCTTCTTTCTCTTCTTCATTTGCCTTTTTTATTCCTTTTTCTCTGATCGCTTTGCCTTC
>Ga0115008_10000855_pt1 | contig 23813 bp, 20 predicted proteins | sample FraStrMetagenome_FD_87164 | JGI IMG/M metagenome (GOLD analysis project Ga0115008, IMG submission 87164) | Marine eukaryotic phytoplankton communities from Arctic Ocean - Fram Strait ARC3M Metagenome | ecosystem: Environmental > Aquatic > Marine > Oceanic | place: Fram Strait | collected...
ACTCACCGTGTATTTCTCGATAACGTTTAAGTTCTTCAAACTTTTGGCGCCATTTCCTCTAAATGAAATTCAAAAATAATTAGTGCATTTTCATTTCATACTCGCGCAAAATAAGTGTTGCAGTAGGAAGCATAAAATCAAGACCCCGCAATCTTAAGCATTATCTATTTTAACGCACATACCTCTTGCTTATTCCAAGTTTCTGGATTTAGATTTTGTATCACAAGGCTTTCTACATCATCCTTGAGTGTCATAGTTATACTTCCTTTCGGGAAACACTCCTGAGAAAGAAAGAAAATGTTGCATTTTGAAAATTTGAAATTTAGATAAAAGTAATCTTGATAATTTCCAAAATACAAAAAAATCTAGGTGCTGGGAGACATAGAGAGTTTAGCTGTGTATGAATATTTTTTTAATCTGTACGCTTTTATTTTGTTAACTTCTACTATTGTACCAGGTATAAATTACTTTGTAGTTATAATTCATCCTCTTCATCAGTTACAGGTTCGAAAGACGAGTAGTAGCAGTTGTTATACGATCGAAACATATAATACGCGTCATCGTTTGCCCTGTTATTGAACCATGAATTCCCATATTCTGAATGGTATCCTCTGGTATTGCAGCGCATGCTGCCTGAGTTGCAGCTTCTTTTGTTCTTCTTATAAATTGATCCCGACGTATCATTAGTTCAGTTTGAGTCCTTATCGCCATACAATCTAGCGCAACTTTGAACCTTTTGCAATACAGCAAAGAATTCATCAGCAATATCCTGACCAAACTCACAATCCCAAAATCCGTAGGGTAACTACATGTACCGATCAATCATGATGATAGACAAAATGTGAAAGAACAAAAGTTTTAATAACTGTCCCTCACCTTAACTCAAGGGGTTCATTAAAGGATGCTCTCATAGTACAAAAGAGAGATAAATAGTTGCATTATCAACCCTGTTCCAACCCTCATTAATTAGAGTGGCTGACGGCAAGACCTCATTCCACATACAATCAACAACGCACTTAACCCCAAGCCTACGATCCGACGTAATCTAGTTTCCATATGCTCCAATGTTATTCTAGCTGCTCATCTTTTATCAATTCGACCTCTATAGCTCGCCATTCCTCGTAGTATTACTTATGTACCACAAACTTTTTCACTCGTGTTTACTATAAAGAGACAATGTTTGACGCAAGCGGTAAAACGCAAAGATCTCGACCTGATAGCAGATGAATGAAAGAATATTGTTGGGTAAACTTGAAATCCTAGAAATTATTTCTTCCTCGTGATATCGTCATGCAATCAATGAAATAACCAAAAATAAAAACTAGATGCTTGACTCTAGCAGAAGAAAACCAATTTGCCATACTTCACGGTCAGGAAAAGAATCGGCTTAATGTTCGACAACCTTAATATGCTCCTATATTAAACCGTAATCCTAGCCCCTAACCCCTAACCCCTAACCCTACCTACCATATTGTAGTTGACAATCGTAATATTATCGTTGACAATCGTAAAAAAATACGCTAGGGTGGAACCGGGGTAAAAAAACCAAGATCTGAAGACTGAAGAGGGAATCTTGAATTTTCTCCAAAATAATATTCAAACAGAACGCAGCACGCAGCACGCAGCACGCAGTAGGTATAAAAGCATAGGTATAGGGTATAGGTATAGGTATACAGTTTAAAAAAAATTAAGCGTTCGCAAGAGAGGAATAACAAAATGGGATTTACTTTCTCTCCATAATCCATATCTCCTATCATCTCATATCTACCGCATACCACAACAAAAGCAAACGTGAAGGACTGGTAACAGAGAGTTAGAATCGCATTCGATTACAGCACATTCATCGTAAGAAAGATGGATTCGGGTGACGATGGCAGAGGAGGACCGTCTCCTGGTGATTACGTGCATTTTCCAAACAATAATAACAATAACAATAATAACAGTCACAACAACAGTCGATCACGTAATCCTAATAATCATCAACAAAGCACCAACACTGCCGGGGGATGCTCCCTACGCGAACAGGGCGACGAGGGAAACAGCGGAGGACGTAAACGCAGCGCCGAGAATCCAATCGATTGTCCCTCATCATCTGGATGGTGTCCCCTGGACGATCCCGGGCTGGCATTGTGGACGTGGGGTCGAGGAGAAGACGGACAGTTAGGTGTTGGTGAGGTGGTGGATGAGGATGAGCCGGTGTACGTGGATTCCTTGAGGGATGTTTGTGTGAGGGATGTGGCGTGTGGGTCGGGGCATACTGTGGTGTTGGATGGTGAGGGGGTGGTGTATACGTGGGGTCGAGGGGATGATGGGAGGTTGGGGCATAGTGATAATGCTTGGAAGTATGTGCCGAGGCCGGTTCTTTCGTTGCGTGGGAGTGCTATGATTGTTGAGATTACCTGTGGATCGTATCATACTGCGGCTGTCTCGAGTACCGGGGAGTTGTATACGTGGGGTGGTGGGATGTATGGAAAGCTTGGACATAATAGTGAGAATGGTTTGTATCGGCCTAAGCGAGTTGATGTGTTGCTTGGAATACCTATACGATCTGTTGCATGCGGATCCCGGCATACTATTGCTGTGACGAAGAATACTGGCACTGTGTATAGTTGGGGAGACAAAGAAAATGGGGTTGCAGGACATGGCGATAGAGAAGGGCATCAATATACCCCCAAAATTATTGAAAGTATTGGTAACGAGTATGTTACAGATATTAGCGCTTGTGGGTTTCATTCTGGTTGCATTACTCGCGATGGTAGACTTTTTACTTGGGGGGAAGGTTGGTTTAAACGTCTTGTTCTTTGCTCTCCGTTATTTGTTTCTCAAAAGCTTGCATTGAATCTGTTGTTCGATAGGTAAATTTGGACGATTAGGACATGGTAACGAGAAGCATTGTTACAGTCCGAAACTAGTCGAATTTCTCATTGGGAAGTCTCCTAAGCATATCGCCTGCGGTGGATTTCATTCAGCCGTTCTTTCTCAAAATGGCGCCATATATACCTTTGGTGGTATGTATAGTGTTAGATATAAAAAGACATCCTTTCGCGTCACTCAAACCATTCTTTTTATTTTAGGCGGTGAACACGGTCAACTTGGTCAAGGGGATAGAATTAACAAATTGAGGCCGACAATGGTGGTGGCGCTCGAAGGCGTCCATATTTCTCAAATAAGTTGCGGATGGTCACATTCCGTTGCATTGTGCTCTGAGACTAATAAGGTAAAGCCTCCCGAATATTATTATTATTATTTTGAAAACATTTACCTTACATTTTATCTCTCTTTAGGTTTACACTTGGGGAAATGGTGAGGATTATACACTATAAGTATGAAATCTAAACACGTAACTTATCTGAAAATATTTTTATAGGAGACCATGGAAAACTTGGATTGGGTAACATGAAAAAAATTTCAATACCTCAGGTTGTAGATAAGCTACAAGATTACAAAGTGTTTAAAATTGCATCATATAATGAACATACGGCTGTACTTGTGGAACCATATGATTTGAGAGGGAACTTTGTTGCCTCTGTGGGTTATTCTTTGTCTTCCGTGTCTAACTCATATTTGCGGGAAATGAGGAATCTCGTTAATAATGAGGAGTTCAGGTAATATTTGTCCATGTCTTCTTCTTTGCTGTCAAATGATCTAATTGCAGTTTTGCACAGCGATGTTACTTTTATAGTAGAAGATCGACCTATATACGCCCACAGAGCAATACTTGCGCAACGATGTGATCATTTTGCAGCGATGTTTCGAAGTGGGATGAGAGAATCAACAGAACGAGAAGTGCGTATTCAAGGCGCATCTTATACCACGTTCTTGTTAGTGCTTAAATATCTTTACACTGATAGTTTGAAAGTTGACCCAGAATATGCAATAGAAATGTACATGATCGCCGATCTTTATCGTCTTGACAGGCTCAAAGATATGTGTAGCAGAGTTGCCAAGCGCAGTCTTACTTGTGAGGTATGTAGACTTTATCTTTCGTGTCTTTCACTAACCTTGATGTCAACATGGAATATTAAATTTTCTTCTTTCGTAACAGAATGCTGCAGTAATGCTTGAAGAGGCCAGCAATGCCAATTGTCTCGCTGTGAAAGATGTTTGTATGGATTTTATAGTCAAGAACTTTGATATTGTTTCGAAGTCGGAAGGAATTCGAGAGGTTAGTCACAGCCTACTTCTAGAAATTCTTGCCATGAGATCTATTTGAACCAAGACATCGAATTATAAATTTCTTGGAGTTAAGTCGAAAACATCCATGAAACTTATTTATATTCCAAAGATATCTTGTTTCTTTTTCAAAAGAAAAGGTTTTTGTTTTTGAATTATAAGGACGATAAATTTAAGTTTATTGCAAAAATCTTGAGTTCAATGAGGAATCCACCTCATCAACAACCAATGAAGCTAGAGCACCTTACCGATCACGACGCGTACTTACCGATCATTTTCAGATGAAACACCCTAAAATTGTACCGAGCAAAATTTCGTGGTATAAAGTTTATTACAAATTCAAAGGTTATATCTGTTAATCACTTTCTATTTCAAAATTGCATGTATTTAAGGCGTAGTTGTGGCGGAAGCTTATTTCGGTATTTGATTTGTCGCCTTCTATTCCGCTCTCACTGCCAATCAAATAATGTCCTACACCTTCAGCTTCTAAAGTATAATGGCTTGGTATGGTCGTAAAATTTATGTTCGGAGAGGATTCCATTTCATACCTGTAGTAAAATTCTAACGGCATATCTCTATATCCAGTTTTCATGTCTGGAAGTATAAATACATCAAGTTTTATTCCCAATCGATCGCGTAACACCAGCAGCAGGGAAGATAGCTTAGGTGCGTGAATTGATGTCGGGTCGATCATTGCATGAGCCTTTATCTATGAAAAATGTGGAAAATAGGATGCATTAGTGAACTAAAGAAATTTACATTGATTTCCAAAATATAAGTTGCTTACCATGCCATTACTATTTGATTCCTTGTTCCATGCATAGTGAAACTTGCCTTCCGCTTCGGACATGCTTTCGCTGTTCTCAATTCTGACTCGTCGAGACTGAGGATTTGAAGTGAACAATTGGCCAGTAAACGAGGACAGGCGTACTGTCGCTGTGTATAGAGAATCCCCCTCCAAAGAAGTTGACACCTTCAACATTTTCATAAGCGACCGTGTCCTCTTGAGCTCCAATATCATATACATCAAAATATCATGTTTAGTCAAACCGTCATCAGGCACATTGACAATTCTTCCATTAACAAGAATTATATTCGTCAATTCAGAGTCAGGCTGTATTTTTCTTGTATAAACTCTTATACCAAGCCTATCACCACCAAAGTCGTTCTCCAACAGGGTTTGCAAGGATTTTAAACTTTGTCGCGTCCGTTTTGAACCCGGGTAATTGGAGTCTAGTAGCATGTCAATTGCAAATAGAACATCCGCGTCCTCATTGATGACATAATCTGCATTTGATGGCTCATAAGGTTGACGATGCCCATCTTTAAGATAGGTTGCATTATTAATGTTCTCAATTAATTGGTGGTGGTAAACTTCATACGTTTTCCTCCCAGAAACAAAGTGGTCGTAAATAGATTCAGGTCTTTCGTCAAAATTCAAAATGAAAGGTAAGGGAAATCGACTCGCCATTCATTACGAAATTCGTATAAAAACTTACTTGTCGTCAGTTATGACGTCATCCATAATTCCAATAAGGACATTTTGCTGTTCGTCCGTGACAACTTCATACACTTCAGTTTGGTTGAATTGCATATACGTCGCGTCTGTTACAACACGGCCATTTACAAAAGTAACGCCTGGTTCAAGCCCTCTACTTACAGCATACTTGATAGCGTCGATATATCTTTCTGCCAAAATCTCAGAATTTTCATCTAAAGCGGTTAATAACTTTTTCTTGAAGTCTGCGTCTATTTCCTCGTCTCGAAAATGTTCCTGTACACCGTTCGCAAGAATGTCGATCCAAATTTGAAGAGGAAGTTCTTCGTTCGGCTGTGAAGCTTTGTGGTCCATCATGGCGCGTTGAAAATTCGAAAAGAATGAAAAGTATTTCGTTTTATGCAAAGAACTCCCTCTACTTTCGGCATAGTCAACGGTAAACTGAAACATAAAACTAAATAACCTTGTTGTCAGAATATTTCTATTTTTTTCGGGTAGTGTCCAGTCCCGACCCAGTTCGTCATATGCTTCGTAGTCTTCTCCTGATATAAAAAGAAGATCGATCTTAAACGCGTAACCACGCAACAAGCGAATGACAAAATATAGCAGTGCTGCTAAATTTTGTTCGTGGAAGTTAGAAAACGGATCCAATACCAGAAAAATAGAGAGCATATTACGTTTTATGGTGCAAGGGCTCCCCATAAAAACACCCTCTGTTGAATGAGAAACGGATGGCACACGAATTCAGATATATTACACCCAACATGATCGCTTTTTAGAATATTCTCACCTATTTCCATGGCTTCCTTAAACATTTCTTTAACAGACGTTCTAAAATCTTCAAATTCACTATCGTTTTCTAGATCACTAAGATTTATGACGCCTAGTGAATCGACATCTTTCATGATACTGAAACGATATGGGAGATACATATCATCAGAGGGAACTTTGAGATAATTGACGCCCCAGTTTGTGCCAAAGCCAACAAGAAACTCTTCTTCCCCTTCCATCTCGTCAACCAAATATTCTGAGGATAAATCACTCATGGAACTAAGATATTGTAGACGATGATCTTCGTCCTGCAAAAAGTTGATCAGCTCATGAACGGTAAAATCTTCATCCGTGACATTCGCAGGATTACCATTGATATATAAATGAGTAACTGGATTTGAGGCTGAATTTGTAAAATCCAAGAGGCCAAGGTGGGCTTCGGCTGCTTTCTCTTGTGTACTTTCAGGAATATTGAGAGATTGGAAGAAAGGAAATATCGATGGCAAATTTTGGGATATATATCTTGTCTTTTGTAGAACATCGCCAGAAGACGTAACAAGAATAGAGGCCTGAAGTGGTAGATCGACTACATCGTTTCGGTTAGGGGTCTTGAAATCAGCATCAGTTACAGATAGTAAAAAGTTCATCTTTAACATGTTCTCAGAAAAATATGACGAAGCTATTCCAGAACGCTTTGCAAAGTCATTGAAGTCCACATCACGAAATAATTCTTCAGAGAGTTTTAAAGTTTCAACTTCCTTTTCGACGTTGAGATTTTCCTTAACTCTGAGCTTTATTTCGTAGCCTGAAATGGTACGTTTGTCTTCGTCACATGTTTGATTCTACCATTTATAAGAAGAAAAAAATATGAGCTCACTACCACAAAACGAATGATGATGGAAAAATATGTGCTCGTAATTGATACGTACGGAAACAAGCGAAGTCGGCCTCACAATAACTCGTATTTTTTCGTTCCTTTTGACAAGATCGCTTAATGGATTTAACCATATTCCCAATAAATTTGCCTGTCCGTACAAGAATATTGAGATGGCTTCATCTTGTGTGTCCAACGACTCACCAAGAGGCATTGTTGCTACTTTTTCCTCATTGAAAAAGGGAGAGTATGAGCAAACACGGCCGACCTCACTTTCTTCATTCACCTCTACATTATCACGATCCGTTTCTACGTCCTCATTCTCTGAATCGACAGGTTCATAACAATCTTCAGAGGAAAACAACTCATCAAAAACTTCATCCTTTAAATTTTCAGGCGAATCAACAACAACTCGACACATCCCCCGTTGCGCGACAACAAAAGAACTTGCTCCCTTCTCAACTAAATCTCCACCATCTTCCACGGCGCGTTTATAAAATTCGCTACAGACTCCTCGATGTTGACGCAACTCCAGCGACAGATCAAGAAGTCGATCGGCAATCGAAGTTGATGGAATTTCCACGGCACTCTTTGCAAGCTTCAGAGCATCATCCACCTCATCGATCGATACAACAGAGTCCAGAAAATCGAGTTGTTTCCCATTACGAGAATGAAAGACGAAGGCTTCACACAACGGGTCGGAGGTACCCGCCTGCTCGAGTTTGGCTGTGACAGAAACGTCGCGACCGGAAGCGAGGTGAGAAAGTAGTAGAATGAAGGCGGCTGAATGATGCCACTTCATGGTTTAGTTTTGGTTTTGGTGTTCATGCAAGGATTGCAAGCTGATTGTGGACTTTCAAAATTATGGTTGTGATTTCTTCGATTTCATATTTCGATTCCCAGTTCCAGTTGCGTATCTTCAGGGCACCCGTGTACGTTCATTTACCGGTACTGAGAATGCGAGTCGTATGGACAGTAATTAACTCTAGCTATTCAGCTGTGTATTTAATACAACGTTCAAAGCAATAAATTAGTTTTCAAGACTTTTGTCGTCACGTCATACTTTGAAGTTTGAAGAGTACATAACAAATTTTCAAACCACACAAAATATAAAATAAAAATAAAATAAAAGCATACAGTTTAAAAAAAAATACATGTAATATTTTGCATCATGGGACGTAAGAAGAACAAACAACGTCGTGGAGATTGGTCGGACGAAGAGGAAAGCACCACCGCCACTCAACAACAATCAACCCAACAGACAACGAATGAAGATGATGATGGAAATGCTGCTGGTGGTGGTAAGGGCAAACAAAGTCGAAAGGAGAAACGTTTAGCGAAGCAACAGATGAAACAGAAACAGCAACAAAAGTCAGAATCGGAAGAAGAGGATGACATTAATGCTCTGTTGTTAGGTGGATTAGCGAACAAATATGATGATAGTGAGGAAGAAGAAGAAGAAGTTGTCGTTGCACAGCCAGTTAGTAAGAAGAAGAAAGCAAAGCAGAAGAAAAAGGCAGCTGCTGCATTTGCTGCATTTGATTCGTCTTCTGAGGAGGAGGAGGAGGAGGAGGAGGTAGAAGAAGTTGTGGAGGAGATCGAAGAAGAAGATGATGATGATCAGGTTCTTGAAGGTTTGGAATCTCCAATACAAAATCTTGTTATTGATGACGATGACGATTCTGGTGATGAAGGAAAGAAAAAGAAAAACAAGGAAAAAAAGTCTAGCAAAAAGTCGAAGAAGGAGAGTAAAAAGTCTAGTAGCGATAATGAAGGAGATAAGTCCATGACAGAAGAGGAAGAGAAAGCAGCCCGCAAGGCGGCTCGAAAGGCTGAGAAGGCGGCTAAGGAGGAGAGAAAGCGACTCAAAGCTTTGGCCAAATTGAATGCAAATCAGGGCGAAGATGAGAAGAAAGAAAAGGATGAAGACGCTGATGCAAATGATGATGAAGTGGTTTATGGCGCCCCTGATGATCATGCGTGGACCGATAAAAGTGCGGCTATACTTGAGTCAGAAAAAAGTAGTAAAGGAAAGGATGGTTCAGATCTTAGCCTAATTTTTGGCCCAGACGGCAAAAAATTAAGCAACAAAGAACGGAAAAAGCTTTTGAAGAAACGGGAAGCAGAGCAACGAATGAAGGAGTTCGAAGAGGCTGCAGCGAAAGCTTCTGTTGCAGGTGCCCAGTTTGCATGCTCGCAAACTGCAGTAAATGATAAAGATCCACAATGGATGAACACGGTGGATATCAATATTCCATCCTTCAACATTTCCGCTGCAGGAAAAATTTTGTTCAAAGATGCGTCATTGAATATTGCACATGGAAGACGTTATGGTTTGGTTGCACCTAATGGGCGCGGAAAGTCAACACTCTTAAAAATGATAGCATCAAAAGATTTAAAGCTACCACCACGAGTTGATTATCTGTATGTAGAACAGGAAGTAGTTGCAGATAACACCCCCGCTGTGGATGCTGTCTTGAAGGCAGACAAACGACGTTGGGAATTACTTGAAGAGGAAAAGAAATTGACAGCAAAAATCGATGCAGGCGATGATGATCCTAAAAAAATAGCTAAACTGCAAAATGTTTATGATGAGTTGGAGGCCATAGGGGCGGAAGCAGCTGAATCCAAAGCACGCCGTATATTGTTCGGATTGGGTTTTGATCAAGAGATGCAGACTAAGCCTACAAAAATGTTTTCTGGAGGATGGAGAATGCGTATCAGTCTTGCAAGGGCACTTTTCATCGAACCTACATTGCTCATGTTGGATGAGGTAAGGTTTACACAGATATCATGCATAAAACTTAAAACTTTAAAATGGGTCTGCTAACGGAGTTCATTGTCCTTTATTAGCCTACCAACCATTTGGATCTAAACGCCGTTATTTGGCTTGATGATTACCTTCAAAAATGGAAGAAAACATTGTTGGTTGTTTCTCACGATCAAGATTTTTTGAACAGGTATGATTTTTTGCAATAAAATTTTGAATGATATGTTCTCACTGAAAAGCCAATAATTTAAGTGTTACGCAAGAAATAATGCACATTGAAGACCTGAAAATTGTCTATTATCGTGGAAACTATGACACCTTCAAGAAACAAGAGAAGACGAGGTTCAAGCAGCAGCAGATTGCATGGGAGAAGCAAGAAAAACGTCTTCGTGAATTAAAGCGATCTGGTCAGTCGCGTGCTAAGGCTACCGAGACAGTTAAAAAGAACTCTAAACGTGAACCTGGCGCTCGCAGTCAAAAAAAGAAGGCTAACCAGGCTATTGCCTCAGGTCAAGAGGCGGCTCAACGCGTGGAACTGATTAAACGTCCGAAGGAATATTCTGTCAAGTTAGAGTTTGCCGAAGTGCCTGAATTGTCAAGGCCAGTAATGGAAGTGAACAACGTGAATTTTAAATACTCAGAAAAGGCTCCAGTTATATTTGATTGTATTGATTTTGGTATCGATATGGACAGTCGCGTTTGTGTTGTTGGGCCTAACGGAGCTGGAAAGAGTACAATGTTGAAGCTCCTCACTGGTGAAGAGAAACCTACCAAAGGAGAAGTTCGTAGGAATCCTCGTTTAAGAATGGGTATATACAATCAGCATTTTGTTGATCGCTTGCCGATGAGCAAGACACCTGTAGCTCATCTTCGCGATCGATTTCAAGATGAGGATTACCAATCTATTCGTAATCGACTTGGAAAATACGGTCTTGAGGGCCACGCCCACGAAGTCACTATGCGCGACTTGAGCGGAGGACAGAAAGCAAGAGTCGTTTTTGTTGAACTTAGTTTACAACGTCCTCATATTTTGCTTTTGGATGAGGTAAGTAGAATATGCCGTCTTGTAATACAAATTCAACATTAACTAAACACGAATCGAAAAACTTAGCCCACAAACAATTTAGATATCGAAACGATTGATGCACTTACAGATGCGATTAATGAATTTAATGGAGGTATCATTGTTGTAACTCACGACGCTCGATTAATCGAGGAATGTGATTGTGATCTTTGGATTGTCGATCAACGTAAAGTCGTGAATTGGACAGCAGGATTTGACGATTACAAAAATAACTTGTTAGAGGAAATGGAAGCGAAAATGGTTGAAGAAGACGCAAAGCGCAGAGAAAAGTTAGAAGCGGCAGCAACAGCTCGAGCCAAAAAACTAGCTGAGAAAAAGAAATAAAGTTGATTTGTTATTTACTCAATTTTTAAGCCATTTTTGTGTCGTTTGTAACATCTTTTCACGTATCCTTCCCTCCTTTGCAGAAATAATCCTGCGAAGTGATTAATAATAACTAGATGGGGAGATAAAGAGGGAGATGTAGGAGACAATATTAAATTCAATGGAAGCCACAAATATTTATTTTTATGGCCATTTTGAAGTATTATATGGATTCTCGGATTTCCATTTAAAATCTCATGAAAAGAATTGTTCATGGCTTCGAATCATTGATTGAATCGTTTTCACAACCAACCCTATGACATTAGACATTCTTTTTTCTGTCATCTAAATGCATGAGAATCATTCAAGATCATCATATAATCCATATCCGTTCGCTTTATCCATATTTACATTTGAAGTTTGTGGTGTTGACGAAATTCGGTGGACGTTAAGAGAGGTTTTTGACAGGAATTGTGATCGGGCACGGCTATTTGCCTTATTTAAATTGATATTGTTCATCAGATCGTCGTTTTTGCCCTTTTTTAATGAGCATTTCGTCGGTGTAAGAATTGGATGTATAGTAGTCCCGCTCTGAATGCTGGCTCGAAATGCAGCACTTTTTGCTTCGAAACCATCTGGACTTTTGGGTAAGTCTTCATTGTAATCCGAACTTACGTTTCCATCTGTTTCGAATTGACTATGATTGACAGAACCTTGTTGATAATCTCGTTCTCTTTTGACATTTTCTATCGGAGGTAAAATAGGATGGATAGTGGCCCCATCATGAATACTTGCTCGAAATGCACCACTTTTTGCTTCACAGCCATCTGAGTTTTTAGGCGAATTTTCGCTATGACTCGCATTTACAAATCTCTTTCCCAACGAGATTTCATTTTTGTAAATATTTCTTTGATTTTCCCCGCTCTCTCGACTCTTAAAACATTCCATATTTTCCCGACGACTGTGTTTAGAAGCTTTTTCATTAACATGCTGTGACGTCTTATATTCTGTTGGTGGTAGAATAGGATGGATCGTGGTGCCATCCCTAATACTGGCTCGAAAAACAGAGCTTTTAGCTTCAAAACCATCTCGACTTTTGGGTAAGGAATCGACCTGACTCACACGCACTCTATTCGATCCGAACGAGACTGAATTTTCGTTAGGCACGTATCCGTTTCTGACGTTTTGCGACTTACCAATCATTTTTTCAAAAGATCCCGTGTTTCCACGGACGTTGCTGGAATCTATTTGATTATTTTGTTGTGCTGATGTTGGCAAAACAGTATGAATTGTTGTGCCGCCTTTGATGCTATCTCGAAATACTGAATCCTTAGCTTCAAAGCTATCTAGACCTTTTGATAAAGTTTCATGACAACCAGAAGTTACCGCTGCGTTTGCTACGAACGAGCTACAATCTTCTTCATAAACGTTTCGATTCTCATTGTTCTGTTCGTTGGGATTTTGATGATGAATTTCCTGTGCCTTATTGTTTGCTGTCGGTGGTAGAATAGGATGAATGGTGATGCCATCCTTTATACTAGCTCGAAATGCAGCGCTTTTCGCTTCAAAGCCATCTCGACTCTTGGGCAAAGATTCCTCAGAATTAGCATAAGTATTGACGTTCTGATACGAATCGTGATCACTAATGATTTTCTTTTGCGCCGTTGTTCTCGATGTTTTGTTCCTATAATAACTTCTCGCTCGTGCATATGATTTCGAAGTCCTTTGTTGACGGCATTGAGATGATGCGCTTTGCACACTCTTACGAAATTCTCGACTTCTTCGTTCAATTTCTTCCCTACTCAATCCATTTTGACCATTACTACCATAAATCTGACTAGTATTCATTCGTCCCTCCATCATTGGAGAACGTTGAAACCGCTGTTCGTCATCAACATACTTTCCGCAAATATGAACTGGTCTAACAAAGGCTGTCACTAACACAGAATTACGATGACAATCAAAGGTATGCCACAAGCACGAGTGAAACATTGCCACGATGACGTTCAAAATCGTATTCTTCTTCATGTTATTTCAATGTAGTCTGAAAATATGTACATGTAATATTCAAAGCAGACCTGCACAAACGCTGCTAAATTTCAAAAACACAGAATATCGACAACGCAAATGTAAATGTGAATGCAAAAGAACCAATCGCGTAGAAGACAAAGCCATGCACGAATTCAACAAATGCTACAATCACTAGAAATTCGAAAGTCAGAGGCAACTCTTTTGTAATAATAAAATATGAAAACAATGAATCGAAAACCAATATTGAACACCCCTAACCTTATACTCTTCTGATCTCCTACACACAATAAAACATTGATAACAATATCGACTCCATTCAGTACATACATTCGTAGATGCGTCACAATCACGTAAAAGGTCGGTGACGAAAGTGATCCTAAATCCAGAAAAGAAAAAAAACGCGGTACAAATGTATCTTCATGTCATGTTCGTAGATCTTTATTTTGAGCGCGTCGATTTCCTTTTGGACAGTCTGGCGAAGATTACATCATATTAGCTTAATAAGAACTTCGAATCATGGACCATACCCGTTGCGAGTTGCGAATCTGTTTGTGGATGAGAAGAATCTCGTGGTTGCTAGAGAGAGGTAGTGCAAGATTCAAATTGCTCTTCTTTTTCTTGCATATCCTCTCTAATAAATTGGCACAATGTGGACACAATAGATCAAGAGTGCTCACAATACGAGTGCATGTATTTACAAACAAGATGAATCGTCTTTTACGTCTGTCGGTAGTTACTTTTGGAACGCTGCTGTTATTCCCAAGGAATTTATCAGCATTTAGAATGATGACTTGTGGTGGTGCGACTTCTTCATCATCTTGTCGGCATTCGAAACGAGTTTCTTTGGAACGTCAGCTTCCAAAGTTTCCGTCAAAAAGTGGTTTCAAAGGTCTGCAGCAAATACAATCTAGCACTGCACTGGGAGTAAGCTTTCTCCAAGATGCTAATGATGGTTATGGTCGTTTGTTTAGCAGTACAAAGGTTAGAACTCTGCTACAGATGATGGGCGTGATATATCGAATTCAACAGAGAAACTTTACGACATTGTGGCAGAGGATTAGTGATTTCAAGAGGAAATGCAGCGAAAACTTACCGTCCAATTGGTGGTGTTTTGTTCCAATCATACTGACCTTCCTTCAAACAATCCGATGTGTATTGATTTTGAATACCCTTCCTGGGATGCCTTCCTTCTGGCCAATGACTCAATGCTTCAGCAACCATGTTGTTTCTCCCACAATCATTGCAGTATTCCTACTATCGAACATTCCTTTCTTTGTTTGTGCAGCTATTTTATTCAAAGAAAACAAGATGCATCCTGCAATGTTACCATGGCTGGTCCTTAGTGCCGGAACCATTAGCACTATTTATCATTCTATTCAAGCTATGGGATCACCAACAAGGTTATTAGCGGAGGCGTTTTGTTTCATCGATCATGGCGTAGCATTTTCTGCTGGCTTATACTTTATAAAGATGTGCGGCATGCCGAGCATTGCAACATTGTTCTTTGGAGTTTCTGGTTTAGGCTTTCTCACATGCTATCCCGAGAATATTTATCCCTTACTTCATTCTGTATGGCACTTGCTTTCATCGTTAACCATTCTGAGTTGGGCGAACGATAGATTGATACGACGACAAACTTTCATTACACGCGAGCTAAATCTTAGACGAAGATCGAAATCTCTTTGATGATAAAACCGAAATAGAATAGAATCAGTTTTACTAATATCTTTAAAGACCCCTTCATGCATTTTTGAAGGTGTTTCTCATGGAATCTACCAAATAGATGAGACTTTACTTGTTCTACGAAACAACAACACTTACTACATATAACGGGAAGCGACGTAAAGGAAGTATAGAGGAATACTGCTATGATCTCTGCAAATAATGTCGTCTCCTAATAACTCAACATTGCTTATTCCAGTCACGACATAAATGTGTAAGGAAAGGCAGTCGTCGTGACAAAATAAGCGAAACATGGCGAAAGCAAATAGCTTGCTTTGTAAAAATTGGTGACTTTTATCATTACTACCAATATTACTCTACCGAAGACAGCACGTGTTTTATTCAACATGGCAATAGTGCTTCGAAGTATAATCATAAATCGGATGATCAGGAGACATCTGCGGATCAATACTGAATACAAGTAGAAATTAACATCACATCTCATCAAACGGGAGAGTATCAAAAGGAACTGAAAGCAGAGAATGTTACGAATATGTAATGAATGCAACTCTATCAAGGAGTAGCCTTGTCCTAATTAGTCGGTAAATTTCATCGAAAGAGATTATCAACCAAGCACTGGACTGCATTCATCTCGTTGAAGTAGAATAGGTAAAACCTGTAGAAGGCGATTCTAGACGCAATGTTTTTGCAAAGTCTAAACACCAAGAGATTATGTGTATACAAATAAGAGGATAGAGCAGTTTTTTCATGTTGTGTTTTATTGCGGAAAGTGAATACGAAGATCAACTTGCCGACATCTTATGCAAGGTAAATCCGGATCGCAACAATTGATGATGATGATGATGATGAAGGAATATCAAGGTGATAGCAGCTTCGAAGTGTAAGATTAGGTCTTATCTTCTGATTCATTCCCAGAAGAGAATTCAAGATATTCATTCGATTCGAAATTCGAATTGCCAGATTTGCTAAATATTTACAAAGAATCCGTTACGATAAAACTAAATTAGTATTTAATATACATGTACTGTGCCAACTGCGCGCCATTCCCAAATCCCAGAAAATGAAAGAGTGGGAATTGCAAATATGGCAGCAAACAACACAAATTATTCAATCACTTGAAAATCTAATAGTAAGAAACAAACTCTATTACCCCCCGCATTCGCTATTCTAAAAAGAGCAAACAAATCATGAGCAGCAAACTGATAGGCCCATCCAACCCTGCCCATTCACTTGATCCAAAAACTCAGCAGCAAATGGACCTTCATCTAACAGCGATGGCACAGCACAGTCGAGGAGACTTGCGAATCCTCATGGGAGCATTTTTTTCATTTCTGAACAGGAAGACTGGTGAGTGGCAGTGGTGGAAATATCCCAACGCTCTTCTTTAATAGTTTGTCGCTCTTGAAACATTTGGATCTCGACATTGGTTTGGCTAATAGCCTTTTCGTTCTCATGTCTGTGTTTTCCTTGACTAATCCACGATGTCCATGATATACAGACTTTTTCATGGTGCCGCATCCTGATGATGCCGACGGTCCATTAAAAATGGGATTTAGAGAGGGCGATGCTGAGAAGTTACTCTTGGCTAGTTTTCGATCGTTTCCGTTGCGTCGAATGCCTAAACAGACGCAAGATGAAAAAGTTGGTAAAAATGGTTTAGGCGATAAGAAATGTGAAGGAAAAGGTGACACAGCGCCAGAAAATGCTGCGGTAGAGAAAGAGAAAGAAGCAACAAAAGAAAAGTCGATTGTTAGGCTTACGGAGGAAGGGAAACAAATTCCAGTTGGAAACGGTGGATGTTCATTGAAACGAGGTTATCAATGGACTCAGACAATTGAGGAAATTTCTGTTCTGATACCAATTGCGAAGGAAACGAAAGGAAAGGATTTGAACGTGGATATACATAATTCGTCCGTTTCTGTCAAATACAAAAATGAAAGTGGCAAATCGATCCTAGAAGGATCGCTTCATTCAAAAATAAGAAAAAGTGAATCGACTTGGAGCATCGAAGGTGGTGTCATTATCTTGAATTTAGAGAAGCTGAAGAAGGGATGGTGGGACACTGCTTTTGAAGGTGATGAAGCCATTGATACAACACTTATTGGTAAGTTACATAGGCATAATTAGCATGGATGTGCAACAACGTCGTTAAGTGAACAAAAGAAGTACACGAATGAATGGAGGAATTATGAATTTCTCAATTTTCATGACGACACGAAGTTCTGTGTCGTTGTTGGAGCTGATCTATCTCTCGGTTTGGAAAGAACTTTTCTGCTTATTCAAAGATGCGACTTTATTTTATTGCTTACTCAATTACAACTCCTTTGCTCATAAACATTTTTCACTTTCCCAAGATTCAACTCGTAAAATAGAGACCTATGATGAGGCTACCCAAGCAAAGTTGCGTAAGCTACTTTTTGATGAAAATCAGTTAAGACAAGGATTGCCTACTTCTGACGAAATATTAGGGGTAAAGCCCGACATTCCACAGCTTCCGAAGGGCGTTGAGTACCTCGATTCATCTACTTTAGATAAAATTGCTACGAAGAAATAGTCATAATGACTTATGAGCTCTAGAATAAAGTATTAGTAAACACCTCCAAGACGTCCTGGGTTCAAAAATCCACGTATAATGGTAAACGGGATATCTCGTATATATGCTTTCGTGAGGAAAACAAAAGCCAAAGCCGCATAAAAGTACGAAAGTGGTATAATCGACTTATATTCGCCGTAACTAGATTTGAGAAGACCAAAACTTCTTAATTGCGCATTTGAATCAGAATCATTCCAACGACTGCGTTTGGCTGACCATGACTTCTTGAAATTCGGTGCGAAGAAGTGTCCCATAATCATGCCGGCAACAAATCCACCAATGTGCCCCGCATTGCTCACTCTTGAACTCATAAATCCAAAAATTATCATTGAAAACATGTTGTTTAAAACAACATTGCTCTCTTTATCGCGATCCATCTTTCGTAACAAAGTGAAGAGCAAACCATTAAGTCCACAAATTCCTCCTGATGCTCCGAGACACGGCGTTCCGTTACCACCTGTAACAATGTCATGAGAGAAGTTTCCAGTTACAATGGATGTCAAATAGACAGCGAGGTAAAGAGGAGCACCAAATCCCTTCTCTAGAAACATTGGCAACTGGTAGAGCGACTGCATGTTCACAAGGAGATGAATTGCGCTTCCATGGAGAAACCCCGCGGTCAAAAATCGATGTGGTTGAAATCGTGCAAGTTTTCCAGATACGAAGTAAAAATCAGTTGTAAATGGTCCATAGCTGCTTATTCGACGAGTAGGTAGACGAAAGGAAATAGGATTTCCACCCCAAATATTTTGTTCCAAAACTTTAGATGCGCTAATTCGGCGATAGCCGAATCTCGAAAGGTAACGATTCAACTTAGGCACATATGATACTGCTGAGGTTATTTGCAGAATATAGCAACAGACATTTAAATAAATGAGCCACTGCTGAAATGATACATTTTTGAAACGCGATTTCAAATAAGTTTTCATCTTGTTTATACGGCGGTGCCCAATCAGTTGCCTCTTTTTCGAACGCATTTTTGTTACTTCGACATCAAGCACTGGATTTTGTTTCCCTTGTCCGTTTAAGAATTTTTGGATGTTTGCATCAAAAGCGTCCTTTCCATTGTCTAATCCCTCTTGAATAATTTTGTGATTTTGAGCAATGATCCTATTAGTCTCATCTCCGAAGTCATTTCCTTTACTTTGAAAGAAAAACACTTTTCTAGGAGATTTATCAGATTTGATGAAACCCCGTCTTTTTGCATCAAAATTTGTCATCTTTCGGATTCCATCGCCCGCGATGCTATTCCTACCTTCAACTTTTTTTGTATGCTCCTGAAGACGATCTCTATTCTCAGCTATTTCATTTGATTGCGCTTTAATCGCATTTTGTACGCGACTGACCATACCCTCTCTCAAGTTCTCAATATTCTCCATCATACTATTCTTTCTCGTCTTGTCTTTCTTAGATTTAAATTTTGACTGTTGTGCTTGTATTACTTCTGGAATAATTTTGCTTGCCTTTTCAGATTTCTCAGTAACTTTCCTATATTGCTCCTCAACCACCTTTTCTACTGGGGCCATAACAGGATGAATTCGGCCACCGTTCGTTATGGTATCACGAAATTCTTTACTGAAATATTCGAATCCATCTTTGACTGTATCAATTTTCCTAGATACCACATTGCCCACTTCCTCAACCTTCTTAACTGTGTCCTGCATTTGCTTTACTGGGGCCATGACAGGATGAACAAGTCCTCCATTTGGTAAACTATTTCGAAATTCTTTGCTGAGAACATCAAAGCCATCTGTGCCAATCACTGGCTCACCACCAAGCTTCTGTATCCTGTTTGGAACGGATATATTACCAGAACCCTCTTTAACTGTATCAATGTCCTTAGCTACCATATTGCCCGCTTCCTCAACCTTCTTAACCGTGTCCTGGATTTGCTTTACTGGGGCCATGACAGGATGAATAAGTCCTCCATTGGGTAAACTATCTCGAAAATCTTTGCTGAGAACATCAAATCCATCTGTACCGATCTTTGGCTCACCACCAAGCTTCTGTAACCTGTTTGGAACGGATATATTACCAGAACCCTCTTTGACTGTATCAATTTTCCTAGATACCATATTGCCCACTTCCTCAACCTTCTTAACCGTGTCCTGGATTTGCTTTACTGGGGCCATGACAGGATGAATAAGTCCTCCATTTGGTAAACTATTTCGAAATTCTTTGCTGAGAACATCAAATCCATCTGTACCGATCTTTGGCTCACCACCAAGCTTCTGTATCCTGTTTGGAACGGATATATTACCAGAACCTTCATCGCTATTTCTTTTTCCTTTTCCTTTTCCTTTCTTGTACGTTATCTGATGAATTCGCCCAGTGCTTTTTAGAAAATCTCTACTCCGTCTTTCTATCTCTTCTTCGCCATGCCCTCGATTGCTTTGCAATGACGCCATATTCCTCTGATTATGAGACGAGTATAACATCGGTGCAAATGCGTGGACTGTCATCACCATTGAAGAGGGAAAAGAGGAGTGGAAATATATCGCCAGCACCATCGTCGTAAGAAAAGTAGATTTCGTAATAAAAGGACGACTACTTCCATGGCCTTTCGTTCTATTTGGTTCGTTCATTTCGTCCCTCGTTGCAACAGAAACGATGGTTGCTGCACCAATACACGGTAATTTAAGTTGTGTGATGGTGATGTGTGTGATGTGAGATGTGACGCCTAAAAATCTTTATAGAAGTTAATAAAATAAAAGCATACAGTTTAAAAAAATCTTAGGTTTCGGGTTTCAGGTTTCACGACGACATGAATGCTCCTGCTGTGGGCTAATATAGTCCAATGACCAGATATTTCATTCATAGCTGTGTAGGGTTCACATATCATGCACAATGCACATCATAGTCATAGTTTTGTCAAGCTCCGGCGCGACACCGACACACACAATCGAATCGAAAACTACGCACTTTTCACAATGTCAAGAGGGGACGGACTCTGTTTGTTCGAAGTGCACTGTGTAATAATACCATAGTCTAATGTACCCTTCACAACAGGTTCATTTAGAAACAAAAGAATTAATCCTTAATCTATCATTTGCAACTATTAAACAGGCCAACCCAACAAATAGGCTCAGAAGGTTCTTTCCACTTTTTGCTACAAAGTCGGTGTCAAATACTTGAAAGTCGACAAGGACCAACAGTTGGTTGGGAAGACGCAGGTAGCACAAATCTGAAAGCTGGTTGCGGAAGTCTGAAGCTCAAACAGCTAAGCGAGAGAAGTCAAGTTGTCATTGTCATAAGTTAAGATACGTCGCGGTGAACGGTTGGCATGCGTTGATCAACTTTTGATAGAGTTTCATTATGTTATTCGGAGTTATATTATCTCTAGGATTAGTACTAGTAGTTGTCAATATTATTGTTTTACACCCGGTTAATGGACTCGATATACACCGCAACAAACGTGCTAATAAAATTATCATTACAACATCCAATTTCGGGGTTGGCAAAAACAGGGAAGGCCAGGAGGGGGTCAACGCGTATGATAACCTTCATAAATCAACTGGATCTATTGTTCTTGAGAGAATAAACGAAGCAGATGATTTCGTTATAAAAGTTCCACCAAAGAATGATGTGTCTTTCGTTCAGAAGATAAGCGTTGGGATAAGCCCGCGCAAGATGTTTTTGCGTCAAATAATTTCTATAAAAAGAATGATTTCATCAACTTTTGTTCCGAATATGAAGGTTTTACCCGAAGGCTATTGGTCCTACGTATACTGGAATGCACTTCAAGACCTATCAACTAGTTGTCGAAGTGTCTTGGCAACGCAACGAGTGCTGGAGGGTATCGGTGTCGGGCGCGAAGGTGCGACTGCTATATCAGCTACCCTAAATTTTATAGTAAGGGACGGAGCTGGCATGATGGCGGGCCTTATATTTACTGCGATGAAAGCATCCCACTTTCGCTACAATGTGAAGAAATGGAAGTTGTTTGCTGATTGTATTGTTGACTTGGGGCTTACTTTGGAACTATCAAGTACTTTGCTTCCTAGACAATTCTTTTTGCCTATGATATGCATGGCAAGTATGTGCAAGTCTATCTGCGGTGTGGCTGCCGGCGCAAGTGGAGGCGCCATTCAGGTTTATTGGGCTGACAAAGGATCAGACATCTCTGAAGTCAATTCAAAGTTTGGCGCACAATCTACCATAACAGGGGCCATCGGACTTATATTTTCTGCAATGTTCGCTCAATCAATCTCCAAAACAGGAAACGCTCATTTTGTTTGGCTAATATACACGATATTGACCATTGTGCACATCTTTGCAAACATTCAGTGTCTAAAGCACATTCACCTTGATTACTTCAATAAAGATAGGATGGACATTGTTTCAAGGCATTTTTTGGCAATTTGTCAAAGAGATGATGAGGAAGGACGTATTGAAAGTCGTGGTGAGTCAAAGTTTGAAATGAAGATGTTGACACCGAAGGAAGTTTCGAAAAAAGAATCTCTATTTTTCCTTTCGCTCAAACGAGGGAACTCTCCCATTATTTTTGGTGCGTCGATGGATGATCTTTATACGGCCACTTTATGTTCGGCAAATGATATTGTAAAACAGCTCGATAATCGATATATCATCAAAGTCTCTAAGGCGTTCAATAGAAGATGGAAAATCATTGTTGCTATGGATGTACAGGCTTCTGAAGAAGATTACCTGAAAGCCTACTTTCATGGCATATTATTGTCTACACTACTATACGCTCAGAAAGTAGAACCGTCTTCTACATTCGATCTTATTGAAAACAAAGCAGCTATGATATGTCAAAACTTGTGGAATGAGTACAAAGTTCTTGCTATTCAGGCCGGTTGGAATTTACAAAAATCAGCATTAGCTTCACATACAGAACGCGCATATGGCTTGGTAATTTCATAATTTAATTAGCTCATTTGAGCTGAATTTTATTTGTCTTGGTAAGATCACTTTGCTTGTATTTTTTGAATGTATGAACGCGCACCACAGAGGATAGCCAAGGGAATGGGTCCATTATACTATCCTTTGGAACATGTCAAAGTGGAACAATTATACCAGAACAGGCCTTGGTGCTTTAAGAGAAAGGAATGCCCCCTATCAGTACATGGATGGAGTCAATCACGCAGATGCTGTAGTAATAGGAGTCTTAAAATATTATGAGCTAAAAGATTATCTGTGTTCTTTTCTATGTTACTGACAGACGGACAAAGTGTCTTCCCTTGTATGATGCTCTTTCTGAGCTACTGATTCATTTACTTGCTTCAGATTCTTGACTGATTTATGTATGCCTTGCTGGTCAAACTTTCGCTTTTTACAATCGACTGTTGACGAATCAATGTCCAAACCTTCAGGATGATAATTTTAATACTTAAGTATATATTTCAACTCGTTTTGAAGCACCCACTGCATATCTGAAGATTTGCTTACACCTTAAACATTTCTTTCTCTCCTTCGTAGGAGCCACAAGTGTTATGAAGTGTCACACCATACGTCGTTGTATTCTTTCTGGGTCGAGCAAACGACTTTCAATATCCATGCTGCATTCAATTCCGAACCACGCTCTCGTTATTAGAGTGGAAGTGGTCATGGACGACAAGAACTCGTTTAAGTGCTGAAGTGTTCGAACGAGTTCTTTTCGTCCGTGAACATCTCAATTCATAAGGTTATTCAATATAATGGTATGATCAGGCTTCCCTTCACTTCTCAAGAGTTCCAAAAAATACGTTTTCGTATGTACGGTCGTAATGTCAATTCGATAAATGGTACGTGTTGGACGTAGACCATTTGAGATGGATGGATCAGGCTTTATGGGAATTAATTTGGCAAGACTGATTTATTCTTGAATGTTCATGCGATTCAATTTGGCAAGATTGATTATTCTTAGATGTTCCTGATCCAGTGTAGAGAAATCAAATTATGTGAGCGTTGTTCCCAAAATTTGATTTATTTTATCTAATCAACGGAACGTTTGTATTTATTTTTCTCTTTAAGATTTTGATAACTCTCACCATTCAAATTGAAACAGCAGAACTGGATAATAGTTATTCAACT
>Ga0115008_10000856_pt1 | contig 23799 bp, 22 predicted proteins | sample FraStrMetagenome_FD_87164 | JGI IMG/M metagenome (GOLD analysis project Ga0115008, IMG submission 87164) | Marine eukaryotic phytoplankton communities from Arctic Ocean - Fram Strait ARC3M Metagenome | ecosystem: Environmental > Aquatic > Marine > Oceanic | place: Fram Strait | collected...
ATCTTGATCAAAATCGGACGCTGAACTGAGATAAAAATTATCACTGACCGATGAGGAATATAAGCAAGGTACATCACTGGCCGCTAACATGCGCTCAAAAGCAGCATCGGCAAGATCAGCTTGATTCTGACGCATTTCAACAACATTTAAATCATTAAAACGAAGTGATGAATGCTTATTGATTAATAAGCGAGCCTGAGTGAGTAACGCATGCGCTTCAATAATCATGCGCTGGCACTCAGATTGAATCGAAGTTTCTAACTGTTGAAGGTAATCATTTACCGTTGATGGACTCGCACTTAACGCAATAAGCGTCTGATCAACTTCGGTAATCGATTCAGCAACCGCATCTATAGCGTTGTCACGACCACAATAGCTTAATACAGCAATTGCACGTACCAGCCTTTTAAGCTGACGTGAAAGCTGATTACGATGCCATTGATCGGCTTGTGTGACAAACTCATCCATCTAAAATCTATACCCTTAAATCGAGACCTGTAGCTAAAACTGCAGATATCCTTATCAAATTTATTGATTAGAAATCACTCAAACAGTCTGCAGCAAGCGCTCAGCTATCTAATTTCTAATCTTCATAAGGTTTAGTCTAGAAGAAGCTAAGCATCTAGCCAGTCGAGATAGGCAATAAATTGACAGTAAAGGGGGATTTATGGGAGGTTAATCAAGAAGTTTGGTACGTAACTTAAGCGCAGCCTGACTATGCAGCTGGCTAACACGTGATTCACTCACGCCTAGCACAAGGCCAATTTCTTTAAGATTGAGCTCTTCTTTGTAGTATAAACTCAGTAAAAGTTGATCGCGCTCTGGCAGAGCACTTATTGCTTCGGCTATCTGTGTGCGCTGTTCATCACTTTCTATTAATTTATCGGGGCCATCGGCTGTATCGGCATATAAGGCAGAACGCGTTAACCCTTCATCCGCTCCTCCAACGCCATTGTTTACGCCTACAACTTCATCAAAGCTGCATAATCTAGCGCTCATGGTATTACGCGCCATATCTCGATAATCTTCTAGCGAAACATCCAAGGATAAAGCTAACTCACTATCGGTGGGCGATCGTCCTAGTTGTCGCTCAAGTTTTAAATTCTCTTCGGCCAATCGACGCGCATTGCGATGCAATGAACGCGGAGACCAATCACCGCGACGCATTTCATCGAGCATTGCACCGCGAATACGAATTCCCGCGAATGTCTCAAAGCTCGCGCCTTTACTGACATCGTAATTACCCGCGGCTTCGAGCAGGCCTTCTAATCCTGATTGAATTAAGTCGTCGACTTGAACGCTATCGGGTAAGCGCGCTAATAGATGGTAGGCAATACGCTTTACTAATGAGGCATGACGCTCAACCAATAGCATGCTTTCAGCCTGACGGCTGTTTTCGCTATGGCTATAAGGCTGAGAAGACTTTGGCATAAACAATATAACGGCGGTAAATTAAAGAATAAAACTTAAAGAAATAGAGGCAACAAAACTTATCATTTTTTTATTTTTCATTAATTTATTTTTCATTAATTCAAACTCATTAAGATTTACAAAAGGCTTAGCGACTATTAGAACCGTCGACTAACTGCTCAACAAAAAACTCTAAATGTCCGCTTGGTACCGAGGTAACGGGCCATTTTAATAATTGATCGGCTAAGCGATTAAAGGCTTTTGATGATTCAGCTTTTGGATAAGCTTCCATTACCGCTTTTTGTTTTCGTACAGCTTTGCGCAAAGATTCATCGAATGGAACTTCACCCTCATAACGTAGCATTAAATCTAAAAATCGATCGGTAGTTGCTAGCAGACGCTCATAAAGCGCACGCCCTTCTTTTTCTGATCGCGTTTGATTTGCGATAATACGAAAAGAATTAACGCCATAGTCACGATTTAATAATTTCATTAATGCATAGGCATCAGTAATCGAAGAAGGTTCATCACAAACAACGACTAACACTTCTTGTGCGGCTCGAATAAAATTAACCACTGAATCTGAAATACCCGCGGCGGTATCAACCACTAATATATCGAGGTCATCTGCCATTTCACTGAAGGCGTTAATTAATCCCGCATGCTGCTGATGCCCAAGCTGCGCCATTGATTGCGTACCTGAACTGGCAGGAATAATACGAATACCATTAGGCCCCTCAACAATCACGTCAGCAAGATCACAGTCGCCAGCATAAACATCTTCAAGGTTTCGTTCAGGCTTTAAGCCCAACAGAATATCAATGTTAGCCAAGCCTAAATCAGCATCCAACAGCAGCACTCGCTGCTCGCGTTGAGACAATGCAATACTCAAATTAATAGATACATTGGTTTTACCGACACCACCCTTGCCACCAGTAACAGCAACAACGCGGACAAAATGCTTATCGGTAGACAAGCCTGTAGAGTTTTTTTGATTAAGCAACGTTTATCCCAGTATTCAAAATGAAAAGCAAAGCTTTGATAGAGGGTGCAATTCTATCCAGTTGCTAGCTCAGATGCATCCTCTGCGTGTAAATTGATTGTCGGCACGACCACATGATCAGTATCGCTATTCGTCTCATTGAATTTAAACAGCTTATTCATAAGCTTAGCTCGCTGCGGTGTTTGAATGTATTTAGGGAGTAAACCACCATCACTGAGATAATGAATCGGTGACTGCTCCGTCAATAAAACCGCCACTAACTCACCAATAGATTCAACTTGATCCATATGCGTCAATAAACAGCCAACACTATTCAGCTGCTGATAATGATGAATAGCACGGGTAATCCAACGGCGATCACCGGTAGCGGGTAAAACAGTTAAAGTCTTAACCTGACTCAATACAGAAAGCGCCGCTAATTGCTGCTGCGCACCAGGATTCTCTGGTGACAAACTCAGAGTATCAATAAGCACCAAACGTCGCTTCGCACATTGGGCAATACGATCAACCAAAGAATGATCTTTATCAACATAAAAAATCGGAATGCCAGTCATTGAAGAAAAACGACTCATACGGCCTGCGCCAGACTCACTGCTGGCATCATGAGAAATTATGGCGATATCTTTCGCCGAATGTTCAAGCAACCAACGAGTCGCTAACTTTGAAACAGCTGAAGACTTCCCTGCTCCGCTAGGACCTACAAACGCAACCACACCGCCCGCAGCAACAATATCGTCTTTCGCTACTGGCAGCACGGCCTCAATTCGGGTTAAGCATAACTGCCAAGCACGATTTATCGCCGCTTGGTCATTAGCTTGGCCGTGTACATCATGATGAATATCAAGATCATCTGTTAATGCACGAGCAAACTCTAAAGGCAGACCCATTTTTAATATTCGATTAATTAAAATATATTGCACAGGATTCGGCATTATTGGCGCCGTAACTTTAGGCGTCGACATTTTCTCTTCAAGCATTTTTTTAACTTGCTGTAACTCTTGCTGCAAAGTCTCAAAGGCTAATGCATCGCTAAACGGTGCTTTTAAATCACCAATACTTTGCGCTAAACGTGAAGCAGCAGAATGAACTGAAGCCTTGCTATCAATCGAGGGAGTCGCTTTTACAGCTAAGGCTGGCGCAGCCAACTCATCAGCATTTGAACGTCTTTCTTTAGCACGTCTATCACCACTTCGACGATCACTATGCATAGCTGCAAAGTCTTCGGTTGATGGCGTGGCGCCCGCTGGAAGAGCAATAATCTCAACACCGTTAGGTAGTTTTCTTGAAGAAAGTAACACGGCATCTGGCCCCAGCTGATCACTCAGCTTACGCAATGCGCGGCTCATATCGGCGGCGACTATACGTTGCTCATTTGCTTTATGTGTTTGCATCCAATAAACCTCTTAATGGCTTAGCCAATTATATTTTTTGTTCATTAAAAACGAGCTATTTACTCTAACCGCTTCGCCTTACCCGACTGTCGCCTCAATAGTCACTTGCTTATCATCGGGTATTTCGTTGTAAGACAACACATGCAATGCATGACTGCTAAAGCGCACAAATTTCGCTAATACCGGACGCAGTGGCCCAGGCACTAACAATACGGCTGGGCTGCCCTTTAACTCTTGCGCTTGAGCGGTTTCACTTATTGAGCGCTGTAACTGCTCAGCTAATCCCGGCTCTAATGTCACATCAGAACCACCACCTGCCGATGGTTTCAAAAGCATTTGCTCCATGGCCGGCGCTAAAGTGAACACTGATAAATTATTATTGCTGCCATAAATCTCTTGCACAATAGATCGAGACAACGCCGTTCTAACCGATTCTATAAGCTGCATAGGCTCAGAATTAACAGCAGCATTAGCAACTATCGCCTCGGCGATAGTTCTAAAATCGCGTACCGGTAACTGCTCGGCCAACAAGCCTTTAAGTACTTTTAATAATACGCTCATGCTCACGGTTTCAGGCACTAAGGTGTCAACCAACTTAGGCGAGTAACGCGCTAAGCGATCAATCATTTGCTGCACTTCTTCATGGCCTAACAATTCATGAACATGTTCTTGCAACAAAGTATTCATATGTGTAGCGACAACCGTGCTGGCATCAACCACGGTATAGCCCAAGGTTTGCGCATGGTCTTTAATCGCATTATCAATCCAGACAGCATCTAAACCGAAGGCAGGATCTTTAACCGGTAGGCCTTCAATGTTACCGAATACTTGGCCAGGATTAATCGCCATATGTCTATCAGGATGAACTTCAGATTCACCTAAAGTCACACCCATTAATGAAATACGATAGCCGTTAGGAGGAAGCTCTAAATTGTCGCGAATATGGACGGCTGGCACTAAAAAACCAATTTCCTGCGAGAGTTTTTTACGAATACCTTTAATACGTCCAAGCAATTCACCGCTTTGATTTTTATCGACCATAGGTATTAAACGATAGCCCACCTCTAAGCCAATAATATCGACCGGCGATACATCATCCCAACCCAATTCACCACTGGGTGATTGTGACTGCTGCGCATCGACTAAAGCCTGAGCGCGTGACTGATCTTGAACTACTTGCTCATCAAGCAGCACTCTTTTTTGTATAAAAAAAGCACCGGCGGCACAGGCGAACCCTAAGCTAATAAACGAGAAATGGGGCATACCAGGAATTAAGCCCATAACCACTAAAATACCCGCGGCTACCGTTAACGCTTTTGGCGAGGTAAACATTTGATCAACTACCTGCTCGCGCACATCACTTTCACTGTTTACGCGCGTCACCATAATGGCAGCAGCAGTAGACAATAATAGCGAAGGAATTTGAGCAACCAAGCCATCACCAATGGTGAGCAAGGTATAAACTTCCATAGCACGAGAGAAATCTAAATCATGCTGCAACATACCCACACCGATGCCACCGAGAATATTAATCATTAAGATCAAAATACCCGCAACCGCATCACCACGTACAAACTTACTGGCACCGTCCATAGCACCATAGAAATCGGCCTCACTGCCAACTTCCTGACGACGCAGCTTAGCTTCGTCTTGAGTCAATATTCCGGCATTTAAATCGGCATCAATCGCCATTTGTTTACCGGGCATAGCATCCAAAGTAAAACGCGCACTAACTTCAGAGATACGCCCTGCACCTTTGGTTACCACCACAAAGTTGATAATCATCAATATGAGGAATACGACTAAACCGACAGCATAGTTACCGCCAATTACAACCTCACCAAAAGATTGAATAACTTTACCCGCCGCATCACCTCCCGAATGGCCGTCAAGCAAGACGACACGGGTTGAGGCAACGTTAAGAGCTAAACGCAGTAAGGTGGCAACTAATAGAATGGTTGGAAATACAGCGAAATCTAATGGCCGTAGTGCGTAAACAGACACTAGCAGCACAACAATGGAGAGCGCGATATTGAAAGAAAACAAGGTATCAAGCAGGAACGGCGGGACCGGCAAAGTCATCATGCCGAGCAAGGTCAACAATAATAGCGGCACGCCGATATTGCCGCGTGCGGAGGTGCCGAATCTTAAAAATGCTTGTTCTACTGCCACCAGCTATTTACTCAAGTTAGTAAGACTAACCCGCATCAAACCATTGGAACATTCGAAGCTAGAAACCACTCGAAATCACTCCGACACTATTTTGACGCTGCGGGCGCTTTAGAGTTATAAATAGCAAGAACCAAACCACTTTTATGATTCAGACGAATAAAGACAAACTTTCTTTCTTAATGGCGCAAGTAGACAAAAACGCGATCTATCTCTATATCTATATCTTTCTATACAAACACTAACACCTACACTTCCTCGTCCAGATTACCATCCAAGTTGCCCTCAGCATCAAACTGGAGATCGCTAGGAATATCCAATTGGCTATCGAGTGAGCTGGCACGAATCGGACCAGCTGCTTTAGGGCCCGAGCGGGAAGCAGAAGGCCGTGCACGTAATTGGTAAATATAAGCTAGTACCTGAGCCACCGCCAAATACAACTTAGCGGGAATTTGATGATCAATTTCAGTGGTGTAATAAATGGCCCTGGTCAAAGGCGGCGAACGTAAAATGGGGATTTCATGAGCATTAGCAATCTCACGTATTTTAATGGCTATTTCATCAGCGCCCTTAGCGACAACAATAGGCGCACCCGAGCCTTCACTATCGTACTTTAAGGCTACCGAGAAATGCTCTGGGTTAGTAATAACCACATCAGCATCAGGAATGGCAGACATCATCCTCGATTGCGCTAACTCACGCTGAATCTGACGAATGCGATTTTTAACTTCAGGCTTACCTTCAGAGTCTTTATTCTCATCTTTAACCTGCTGCTTGGTCATCTTCAGTTTTTTAGCATTATCATAAATCTGAAACGGTACATCGATTGCCGCAATTATGATGGTCGCAGCACTCATGCCTAGCGCCGACCAAATAACTATCCATGTTGAGTGGCTCACAGCAGGTATTAAGGGCTCTTGGCTAATGGATAACAAATCTGTTTCCATCTGAAATAAAATCAACACCGCCACACCAGCAACCAATAAAAACTTAGCCACGGCTTTAAATAACTCAACCAATGACTTCATAGAAAACATGCGCTTTAAACCCTCGAGAGGATTAAGGCGACTGAATTTTGGCTGTATTGGCTTAGGAGAGATTAACCACCCACCCACTCCAATAGCGCCGACTACACCCGCCAACATTAACAAGACTAAAATAAGTCCTACTAAATCAAATACGCTACTCAAAGAGTCGCCGAGTTTGGCCGCCATCATATTTGGATCCATGGCCGCATTGCGATCAAAGCTAAAATTAGCCTTCATAATGGCTTGTAAACGTCCGGCTAAGCTAGCACCAAATATCAGCATCGAAATCGCACCAGTCATCAACAATAACGTTGTGCCTAGCTCACGAGAACGCGCCACCTGCCCATCTTCTCTAGCTTTTTCAAGCCGTTTGAGGGAGGCGTCTTCGGTCTTTTCCTGTCCACTTTCTTCTTCAGCCATGCCAGTGAATTCCTACTACGCTTTATTTATTACGCTTTGTTTCTGTTTTTTCTGTTTTTTTCTTTTTTCAGTTTTATTAATCAATAACACTTAGCCCATTCGTAACAATTCATTTAGTAAAATAAAAACTTCTTTACTCAGTTGTTGGTACTGCGGTAAAAAACCTGCCAAAGCCACCCATAAAATAAAAATACCAAACAATAAGGTAAACGGAAAACCCAATGAAAATATATTCAACTGTGGTGCAGCGCGTGTCATTACACCAAAGGCAAAGTTAACAATTAAAATAGCGGTAACCGCTGGCAATGCCAACAATAAAGCCGATGAGAACATCCAACCGCCGGCAGCCGCTAATGTATAAATAGCACTTTGATGAACCGTTCCACCACCTATAGGCAGTAGCGTAAAGCCCTCTATCATCACTTCAAAAACCACTAAATGACCGTTAAATGAGAGAAACAGTAAAGTGACCAGCAAAACATAAAATTGACTGACCACCGCCACAGATACACCGTTAGTAGGGTCAACCATTGATGCAAAGCCTAAACCCATTTGCATTGCAATCATCTGACCGGCTAATACAAATATATGAAAAAACAATTGCACTAAAAAACCCAGCACCGCACCTATTACTAATTGCTCAACGATTAGAAAGAACATCGCTAAAGATAAAGGATCAATGACAGGCAGTGTTGGCAATAGAGGAAAAATTAAAACTGCCGAAGATAAAGCCAAAAGCAAACGGACTCTAACCGCTACTAATTGGTTACCAAAAACAGGGACAACCATTAAGAACGCGGCAATACGGAAGAATGGCAAAATAAATTGCACTAACCAGCTAATAAGATCAGCGGGATCAAAAATCATAATGATCGCTCATCATTCACGCTTAACGGGTAAGGTAAGAAATTGTTTCAAAAATGAAGGCCGATATATCCATTAGCTCCTGTATAACCCAAGGCCCCAAGATGATAATCGTTAAAAGCGTAGCCATAAGCCTTGGCAAAAAACTTAAGGTTTGCTCATTGATCTGTGTAGCGGCTTGAAAAACACTCACCACCAAACCCACTAACAGGCTCGGTAAAATAATAGCTGCGACCAATACCACCACTAAAAAGAGTGCTTGACCAAAAATCTCAATAATCGACTCAGGAGTCATCGCTATAAGCCCCTATTTGAGTGGCGTTATAAATACATTGATACGATAACGGATTGACGGTAAAGAGCATCGTCATAAACCATAACTAGCGGCAAGGCTACCTATCACCATTGCCCAACCATCAACTAAAACAAATAGCATAATCTTAAAGGGCAAAGAAATAATAATAGGTGACAACATCACCATACCCATTGCCATTAACACACTCGCAACCACTAAATCGATAATGAGAAAAGGCACAAATAATAAAAAACCAATTTGAAATGCTGTCTTTAATTCACTGGTTAAAAAAGCGGGCACTAAAACAAAGAAAGGAATATCACTCGCTTCGGCTACGGCTTCAGTTTCCGAAATACGTACAAACATATCGACATCGGACTCACGCGTTTGCGCTCGCATAAAGGCATGAATAGGCTCCGATGCCAAGGCAACCGCTTGGCTAGAAGTAATTTGTTCTTGCATATAAGGTTGCAGTGCCTGCTCATTAACTACTTCAAATACAGGTCGCATAATAAAAATAGTTAAAAATAAAGCTAAACCCAGCATAATCTGGTTAGAAGGCGTTTGCTGCAAACCTAATGCCTGCCGAAGAATGGCAAAGACAATAATAATGCGCGTAAAAGAAGTCATCATTAACAAGAATGAAGGCAGCAAAGTTAGCGCCGTCATTAAAGCTAAAATTTGTAACGTTACCGTGTAATCTTCACCACCATCATTTCGCGGTGTCATCGTAAAGGCTGGAATACCTGGCACACCACTGGCTTGCGACTGAAGCGTCTCCATAGCCGAGGCAATATCACTGCTACTGATGCTCGAAGAAGCAGTTAAAGCTGGCTGTTCCTCTGCTGGTTGCGCATGAGATAGATGGCTAACGCCCATCAATAAAGACAGGAATATTATTAACGCAGTTTGTTTAATGAGGAGCAGAGACATAAATAGTTTCATTAGCTAACAGTCGACTCACCATCATGGTTCGAAGCTTTGGAGGAAGACGTCGATGATGATGACAACTTAGAATCATTGAGGATTTTAGCAAAGCTTCCGCGTAAACCAGCCTCTTTAGGCTCGATAGCAACACCCTCAAATTGACGTAATAGATTCACTCGGCCTGGCGCCACCCCTAGCAATAATTGCTCATCACCCACCTGCACTAGTACTACTTTTTCGCGCGTACCCACAGATAAAGCAGAGACCACTCGCATAGACTGTCCTGATCCAGTTGTCGTTAATTGAAGACGACGGACATACCAGGCAACGGCATAAATCAACACAATAACAAAAGCGAGACTAAGAATAACTTGAAGAACGGATGTCCCGCTAAACACAGGCGCAACAATGGGCTTATCAACCACGGCATCAGCCGCCGCAATATTCATAGCTGAAATAAGCATGAATATGCTTAAGGCATAACGAGCAATCATTTAAGCTTTTTAATTCTTTCAGAAGGACTGATGACATCCGTTACACGAATACCAAACTTCTCATTAACCACAACCACTTCACCGTGTGCGATTAATGTGCCGTTTACCAGTACATCTAATGGCTCACCTGCTAATCGCTCTAACTCAATTACTGAGCCTTGATTAAGCTGTAATAAATTGCGAATAGTGATTTGTGTTGAACCCACTTCCATCGCAATTTTTACGGGAATATCCAGGACTACTGCGAGGTCAGGGTTATCAGTAATGCTGGCATGACCATTGTTTTCGCCACCCAGCTCACTTAATACTGCTGCAGTTGGATCATCCGCCATTGCAGAATCAGTTGAATCACTATTGCCGTTCTCATCAGTCATGATTTTCTCTCTTACCGTTTTATTTCATTATTTTGTTAAATGTTCTGCAAAATAATGTTTCGTTTCGTTTCGTTTGGATTCGCTATAAGCATCAGCCTATTCCGTCTCCGGAGTCGCCAAGCTAAGTCATAAATCTATGTGATTAATCTGTATCGTCAATCGTTGTTCGCTCTACAATTTCCAAACCTAAATTACCTCGCGATGTACCCATGCGGGTTTTATAAATAGGAACACCATTGGCACGCAGCGTTAGCGTTTCAGGAATATCAACAGGAATAACATCACCCTGCTTCAAATCGATAATGTCGCGTAAGGACATTTGCTTTTCTACAACCGTACACTCTAAATCAACACTTGCCCGAAGAATGTCTCGGCGTAAAGCCTTTATCCAACGCTCATCAACTTCATGAACATCACCTGTCATTCCTGAATCAAGAATATCTTTAATAGGCTCAATCATGGAGTAAGGCATAGTGATATGCATATCGCCACCGCCGCCATCTAACTCAATATGAAAAGAGCTGACAATAACCGCTTCACTCGGGCTAACAATATTAGCCATTGCCGGATTCACTTCTGAACCTACGCAATCGAACTTCATTTCAAAAAGGGGTTTCCATGCTTCTTCTAAATCTTTAAACGCTTGCTCTAAAAGCATTTGCACAACTCTTAGCTCTGTAGGGGTAAACTCACGCCCTTCAATTTTAGCATGATGGCCATCACCACCAAAAAAGTTATCGACTAGTTTAAAAACCAACTTAGCCTCTAAAACAAACAGCGCCATACCTCTTAAAGGCTGAACACGCACCATATTTAAGCTAGTTGGCACATAGAGGGTTTGAATATATTCGCCAAACTTCTGCACTTGTACGCCGCCAATAGATACTTCAGCGCTGCGCCTTAACATATTAAATAAGCTGACACGGGTGTGCCTTGCAAATCGTTCATTGATAAGTTCAAGCGTCGGCATTCGGCCGCGTACAATACGGTCCTGCGAAGTTAAGTCATAGCTTGTAAAATCGCTATTCTCAGAACCTTCATCAGTTTCAGTCTCAATGTCGCCATCGTCTACGCCATGCAATAGCGCATCAATTTCTTCTTGAGACAGGATTTCATCAGCCACAATTTTTGCCTAATCTAATACACAGTTTATTTATTGGATAATCCACTTTCTTGCATAAAAATGCTTTAACACTCATTTATAAAACTATAGCGGTGTACAGCTATAGTTGTTTAAAACAGGTAGCATCATTGCATAACAAAGTCGGTGAACAAGACTTTTTCAATGCCCGGCTTACCCATTTCTTTATTCATTATTTCTTGCACTGCGCTTAAACATTCTGCACGCAGCAACTCTCGCCCCTCAGGGGTTTGCAAGTTTTCCGCTTGCTGGCCGCTTAGCAAAATAACTAAGCGACTTTTAATACTGGGTCCGTGCGTCATTAACGCATCAATAACATCTTGTTCTCGAGTGACTAACGTCATACCGATTTGAAAAAGACGTGGCCTACCATTAACTTCATAGTAAGTTTTAAATTTTGGGTTTAAAGCAAAGTAAATCGCTTTAGGCTCTACAACCTCGGCAACAACATCGCTGCTTTCATCATCGCTACCCGAAAGCATAAAATATGCCCCGCCTGCAGATGCCAAAACAATCACGACAGCAATAATAATGAACAACTTAATCGGTCGCTTTTTAACCTCTCCATCAGTTGCTTCAGTCGCTGCTCCAGCATCAGTGCTGTTCTTACCTTTTACATCAGGCTTTACACCAGTGTCTGCCTGATCTTGAGCATCATTTTTTGCCATGCCAATATACCGTCGCTTTTGCGCCTATAGGGAGTCAAAGCAAGTCCTGTGCCAGCGAGCGCATATCGCGGTAAAGACTTGATAGTTGGATAAATATTAGTCTAGATAGCGGCGGATCGGGCAAGTTGAATAAAGATTTTACTTTTTAAACCTAGAACAACGGCGAAGAGTCGAGAAAGGAAAAAGGGATTGAGATTGGAATAGAGATAGGCAAAAGGAAAATTAAGAAGCGAAAAGAGCGATTACAAACAAAGATTAGGCATAGGCATCTATGAGCCCATAGTTCAGAGCAATAGTTTCGGTTTGTGATATCGGTGATTGAACACCATCAGCTTGCGTTTCTAGCAAAGAATCATCGTCATCTTTTTCTGATTGCGCCCGGCTATCAAAATCACTTTGCTGGGCATTGGCTTCTTGCTCGCCACTATTAATATCAACATCAATCAGCTCCATGCCCTGCTCACTGAATAACTCACGTAAACGAGGTAAGCTGGCTTCTATAGCTTCACGCGTGCTGGTATTGTGACTAGTAAACACAACGGTGGCACTGTCCTGCCGCTGATCAACACGAACTTGCATTGGCCCAAGCTCAGCAGGATTCAAATGAATTTCGGCCGCTGCTATGCCCTGACCCGTTAGCCAAGCAACACGTTGTAATACTTGGCTTCCCCATTGAGCACTGCCCAATGGTAATTCCAGCTGAGTATTAAATGCTTGAGTAAGCGATGGGTTAGCAGCTGCTCCAGCAGATTGCACTGCACCGCTTCGCATATTGCCGGTAACAGCCAGCATCGAGTTTTGTGCCGTAGACAAATCTTTGACTGCTAACTCAGTCATACCAACTTGATGACTATCAAGTGAGAATCGCTCTGTCGTAACACCCAGCGAAGTTAACGGTTTAAGAGAAAAATCGGTAGCATTGGACTTAAGACTCGAAGCCGCAGATAGAGAATCGGCGAAAGCTTGATTAGATAGAGAATCATTAGTGGACTGCAAACCTTTAACCACTTGTGATAATGCAGCCAATAAAGACTGCCCAGCTTCGCCTTTATTCGCGACACCCTCACCTAGACGCGCCAAATTATCGGCGATTGCTATTAACTGTCGCTCAAGATTCTGCGATCCCGCTAAACCGTTATTCCCCAAAAGCGCTACACCGCCAGAGCCAGTAATAGACGATAGATCATCTCCAGCCTTCTGACCCGAACGCTTTGCAGCTATTAAATCATCGATGTATTGACGAATATTAGCGGCAATTGCTGGCAAATCACTGCCGCTAAGCGGAAAGCCATTGCCCTCATCACCGTCTCCAACCTTCGTACTCAAATCTATTTGCTGCTCTAAATAATCGTTCAGCAGTGTTTCTACTTCTCTTAACTGATCAATATCTTGATCAATATTTCTATCAGCAACGGTAGACTCCGATGCCTTAGCACTATCTCTTGTATCAGAAACCTCTTTAAGACCCTTTTTAAACAATGAGTTAGCGTCTTTATCTCGCCCAGAATCTACTCTCTCGCCCGCCTTTCTATTGGCAGAATCAGTATCGGATACTGGCGCAGGTAAAGGTACAGGCGCAGCATTGGCAGAAACATTTAACGACATAATACAAAACTCATTGAGTAATCTTGTATAAGTACATTGCACAAGCAGTGCCAAGAATCAAAAGTGTTTAAGCATGAAATCAACGTTTTACTGCTGAGCATAAAAAGCGGCATTATAAGAAATATGATGCCGAACATAATGAGGAGCATAATGAGGTAAATAACAGAGGTAAAATGAAAAAAAGAGCGAAGAATTTGATGATAACAATATAGATATGATAAAAAATTGAAGTAGGCACTCAAGCTTGATTCTAGAATCTGAACCTTAAAAGCATGAGCGCCAAGCGCATTAGATTAAAGACGCGTTCGAAAAAAAGCTCGGACTACTGATTATCCTGATAAGCCCAATCGGATAATGCGGAAATAACTTCTTTAACCGCCTCACGTACCTGTGAAATACTCAGTTCTAAATCAGCGATAGATGATGAAACTGCAGCTGCCTCTAAAACGGCACAATAATCGGCTAACGGTTTAGCATGTAAGCTTAAGGCAGAGCCTTTAAGAGAGTGTGCAATATCTCGCATAGATGCTCTATCGACTTTAGCAATAGAGACTTCAAGCTTAATTAGATCATTAGTACAGTGGTGATTAAAATCACGCAGTAATTCAGGAAAATCGGCACCCAAAACTAGCTTGAGCGTATCAAGGGCTGATATATTAATTGGTTCAACGGCTTCTATCACGAGTGACTCCATATTTGTGATGAGTATACGACAAAAAAATCGTCCATGAGTATACGATTGTTCGCTTGCTTACTTTTATCAAGCGACTATTCATAAAACAATGAATATGACTTTATAAGTAAATGACTATAAGTAAATGGCTATAAGTAAATGGCTATAAGTAGTTAAGCACGATTCAAACTATAAAAGTTTTAATCTGCATTATTGTGAGTCCATTACTCTCGAATATTTCAATTTTTTATTATTGTTTTTACACTTTAATTTAATTTTTACACTTATCGATTTTTAAATATGACTTATCAGAAAGGCTTATTCTTTTAACTTCTTAGCAGCTAACTAGACAGCCCATTTGAATTCAACTCTAGCGTGATTTCCACAGCCAAGATATTCAATTTTAGAACAAATAGATTGTAACAAAGGAATACCTCGACCAGACAAAACAGCTTGTGATTGATGTGAGGCCTCATTGAATGGCTCTGCTAGCGAAGCTAATTCAGCATGATTAAAGCCCTTACCCGAATCTTTAACATCAACAACCAGCAAACCTTGCTGGTCATCACCTTGGTAATCCAAAGTAAAACAAACAGTACCTTGCTTTAGCTCATTAAGATGGTCATTGCGCGCACTATAGTAAGATTTAAACCCTTCAGGCGCTTGCTTGAGCGCAGAAGACAATCCCAGCAAGCCATGCTCGAGCGCATTATTATAAAGCTCAGTGATAATCGTAAATAGCTGCCCGCTATAACGACGCAGTGTAGGCACTTCCATTAGCAAGTGAAGCAATAAAGGAACCGGGTCTTGGTAGCGCAAAGAGTCAGGCCTAAGCTCATAGCTAAAATGCCATGATACAGGCTCGGCCGTTATTGTCTTTTGAGACCTTTTATACATGGCAGCAAAATCACTCGCATTAACCATGCCCAGCTCAACCAATGAAATATCATCAGCACGTGAATGCTCACCAATAAAGTCGATGACTTGCTGCTTAATAGCTGCAAAACCTTTTTCGGGATTCGCATTAACTTGTCCACTAATCGCTTCCAGTAAACGCTCATCACCAAACTGCTCGCCTTTATCATTGGTCGCCTCAAGCACACCGTCAGATAATAGATATAAGCGATCACCAGTTAATAAATTAAAGCGTGTGGGTTTTGGCTGATACTCGCCTGCACCCACAATACCCAGCGCTAAGCCATTAGAGCTAATTGCTTCAATCGTTGAGCTGTCTTTACGAAGTACATAACTATCAGGCAAACCAGCATTCCAAATATCAACAATACCTTCATCAAAATTCAGCTGCACAACACTGGCGCAACAAAATACGCTGACAGGCAAAATAGCATGCAACTTAGCGTTTAATTCTTTAATGATATCGGGCATAGAAAAGCCCTTTTCAACCATGCTATAAAAAGTAGATGCTAATGGAATGGTTCCAATCGCGGCAGGTAAACCATGACCCGTAAAATCGCCAAGCAATACAATAAGGCCACCACTGGGCGTTGGCGCTGCTAATAAAACATCGCCATTAAATACGGCAATCGGTGATAACCAATGACGAATGTTCGCCATATCGATACCGTTATTTTGAGAGACTTTATTAAACACTTCTTCAGCAAGCTGCTGCTCATACATTAAGTGTTTATGATGATCCATGATTTGCGCATTTTGCTGCTGAACCAATGTTTGCATTGCGGCAATTCGTATTTGAGAGGCTATTTTTGCAGAAAATAATTCTGCAGTATATTCCGATGGCTCGGCAGAAGTTTCAATATAATCGTGCGCACCCGCAGCCATTGCATCAATCAATATTGCAGAATCATCAACACCGCTCTGAGATAACAAAACAATGGGAACATAACGCTGACCAATTAATGTTTGAAGATAACGAACTGTATTTGCAGATTCAAGCGCAACTAAATCGGTGGACAATAAAATGATATCGAAAAGGTTTATAGAATAACCATCGATATTATTCGTATTTAAAGACTGGGATTCATTATCGACTGATTGCGTAAAAGTATCTAACGAGTGAATAACGGTGAGATGGTAAAGATGGGGATCAAGGAAATTGACTATAGAAAGCGAGTGGCTTTGTTGAGGTGCTAACAGACAAATATTAACAGGAGATTGCTTTATAGGTTTCTCGCTGGGCAGATTAGCAGACAAGTTAGCAGGCATAAGAAAACAATACCTAAAGTAGAATAGCTAGAGTAAATAGCTTTTGATAAAGACATCAAAAGCCTTATTGAATCGTAAATAAACGGCCAAAGTTAGATATCACTAAAATCTTGCGTACATCATCATTACAGTTAACGATTTTTATTGAAGAGTGATCTCCACCCGCATAGTCTCTTAGTAATAACAGCATACCTAACGCAGAACTGTCCAAATAAGTCGTCTCAGTCATATCAACTGAAAAATGTTGCGGCAAGCCATCGAGGTCTTCATACGCACTGCGAAAATCCTGATGCGCGCTAAAGTCAAAGCGACCTTCTACATTAATAATCAACTCACTTTTAGCAACAGACATTGTTGATGAAATAGGCATTACATACTCCGACTTACTATTATTGGCTGAGCAGCTCGGTCAACTATCCTCGTTTACAGTGTGATTTTTCACTGGCCGAAACAACCAAAACCATCGTGGTTAAGGTGCTTTGTTCTTTCAGATTAGCGCAAATCTCACAGTACGCCAGAGGAACGGCTCACAAATACGAATAAAATTTAAACAATTTAATAAACCATACACTATAAGTGGAATTTCGATGATCAAAACAGAGGGGAAAAAGAGTGCTTATAAGAGCGCCTAAAAAGAACAAAAAGGAGCTAAGAAAGAAAAAATAGGTAGGAAAATCAATGAGAAGAACAAGATAGAAGAAAATGATAATGGCATTTACTTAAAAGGTTTATCGCCTTTTAGCATCGTATAGCGAGAATCTAACGGGCCTTTAAAGTTTGGTGTAAAGCATTCCAGCGATCGTCATTCTCGCGATCGGCTCTAATAGCTTCACGATGAAGCTCATCTCGACGACGAATCTCAACCAACTCTTCTAAACGGCGCTGCCTGGCATGCAATTGAGACCAGCGAGCGTTATCTACCTGACAAGTATCATCTGCTCTATCTAATTGCTGCTGCTGTAAATCAGTGGCATAAGATAAATCATTCATAAAACGGCTAAAGTTTTGCAGGTCATTCACTGCCACGCCTTTTTCGCCAGATGCTACGCCTGCGGCATAGTCGTCTTTGTAACTTATCAAGCGATCAAGCGAATGTTGATTTTGTTGCAACGCGGCCTGGCTTTGCTGTAAGCGAATTAATTGCTGTTGCTCTCTAAGCGCAGCGAGTCTCGCAACAACAGCCAAACGTTTTGACTTAGCGATTGCCAAGAGCAATACCTCCTCTTCGAGGTGCCTCAATCACATCTGCATCAACTCGATCAGCCGATGCGGACTGATTATCCACTGCCTCTACCGGCTCTAATATCGTCAAGAGACGGCTAAGACTATTCGGTAGATTAATGGGCTCATTTAAACCTTGTGATAAAAACGCCTGTATTTGAGGCTGCCTAGCAATAGCTAAATCCGTAATGGGATCAATACCCGAGGTATAAGCCCCAACACTTATTAGATCCTTACTTTGCTCAAAACGTGAATACAATTGTTTAACTTGATTTGCTGCCAATAAATGCTCAGGAGGAACAATACTCGACATCGAACGACTAATCGACGCTTGAATATCAACCGCAGGATAAATACCTTGGCCGGCAATATCACGCGACAAAACTATATGACCATCAAGAATAGCTCGCGCAGAATCAGCAACCGGATCGGTAAGATCATCACCTTCAACTAACACAGTATAAAATGCGGTAACCGAACCACCGTTACCCAAGCCGTTTCCGGCACGTTCAACCAACTGCGGTAAACGTGCAAAAACCGAAGGTGGATAACCCCTAGTTGCTGGTGGCTCACCCGTTGCTAAAGCAATTTCACGTTGCGCTTGTGCATAACGGGTTAATGAATCGAATAATAGTAACGTTCGCTTGCCTTCATCACGAAAATGCTCAGATAAACGCGCGGCATACATACCTGCTCGCAATCGCATAACCGGAGTCTCATCTGCTGGAGCAGCTACAACAATCGTTTTGCCCATGCCCTGTGAGCCAAGGTTATTCTCTACAAACTCTCGAACCTCTTTGCCCCGCTCGCCCACTAAAGCAACAATAACGACATCAGCCTCAGTAAAGCGCGTCATCATGCCTAGCAATACACTTTTACCCACACCACTGCCAGCAAACAAACCCACACGCTGACCGCAGCCAATGGTAAGAGATGCATTCACCGAGCAGACACCAACATCTAGTGGCTGACTAATAGGTTCACGTAGTAGAGGATTAATCGGCTCAGGATGAAATTTAATATGATCGCAATGACCAATAGGGCCTTTAGAATCTAACGGTTTACCCGTGCCATCAATAACACGACCAAGCAGTGCATTGCCTGCAGGCACACTATCACTACTAGCCATGGGTGTAACGCGAGCCCCCGGTTTGACCGAAGAGAAAGGACGCAAAGGCATTAAGAAAGTAATATCAGAATCAAAGCCAACCACTTCAACTTCAAAAGTGCTTTGCTCGCCATCATCCACTAAACAGCGGGCACCCAAAGCTAAATTAATACCGCGCGCTTCTAAGGTTAACCCAACAACGCGAGCAATATAACCAATTGCAACAGGCTTGGCTGGCGCAACACCATCGCTTAGGCAGCGATTAAAATAATCAAACATCACTCAAGCTCATTGAGTGCAAAGGTGGCATCAAGAATGGTGGTCATACGAGAAGAGCGAGTGAAGTCGACCAGACTATTGGCGCTTTCTACGCGGCAATCACCTAAGGTTAATTGCTCATCGCTTCGCAATGGCCAACTGTCCTGAACAAAGCCAGGAATTGATTCAAAGACAGCGAGGTCTTTGGGGTTAAGATAAATCTTTATATCCGACTCACCAATAGGTAAGGCATCAATCGCTTCACTGACAACCGCCTGAATACTATTATTGTCTGTAAGTAATTCGCGATAACAGACTTGCTCGGAAATTTTAGCCACTAACTCCGTCAGTACTGTTTGTAACGCTTCGCGCTGGCTACCGAGCGGTTGAATAACCGACTCTATAAGCTGCGTAAGAGAAGCCTGCTGATCGGCTAAGGTTACTTGAGCATGTTTCTCTACCGTTTCTGTTGCTCTCGATTCACCTTCGGCATAGCCTTTTTCATATCCGGCAATACGGCCTTCTTTAAAGCCAGCTTCTCGCGCCTCTCTGGTTAACTGCTCCAACTGGCCTGCTGACATTGCACGGTTAAGTTGCAATGCGGCAGAGAGATTATTAGCCGCAGCCGAACGGCGCTGTGCGAAGCCTGACAGCTGCCTAGGCTCATCGTCAGTACCGCTCACGATATGCTTTGCCTTAAACTCAGGTAAAAGCCAAGGCTCTGCTGCTATAACCTGCTCTACCGGCAAGACATCATTTGTCATACTGCGTCTCTAATATAAAAATAAAATAACGGTTTAAGTACAAATAACTTTTTAAACACAAATAAAAGTGAAAAGTGAAAAACTTAGAGCATCTCTTCGCCTGAGCCGCCTAAAATAATATCACCCGCTTCGGCCATTCTTCTTGCCACCGCAAGTATCTCTTTTTGTGCCGCCTCAACATCACTCAACTTAGTCGGGCCAGAGGCTTCAAGATCATCTTTTAACAAATCGGCTGCACGAGAAGACATATTGTTATAGATTTTTTCACGCAACTCTTCATCGGCACCTTTCAGGGCAATCATTAATATATCGGTTGAAATTTCTCGCAACAACGTCTGAATTCCACGATCATCAACATCCATCAAATTAGCAAAGACAAACATCAAATCTTGAATAGTCTCGGCTAATTCGCCATCGACTTCTGTTAATGCATCCATTAATTCAGCTTCGATGCTGCCATCAAGATTTGTCATAATGTCGGCAGCCACTTTAGTGCCACCAATCCGTCGCTTTTGCGCAGACGAGCCACCTGAAAATTGTCGCTCAAGAATATTATTCAATTCGTTTAATGCATCGGGTTGAACAGTATCGAGCTTAGCCACACGAATAACCACATCGAGACGCATATTTTCTGGCAAATAAGATAACACCTCGGCAGAAAGGTCTCCCTCAAGATAAGCAATAACAATGGCTTGAATCTGTGGATGCTCTTGTTTAATCACATCAGAAATAGCGCGCGCGTCCATCCATTTAAGCGTATCAAGGCCCTGCGTATTACCACCCAGTAAAATTCTATCAATAATACCCGATGCTTTTTCAGCGCCTAAGGCTTTGGTTAGCATGTTGCGCACATAGCTATCTGCGCCAATACCAAAGCCGGTAGTGTTAGTAATTTCAGCAATAAAAGAATTAAAGACGGCCGCTACTTTTTCGCGTTTCACATCACTTAATACGGCCATTGCCGTACCAATACGCTGTACTTCTTTAGGCCCTAATTGCTTCAGTATTGACGCAGCGGCTTCTTCACCTACCGTCAACAATAGAATCGAAGCCTTTTCGATATAAGGAATAGAATCGGCTAACTTTTTATCAATCACTTTTAGACCAACCTTGTATAACTTGTGCTACGCGATCAGGATCATCAGAAACCATATTGCGCACCATATCAATTTGATCTTCTAAACGATCGTCTGGCGAAGGCAATAGATTTTTGTTTGGCGAATTTAAAGTCACTTTACCATCGGGGCCAATAGTCTCAGTCAAACCATCTGACTGCTCCATTACCGCATGTAAAGCTGCTTTATGACGACCTTCTAGCTCTTTAATTTTTTGCGAATTTTCAGTTAAACGATTAAGCGTAGGTCGCAATACCATAAAGATAACCATCAAAAAAGCGGCAACCCCTAAGAACCATTTTAGCCCTAACCAGAAAATATCTTGCTCCCATAACTTCAAGGCAATAGGCGCTTCCATTTCTGGATCAACACGTAAAAATGGCGTGTTAACCACAATCACTCTATCACCGCGTGTTACATCATAGCCAACAGCGTTTTGAACCAAGACCGTTAAGCGCTCTAAATCAGAAGCATCCCAAGGTAACTTGCCGTTTCTCAGTGTTGGAGTCGCTTCACCTTCACCCTCAACCTCTTCAACGGCTATATCACTGGCTCTGGCTAGCAAATCATCAACAGCAACTGCAACCGTCATGCGGCGCACCTGACCTACTGCATTACGTGTATAACTAATTGTGCGATCTAATTCAAAATTGCGCGTTTCCAACACTCTTGAACGTGTTGGTTCTGGCAAGGGTTCTCCGGTATTAGGATCAACACGCGTTGAAGTGCTGCCCGACAATGGCGGCTGATTACTTAATGCACCTGGCACACCCGTAGAACCATCAGATTGCTGCGTTCGCTCACTCGTCGTTTGCTCGCTGCGCACAGCTGATAAATCAGGATTATATACTTCGGCCGTTTGTTCAACTTGGGTAAAGTCTAAATCGATAGACACTTCAGCTCTAAACTTTTGATCACCTACAATGGGCGCTAATAAGCCGTTAACACGCTGAAGTAAATCAGATTCAATTTGTCGTGTGTATTCAATTTGCCTAGCGGCCTCAGCGTATTTAGGGTCACTATCAAAATCTGATAATAAATTGCCTCGTTGATCAACAACCGTCACATTACGAATATTTAGTTCAGGCACACTGGACACTACTAAATTAGCAACCGCTCTCACCTGCTCTTCACTAACTGTGCGGCCCTGATAAGCCTCAATAAATACCGAAGCTCTTGGCTCACGTTTATCACGCAGAAACACTGTTGATTTTGGAATAGCCAAATGCACTCGTGCAGAACGCACAGCACCAATACTACTAATGGTGCGCGCCAACTCACCTTCTAAACTACGACGATATCGTGCGTTTTCCATGAATTGACTAGTACCAAGAGGCTGCTCTTGATCAAGTAATTCAAAGCCCATATTTCTATCAGCAGGCATACCTGCTGACGCGAGGCTTAATCGTGCTTGATGGATTTGATCGGCATCAACTAGCAAAGCACCTGAGCGTTGATCAATGCGGTAATCAATTCTATTTGAGTCCAATATTTCAATAATACTGGTTGAATCGAGTTGTTCTAGGTTGGCATATAAGGGCTTAAAATCTTTATCGACCATAAGCCATAGCGCTAAAGCCGCGCCAATAGCAACACTGGCTGCCAAACCAAACATTAGGCCGATCTGGCGACCGAACTCTAAATTTAAAAAACTCTCGAAGGTACCCGGTGATGATGATTCCATTACGGCGGGATCTGTAGCTGTACTCTCTGCCATGGCTGTTTTTCTATCGTTGCGTTAAATTAGGCGATATTCAATTTTACTGTTGTTCATGATCAAGGCTTAGATAGGCATATTCATAATATCTTCGTAAGCATTAACTAATTTATTACGGACTTCTGTCATTGCTTCAAAAGCGATGCCTGCTTTTTCTGAAGCCACAACTACTTGCGACAATGTCACGTTAGGGTCACCCAGTTGAAAAGATTCAGCCAGTTGGCTTGATTCTTTTTGGACGGAGTTAACTTGATTAACGGCATTGCTTAATAGCTGTTGGAATTCTACACCGCGGGTACCGGCTGCTTGGCTCACATCACCAGCGGCGGTTGCAGGTTCAAAACCTTGAGCGCGGCTTTTAAGAGCCCGCATTTCATTGAGTACTTGGCTAATATCTGGCCGACCCATGTCTACTCGATTTGTCATCTTATGCTCCGCGTGCGTTCTTCGCTGTCAATTATTTGTCGTCCTCGTGAAAGCTTCGATGGTGATTTGCTGATAATCACGCACTGACTCGTCGACAAATTGACTTTATCGACGGCTGAGAACATTCCTTATTGATCAATGCATTAAGTGCGCCAAGTTTTTTGTTAGGCACTTTAGATGGGGGCTTAGGGTTGGTGGCTTGATAAATTGAAGTGTGTATGGAAAATGACCTGTGTGTTATTTGATCGGCAGTGGCTTGATGACGACTTTCTTGGAGCTGTTTTTGAAGCTTTTTTAAAGCTCTGTTATTGGTAGGTTTTTTTGTTTTTAAGTTCAAGAGCGTCGGGGTTACTCTTAGTGGTGATCCTGTATCGTTTTTTTATGTGGTTTTTTTATTTTTCAATTAAGTTCGTCGGGGGTGGCCCGACAGCCAGTAACTTTTTGTCAACAGCAACAAAAAGTAACCAAAAAATGCCGCAATCTGACGAAGATTGATCCCGATATAACCTATTCGCTTTGGGGTGGTTTTATCCAGTACATCTTA
>Ga0115008_10000858_pt1 | contig 23761 bp, 22 predicted proteins | sample FraStrMetagenome_FD_87164 | JGI IMG/M metagenome (GOLD analysis project Ga0115008, IMG submission 87164) | Marine eukaryotic phytoplankton communities from Arctic Ocean - Fram Strait ARC3M Metagenome | ecosystem: Environmental > Aquatic > Marine > Oceanic | place: Fram Strait | collected...
CTCGTTTCAAAAATAACCGCCGTTTTGATGTGCAGAAATCTTTGGGATTTTTTTAAGAACCGTGTCTAAGAACAGTGGGGGTAGTCAAAATAAATTTTTTGCTGGCACATGTTATATTGGAAATTACGTGATCTGATTGGCTGTACAATATTTGCGTCTCCGAGCGCAGATTTTCTCGAAAAAATTATTTTGACTACCCCTATTGTACCAGATAGAATACTTCGTAGTTGTAATTAATCCTCTTCATCAGTTACTGGTTCGGAAGTCGGAAGAGGAGTAGTGGCAGTTGTTATATGATCGAAACATATAATACGCGTCATCGTTTTCCCTGTTGTTGAACCATAAATTCCCATATTCTGAATGGTATCCTCTGGCATTTCCAGCGCATGCTGCCTGAGTTGCAGCTTCTTTTGTTCTTCTTATAAATTGTACCCGACATATCATTAGTTCAGTCTGAGTCCTTATCGCCATACACCCTAGCGCAACTTTGAACCTTTTCTTGAACAAGGTGTTAGCTCCTTCCCTTTTGTGATCCGTAGAGCTCGCAGGAGTTATGTTTCCTGCTTCTTGTGATTCTGCAGCCACCTTCGCTAATGCTTTTATTTTGTTAACTTCTACTATTGTACTAGGTATAAATTACTAGTTTTATTAGTAAGATTGCTATCAAGAGGAGGTGAAACTAAGTAGGTAAGAGTAAATAAATGATCGATTATATTGGAGATGGGACCTTCAAGAGTATTTGTGACGCGGTTGCGCACAGCATCGGGATATTCACTGTCAATAGCCTTGTTAAGTTGCTAAATCAAAGTTGTTTCAACTGGCTTGTGTTGCGTTGCCTGGAAGAATTAAGGGTGCTGAGCGTACAGGACGAACGAAAGGTGTATTCGAAATCCCGTTGAATTGAGCTTGAGTCCGGACTAAGAAAAGGTGTCCATGGCGGCCGCTTCGAAGGTCTGAATAGATTGAACACTCGTAGGCCTTGATTTCCTTCATTAATTTTAAGATCGGTTCGGCTGTCGGTTATTCATGAATTTTAGTAGGGACCGGGTACTGGTAAAAGGTGTTACGGTAGTCAATAGTGGACTAAGAAGACGTCATTGTTGATTAATTGTTAGTTAAATGTTGACTAACTACTAACCTATGTCACAAGGAGGTCATACTAACAAGGTTATTTGGTGGATTATTTTGAATTGCAAAGCGAATGGATAGATTTCAATTCTGATGACATATCATTGTATGCAATAACTATTTGTAACCGTCAGGGAAAGAACAATTGTCGCTGAGGTTTTTGTTCGAAGCGTAATAAGCGCTCTATCCAACCGTCTAAACTAGTGAAGACCAACATTCCCACACAATTATCATTAGTTGTGAAAGGTTTACATTTTCACTGGTCTCCAGATTATGATACCTTGCATTACATTCATAAGATCCTAAAGTTTCAGCTTTTCTCTGCGCCGGAACTTGAATAATTCGCAAGCTCAATCTCAATACAATATATTATTCACGTCGAATCACACTCGAAAATAAAACGATGAGGATGAGATCTATCACGACACTATTTTGCGTCAAAGCAAAAAAGAAAGGATTCTCAAAATATTTACATAAAAATCACCAATTTCAAAGGACCCTCTGAAATATTTTTATCACTCGAACTTGCATTGCTTTCATTATTGTACATGTATATCAATTTAACGTGATGAAATGGCTGATAACGAGGATGACATTTATGATCTCACTATTTTCCGTCATAACAAAAAAAGATTCCCAGTTATTTTTACATAAATACCGCCAAATACATACTTGTGAACAAATGTTTTCTGTCACTAAACCCTAGCTCGAAGTCAATTTTCGTTAACGAGGTTCCATGCGAGCTTCGATCATGCCTCTAATGGTAATGGATTTAAAAATTGGTGATGTAGGAAATTTCGAATTTCAATTCTTCTTTCCTCTCTTCGTGTTCAATCTCTTCATCCAAGGGACAAAGGAAAATTTTCTAGAGAGAACACGAAAGAGAAAGTTTACGAGTTTTCTTTCCTATTTCCTTTGTGTGTGCTCCACATTCACAAGGAATGCCTTGAGCCTTGAGCCTTGAGGCTTTTCCAGATAGAGAACGAAGGCCGAATATTGCAACCGCATACAAAATACAAAGGACCTTTGTTCTTTACGCGCTTTGCGCTTGAAATTTCAGAAAAATCTTCGCAATCACAGTTCTTCCGGAATTTTATTATTTTGTGGTTATCATTTCAAGCTTCGCCATCACATACGAACTCGAATATATCCAAATTAGCCAATGAATCTGAGAGTTGATTTTGTGAGATTCTCGTGACAAAAATGACAAATGACAAATGACAGTTGCCTTTAGCTTTTCTCACATACTCGCATGTGTATTGTGTTTTTGTCTTGACACATTCCCCGACAGTCCCAATTGACACTAACACCTTCCCCCATTAACACGACCACGACCAATACGATTGCAATCGCGATTGCGTTCTAACTTCTCTAAAACATTCACCAAAATCGTAACTCACTTTTCATTGAACTATACTCTCAAAAGAAACCCTGAACTCTAAAACTTTAAAGGACAAATTATCAAATTGGAATTCTAAAGTGTAAACGAGACATTATTTATATCGAAGCACTCTGCCGGTAGTATTGGTACGTGTTCGAATCAAAACGAAGGATATAACATTTATTATTTTTATAATTACTACGAAGTAATATCTTAGGCTACCAACAGCTCACTTTTGTTCAATTACATACACATTCGAAGAAAACTTGTACTTGAATAACTTTGAATAGAAAAAATCAGCAGCATCCAAGCGTCGAAGCCGAATCGTTTTACTCCCAAACGTATCTGCATCCTACGTACAGTGCAGAGCGTCAACCCCATAATCGCCCCAATCCCCAATCTGCATTATTTTGCAATATTGGTGTACATATACCTTCAACATAATATCGGTACTGCGTTATATAATTTTTCTGAATTCGTATCTACTTAACGTCATCATTATTTGTTGTTATCGGCTCCGGCACAGAATTACATACGACATACATTGTACGACACAACACAACACACATCACTGACATTTTCGTCAAAATCATTTCTCACCACAGAAACCTAACATTTCCAGAAGAACAGAAACACCCATGTCACCAAACGTACACAACCAGCCGGATTGTGTCTACAACACGAACTTCGAGGCAGTCAACGCGTCTTCGAACCCTCCTCGCACTCGCATGTCATCGTCATCTGAGAACATTGGGAATGCGAATTTGACCAAGCACATGCACATGCACATGCACATGCACTCGAAACAGCAACAGCGACAGCATCCACCAACCAGTGACAAAACTACTACGAACACCGAACCCCAATTATCATCATCATCATCATCCGTCCCTAAAGCCGGTACCGAGTCCGTAAAGGCTAATTACACTCGCACAGAGACTCTCGACCAGAAGGAAGAGATCCATCCAATGAACGATTCTTCGAACAGCAGTTCGGGAGGCCTCACGTCAAGCCAAGGATCACGTGACTATGCATCCGCAGCATGGACCGTCGGGGCCTATACCGAACCCCAGCCTCATCCTACGGCGAATAATGGTCGGACTAGATCAATGCAGACGAAATCTATGTATCAGGAACGTCTGTTGAATCAGCCATCGACGGCAGTGGAGGCTATCCTTGCTGCAGCGTGTGAGGCTATGGGGTTTGATATTGCTGAAATGTGGCTTCGTACTGGTCCCAAGACACACCAGTTGACGAATACGCACCTTCGCCCGGCTGCTTTGGAGGATCGTGTGACAAATGAGCTTGTGGACGTTTATTATGGGGAAAAGAGTGCCGAACGGACGCATAAATTGTCCCCAGCGTTGTGTAAACGAGCGAAAGAGGCAATGGACGTGGTTTGGGTGACAAGTGATCAGAATGGGGATGGGGCTTTGAAATGTAGCATATCGGATGTGAAAACGGCAGTTGCTGTGCCGGTTTGTCATGGGTCGAGTTATACCAATATTACCATTATATTCTTTAGTTTAAAGCGAGCTATGATGCGTCCTTCGGCGATTGAATTCTTTGTGCATATGGCCCTTGCGGCTGCGGTAGCCAGTGCGAACGATTTGGAAGAGGACGTGTTCAATGTGACTAATGATCAAAGTGCGCAACAACACGGTGTCATGATGATGAAAAATGTTAGTAATGGAGGTGGTGTTCATAACATTGGACCGTCGCCATACCTCAACGTAAGCAGTCGACATGCATTGAATAGCCCGAAAAATATTACTCCTGGAATTCCGAAGACAAGTGTCACGGGTGCAAATCTTAACATGAAGTGGAACAGTCTCTCCAATGTCGAGTATCTTACGGATGGAGGAAATAGTTGGATTCATACTGCAGTTGTTAATGGTAAAGCGGTCGTTGTAAAAACCCTTAAGCCTGAATGTCAAGATATGGCACTGGCCATTAATGAAATTGAAGGCGAGCTCGAGGTGCATTCGAAACTAACTCACGAACATATTGTTCAACTCGTTGGGGCCGGGCTTACATCGAAAGGAGTGAGGTTTGTTGTGTTGGAAAGGCTCGATGGAGGAACGCTAACGCAAGTGCTTGGTTACGATACACGAATTCGAGACAGACGCCGTCGTTTCTTTAAAAAGAAGCAACTGTCATATATGGAAGTACTTACGCATGCACGATCTCTTGCAGACTCTCTTGCTTATTGTCATGGACGGGCTTTGCCTGGGAATATGGTACTTCATCGGGATGTTAAACCTGATAATATTGGTACGTAGGTTCCTTGTGGTTGTAATATTATTTTCGTAAAAATATGTTGCTCATGTCTTCTGTTGTTCACAGCCTTTACACTAGATGGAAGCTTAAAATTGATTGACTTTGGTTTGGCGAAGATGGTAGAAAATTCTTCACCTGATTGCAATGATGTATATAGATTGAGCGGCGAAACAGGTTCTCTGAGGTATATGGCACCAGAAGTTGCCGACAATCGACCATATAATCACAAAGCCGATGTTTATTCTTTTGGAATAATACTTTGGGAAATGCTCGCATATAAGAAGCCATACGATGGTTTGAATCGTGAGTCGTTTTATTCACGAATAGTTGATGGCGGAGAAAGACCTCCATTGAATAAGAAATGGCCAAAGGAGTTAACGAAACTTGTTACTGATTGCTGGAGGTGAGAAATCGATTTTTCTTGTAACGATATCCTTTGTTCTTCTGAGTTTTTAATATCATTTTGTTTATCAATCAATTCAGCAACGATATCGAAAAGCGACCTACTTTTAGTATAGTTGTTGACCGAATTACAAATATGATTGCGTCAGAGAAAGGTGGAAGGAAGAAGAAGTTAATACCGACACTGATTGATAGGCATTCGACATGGTTCTAGAAAAATGTAAATCGCTTTTTCATTTTAACCTATTTTTTAGTAAATTTGTATTTTATGTTTGTAGGAGTACGTTGTAGTCATTGTCATAATCTAATGTAACCCAAGTTAATGTAGAATTTCATTTCTCATACTGGGGTTGCATCATTTGAGTCCGTTCATGCATGACACTCTAAAACAATGTTGGCAATTGTGTTACTTGAGTTATCATGTTATCTGATGACATGTACGATAAAATAGACTTCAAGCTAAAGTTTTTAAAAATATTCGCTATCTCCCTTAGCATCACTTGGTTTCTTTTGAACTGTATGCTTTTATTTTATTAACTTCTACTCTTGGTTTTGTGCGTTTACGCAGACCGTGATAAATCGGATGAATCGTAACGATTTCAATAATTCTGATGATAAGCAGGTAAATCAATATGTAGGTAATACTACCCAAAGATATTGACTGCATCGAAACAATTGCGTAAGAAGATGCAAAGTGGCGAAAGGGTAAAGAGTTTAAAGCATAAAGGGAAAGATATTGCAAGAAGTCTAATGTCGATAATAAATGTGGATGGCTACCGAATGCGAGCCTGAACCTGATAAGCACTATGTCGGGCAGTAACTTCGGGGCGGAATATTCCATCCATCATACAAACCACCTTCGAAATGGTGCAAAGCGAGTACTCAAATGAATAAGTAAATTATCATCACGAGTACATTACCCTGATTTGGTTTATTAACGAAGTGATACCTTTATAGGTGTGTTATGTGCCTCTATCTACTTTTAGGTGTTCTATCCCTGAAGTACACCCGAGAGTCTCATATATTCTATCATCGGTACTTCAGATAAGGCACTTGCACTTCATACTACATTATAGTTCGATTATCTACTACTTATTATATATTCTATCATCGGTAGTTCAGATTGTCACATATTCTATCAGTATTCTAGGAAGTATCGATTGAAAACTCTTTCAAAAAATAAACGCGATCATGAATAAAAATAAAGCTGGGTCATTTCGCTGCAAAACCGAGAAACTGGAGTGAGGCAAACAGTGTTTATCTTATAAGCCCTTACGTTGAAATGGTGAAAAATTGTGGAATTAATTATAGTTCGATCGGACTTTTACATATTGACCTTCGAAATCGCTTATTTATATGGCCGTAAGGCTCGTGATAGATTATAACTAAGAGTGTGTGTGTTTAATCTCATTCTAGTCTCAGCCTTAACGTCACAAATTTTAAAGTCAAAAAATTCGTTCAACATTAAATTTTATTCCAAGATATTCCCTAATATTATTTTGTAAATGAAACTACGTACTCAACGCTGCACTACTTTATAAATTCAAATTCCTAATCTCTTGCAACTCGTGCGTGTACTGAACCAAGTAACCATTTTGCAGGGTCCACTCTATCTGAAACGGTAACCCCATCAGGAAACATGAGTCGCTCCTGCCTGAGAACCATTTTCCTTTCAAGGCCTGTACACTCAAGATCAATATGCTCTGGAACTGGTACACCATCTTCAACAATACATTCGATGAAACGATTTTGCCAAATTATGTATCCCCCTCGCTTAATAGCAGGACTTTCCTCCTGGTTAATTGCTCTAATCGGAATTTTGATAGGCCTGCCTGGAAAATAACGTAAATAATTCAAACAAACAATTTTCTCTTTCAAGGGATGCATTTGTAACCCCCTAGGTGTGACGCGATGGACTTCGCCAGTATCCTCCAAAGTCAAATCAACCACACGACTTTCGAGCTGTGTCCAACCAAATCTATTGATTCCACTATAAATCTGTCCCATCGGGGTCTTCACAAACAATCTATGCGCTTTATCCAAAAAATGAATTCCTTTCTCCTCATCTCCACCATAAATTACACCAGGAATCAAACCACTCCTTCGCAACCTCCGCGAGGCCCGACTTCCCTCCTCCGTTTCGGGACAACGCGCCTGACAAGACATCCTCGTTATGTTCATTTCGTCCAACGGGTCCACTTCCACGGTCTCCTCCACTATCCAGTCCTCCAATTTCTTACCATGCGTCGGCAATTCTATATCTTCTTCCACTTTTATATTAGCGGCAAGGAACGCAGCAACCTTATCATCCGCGGTTTGCTCTCGAGTTAGATTTTTTACTATTGTTTCGGATAACCTTCCATGACTGCCACCACCACTGCTGCTGCTGCTGCTGCTCAAAGATCTAATTAATGTCCTTTCAATTATTAAGGGTGCCTTTGTTGTGTTAGGAATTAGACGACGAAATGTAAACGTAGGAACCGCCATGGTCACACGCTATGGTGTTTTAGGTGTGTGAGTTTTGATAATGATGTTGTCGTTGGGCTGTAGCGATGTCCGTCCGTATCTCTTCTTAACATCATATGCGAACTTTGAAACTGTGGCCATGACCATTCATCGTGACAACAAAAAGTGGACGATATATCATGGAATCATGGAGCTTGTCCATGATGTTATGTTGTAAGGTTTGAACGAAAAATCATGACGACGGAACCTGTACCACAGCACCTGAGTTTATCCTCTTCGCTCGATCGAGAACCTCTCTTACAAGAGGTCCTTGATCCGTCTGCGTATTTATCCGAGTTTTTGAGGCAAGGAGTTCGACCGGAACATAGTAGACCTCTTCATGCATGTCGACCTACCACGATATTGACACATTGTGTGAGCAAGGGTGCGAACCGAGGATCCGCCTTGGTTCGTGTTGGAAACTCTCAGTGTATTGCGAGTACTCATTTGGAGGTAGGCACGTGTACCCTGCAGAGTAGTGGAGTGAATGTGGCTGCTAGGGGAGAAATTGCGTTCCGTGTAAGCGGGGATGAGGGGATGCAACAACAGTATAAAAGTACTTCAGACTCGTCAATTATTGAAGGGTTTCTGTATGGAATTTTTAATTCGACAAAAGTCATTGATCTGTCAAAATTGCGAATTCATGTGAACGATATTGATGGTGCTTACAAGAATCTCGCATGGAGGATCTCTGTACAAGTCGTGTGTCTGAATAATGATGGTAACTTGAAGGATGTGTGCTTTCTAGCCGCACTGGCAGCGCTTATGGATACTACTCTTCCCACCGAATACGGCAAAGACTATACAATAGTTGATGATATAGGCACGAATAACAGGGATGGTCAGGCGATCGGTAAGATACAAATATTGAATGACGATGACGATGGATTGTGCCCTAAGCTAGCATCCTTCGCTTTTCGAAGCATCCCTGTTCCACTGACGTTTGGATTGTGTAGATTAGACGATAATAACAAACATGATGAGGATAAGTCTAGTTTAAGAATAACGAAGCTCATCGTGGATCCTACGTCGCTAGAAGAGCAGTCAGGTTTAGTGCATGGTAATGTGACAATAGTTGTGGCGGCAAAACCAGTAAACAATGAGAAAGCAAATACTGAAATGGAGGATGACGAAGACATTTACAATATATTAGCAGTAGACAAACCTGGCGGAATTATTCTTAATGTCGAAATATTAGCTGCATGTATCGAAATCTGCAAAGGACGGGCGTCAGATATTTTAGGGCTAATCTCGTCGACGAACGAACGTTGATTACAAACGCAATTACAAACGTATTTTTTTATTCCAAATACTCCCCTAACTTTCAAGTTTCATAGATAATTGTTTGATGTCTTGTCATTGAACTTATTTTAATGTATTCCAAGCTTTCGTTTAATACTATCGACTATTTTTCCCTAATCGTAGTCTTTTTGTGTATTTTTTTGACATAACGTAACATAAGTCCTTCTTGCTGAATTTCATTCCACTCAAATTATTTATTGAAGTAAAAGTCTAGTAGGCATATGCCGCGTCCGTCCTCCGTCACCACGATACTTTCAGACTTGTCCGCCTTATATTCAAATTTTATTGCTGAAAAATTAAACAACACTGTTGGAACTGCAAAATTTTTGGTGTTAGGTTGAGGATTTACTTTCCGTCGTCGTAGATTACATTCATGTGAGGAATTGCACGTTTATCCGTCAATTAATTGTAGAAAGGAAGTTCCCATCTGTCATTCCTGCGACTTTTGCGATGTAGATCTAGGGCAAATATAAATGACTCTCCTTCGGTAGTTTGAACCAGTATCATTAATCTGACAAAGCTCGGAATTCACAAGGTCCTCAATAATTCCGTAAATAATTGGAATGAATACTTTCGAAGTGAATAAAAACAAAAATACAGATTGATTTCATTGCTCATCGTCTACGTATAGGTACACGAAATTGCGCCTCGCATAAGGTACAATTCTAACTCGCGACGTCGCGTAAATATAGTCAACGCTATAATGCCTTTCAAGAAAGAATGAATGAGATGCTATCTTCATTCCTTGTACTTGTACGGCAATCAGTCACTACATCCAACTTAGTCTGTAACTCCAAATTAGTTGGACGTCATACATCGGACCTGCCTACTATTGATCCCCTTTAAGTGAGAATTCAATAAGTCGTAATCCCTTCAACTTTTCCATAAGTTTTTGAGGATAGATTAAGATGGGTTTTAGGTCGGGAAACTCGAAGTATCTTGCTTTCCGCAAAATAGCAATAATCCTCATAGCCTATTAGTGGCATGAGCATGACACGGCAGTTTCCAGTAAATAATGTGCATACATGACATGTGCCTATCATTGTTTACAACGTATTTGCTATGAAATGTAAATCCAAAAAATGATTCCTGCCAATTGTCAATCTATCGTTCAACGTCAACGTCAACGTCAACGTCAACGTCAACGTCAACGTCAACGTCAACGTCAATGTTAACGCACGAGTATCATGTATCACGAAGTACGGTGGTCGGTGGTGTATGATGTATGATATCGTGATACACCGTATTTCGAAGTGTGTAATCGATACATTCGACTACCAACACTTCTTCGTGCTCCTGCTCGTGACTCGTGGCTCGTGGCTCGTGGCTCGTGGCTCGAGACGTGCAATGTACATCGGACTACGAGAAATAAAAGTTCGGATAAATCAATGACATCTACGAAACACAGACAGCTCTCATTACGAGCCAAATTACGCAAGCAAATCCAGAATTCGCAAGTATCCCTTAACAAAACGAGAATTCGTTGACGTTTGAGTTCAAAAATTAGCGCTGCTACGCGGCAGTTTTCTCCAACGAACTTGTACATTGTACTTTTTTTGTATTAATACTTGTCCTCGTACACACAAAACAAAACACAATCAACATCAACACTCTCTATCCAACAAACACATTGGCATTTCCTATCTCCTACACCTACACCTACACACATATATAATACCTGACGACAATTTATCCTTCTCCTAAACGTGGACGGTAAGCGATCATGGCAGACCCGTTCGATCCAACGAACATCGTGACAGATGGCAACGATGAGGACGAGGATGCAGATTTCTTACCTCCGGATTTGGCCAAATTCATACAAAAACACGAGGAAGATCTTTTGGCAGCGACGAACGATTTGAGTAACATGCGAGATAGTTATTTACGTGAGAGTGAGAATCATTTGGATATGACGAAGAATAGCTTTAGTCCACCGCAATTTCCGGTGACGAAGGAGGAGGAGGAGAGTGTATTGCGTGAATTTCAGGCGAATGGTGAGAATCATGCTGTCGAGAAAGAAAATCATTTGCAAATGGATACGAGTGTGGAATGTAATTTACAATCCGAGTTTGAACATGAAACCAACGACAAACGTCAGCAGCAGCAGATGGAGGAAAACCAGGAGCAACTTCAGAAACAAGAAAAGTATCAGGAGGAGGACGAGGAGGGAGAATTTGAGAAACATGAAAATGAGGAACTTGAATCAAAATCTGATTTACATTCGAAGGAAGATCCAACGCCAAGTAACACCGAAATGGATCTTTTATCCTCTTCCATTTCGCCAGAAAAACAAAATCGATTACAGCAACAACAGCATCGATCAACTCAGGCTGCACTGCGTAAAAAGCGATTGGATCAACAACTAAAACGGATTAAACAACTTCGCACTTCAACTTCTCCGAAAGATGTGCAAAAGACCAAGGATCCTCTGCGGAATAAGAAAAATAAGAAGGAAATGCCGAAGATTCACGCACATTCAAGATTGTTGCAAATGGTTAGTGGTAATACGCCGCCTCGTAATGTTGATTCACCCGTTCAGAAGAACTTGTCTTCCCCTGGTTCGCGCAAAATTTCATCCGCATCTCGTCTTTTGCAGGGCACTACAGCTAGCGTGGATTCGAAAACGAAAGAAGAGCTGGAGCCAGAGCGTGTTCAAGTGGTACGGCCTATCTCGACTTCGTCTCGTTTATTGTCCAAGCCTCCACTCCAACAGCAGCAAGAGCAACCATTATCCAAACCTCCTAGAAAACAGACAGCAGGGAACAGAGGTAGTTCCATGAAGTTTAGGACGAATTCGAGACTGTTGCAACCTACCAAAGCTGCATCGTTTCGGCGTCAGAGTAATATGAATCCTCCTGTTACACCATTGATTCGCACGACTGTATCGAGGCATCGTATATCCTTGGATCCCAACCCCATAACTCGTGCCTGTGGTAGTCCGACGCATCCTTCCACAGCCTCGGTTTGCAGCAATGTGAGCAATCAAACTCCAAGATTAACAATTCCCAAAACTCCCAACTTCAGTACCGCTAAACGCATGTCTCATCGTCGTCGTATCGTTCAAGGCGATGACGATGATGATCAGCAGCAGGCGAGCCCACCCTTTGCAGAGAAGCTGTGCAAATACGACCAGTCTATTATGCGTAATGGAAACGCAGTTGCTGCTACAACCGTTGATAAACCATTGACGTTGACGATTCCCAAAGGTCCAAAGTTCTTACGCAATTCGTCTTCCACACGTTCGGCAACTGTTAGTTCGCCCACTTTCGCTGAAGTAATGGAATCATATACTAAATCTATACGCAACATGCCAGTTAATAAGTATGAGCCTAAAATGACGGTACCAAAAGCACCCAAATTTTCCAATATAAGAACCCGTGAACTTCCTAAATCGGCTGCCGAACGCGAAGAAGAGATGATGCAGAAAATACGCAGACGCCCCTTCCGTGCTCGTAATGCTCCACCGAGGACGATGCAACCGAGATCTGCGATTCAGACACAGCCAAAGCAACAGAGAACTGTAACAAAACCAACACCGTTTCAATTATCCTCTTCGCGTGATATGTCTTCTTTAAAATCGACTTTTGAGAACAAAATCGTCAAGTTATCCTCGACGCAGTCCAAGAGTTTTCGTGCACGTCCTGTACCAAGGGATACGTACAAGCCCGCGAATAATAGTGCATTGAAGAAGCGACCGGTAACAGTTCCAAAAGCTCCAAGGTTGAGCGTGTCTAATCGCAAATCGCAACAGCTTTCACCAAGGGATGAAGCAAAGGAAAATATCATGACGCACATGAAAGAACGGACAAAACAGGTGCGTTTATGTTTCCAGTAGAGATGCGATTTCAATGTGCTTATTTTTATTTAATGGCAGCGACTGAATCATGTTTCGCGCGGCAGCACAAGAAAACCGTTTCAACTTCGAAGTGAAGAACGTCATCAGGTATATCAAGAACTATTAAATCAACGTGTGCGCGAACAGGAAGAGGAAAATTCGAAGGCTCGATGTTTTAAGGCTCGAGCGTTTCACGCTTCTCCACCTCCAACCGTTACCAAGACAAAGATCACCACGACGCCACAGCCATTTAATCTACAGGGTATCCCTCGGCATAATGCATACGAGATGGATTGTGAAAAGAGGTTGAAAGCAGAGGAGGAAGAACGGCAAAAAGAGTTACGAAATCGTATGAAAGCAAATCGAATTCCCTTGACGCATCAGAATCCATTTACACCGAAGTTGCCATCGAGTAAAGAGAGAAAAATTGTTTTTCATGAGCCGAACCTTTCAGTAGAGAAGAGATTAGAGCAGAGGCATGAGTATGATGAATCTATTCGGAGGAAAACGATGGAAAAAATAGAGGCCAGATTGAAAATGGAAGAGGACGAGGCAACTCGGGAATTTGAAGAATTAAGTAGGCTACGTGAACGTCCGGTATGTGAGGGAGGTTATAAATTTACAGCTCGCCCTCTAAATCGGAATTTGCTTTTGAATTCTTCAATGAGTTCAGTATCCAACTAAGAGGTACAGTAGTGACGAACTAATTATTCCGAAGGTATATTTAAATGTAGAACATTATTCATGAATGGAATGTAATACTTATCATCAGTTATCCATTTAATAATGCCGATCGATCTGAAAGCAATAACTACTTACCGTGTTTGTATTCATGTCGATAATGATGAAAATTATAGTAAAATTACATGTTATGTTGTGCACCTATTAAACGGACACCTTCTTTATGAAAGCAAATTTACTCCCCGAGAATATTTCCCTTCCTAAGGAACAATGCTCGCCATGTTCCTAACTTATTTGAATTGAAATCGATATTGCTGAAACCGCCGTATTATATTGGTCTACCAACTTTGGCATACGCGATCGCGATAACGGAAATGGCGGCTACGAAAGCACTAACTACGATCAAGGTATCGCGACTAATTTCTTTCGAAGAATCTAATTTTTGCGAATTGTCAGTGGTACCTTTGGAAACAGAACCTTCAGTTGATGCATCTGCTGACGAAAAAGTTAATATTTCGTTTGTTTTATCGATGTCTTGAAAACCACCAAAGCTGTCGTTGATAGATGGAGATGAGGATGGCGTGCTATATATATCGGAAGGTAATGAAGGACGCTCGCTTGGCCACAAATCTGACGGAAATTTTTTTTGGAGAAGAGGTGAAATCGATGGCGGCAAAGAAATAGACAATTTTGTCTCGGCAATTGAAGGATGTTCGCTTGTCCACAAATCTGGTGAAAAGTTGTTTTCGAGGAAAAGCGAACTCGACGGAAGCAAAGTTCCTTTCGACGAAGGGGAAAGCGTCTTTATCACTGCCACCTCGGGAGGTATTGAAGGGTGCACGCTAGCAACTGATTCTAGCAGAAAGTCGGTTTGGAGGACAGGCGAACTCGACGGAGGCAAACTTTCTTTCGACGAAGGGGAAAGCGTCACTGTCACCTCAAAAGATATTGAAGGGTATACGCTAGGCAAAAAGCTGTTTTGGACAAGAGGCGAAATTTCTCCTAGCGAAGGGGGGCGGGTTTTCATCATTGCCATCTCGGGAGATATCGAAAGGTTTCCACTACTCGTAGGTTCTCTGTAGTTATTTTGGATTTGAGGTGAAATTGACGGAGATAAAGATTTAAATATTCCACCTCCGCAAATGCAACAAGATTGGTTTGCTGTGTATCCCATGTTTGAGTATTTGTTTCCTCTAGTGTCACAACGAGGGGGGGAATTATCGATCCTAGCGAGTGTAAACAAAAATAAATTATTCAAAGTTCATATTTTCACAACAAATGGTAATTGAAAATGTTCTCCTTACATGCAGTACCAATCGCAATTCCGGCCAAGCGAATCAGTCCACTCAATTGGAAAGTTCATGCATGTCTCGGAGATCGTTTGTACACAATGTTGTGCATCGAGAAGCGTCGTCAGCAATAGTAACGCTATCGCAGGATATTCAAAATGGCTCAAAATTAACATGGTTATGAAGAGGGAAAAGTCTGATGAAGGATATGAAATACTCGTATGTATCTTGGAATAGAAGAAAAAAAAACGGGACTCATAAAAAAATTTCTGGCGAGATCTAACTTAAAATATATGCATTTATTACCGGGTATATATTTTATAATAATACATATGTAACATGGAATCAGACCTACTTCCATCCATTTATAGATGTAACATGTATTGGTTTTATTCTTGTGTAGAAAATTTCATCATTTTGCGCAAACTAACGACTAACGACCAACCACCAACGACCAACCTCGCGTAATACATGACTACTATAAAATTTTTTAAACTTTAAGCTTTTATTTTATTAACTTCTACTCTTGTACCAGGTATAGATTACTTTGTAGTTACGACTCATCCTCTTCATCAGTTAAATATATGTCATTATATTCTCAAAGACATATTTGCATCATTATAAAAAATGGGAGAACTCAAGGAATTATAGTTAAGTAATCACATGCTTCAATTAATCATTAATGCTCGAATGAGCATCGTTCTAGTTAGAGCAACGAATCGATGCATTAAGTTCCAGGATCCCTGCGAGCAACATGTCGAATCGCTTTCGTTAGGAAGGAGGTGCAGGACTTGGACTTCTGAAAAGTGATTATTAGTTCGAGACTTTACATGTCAAGCAATATTTGAAGATTCGAGTAGAGTTTCCAATACAATTGAATTAGCCGAATGACTGACACAAGTACACAGATCATATTAAAATCATAAATTATACTTCGAAGTATGAAGTAACAGCACATCCAGGTTTTCCGATAAACTATCTCTTTTCTGTAAACAGTAATCACATAAATGTACGTGTACCGGTACTTGTGTGAAACGGAGAAGAAGTTCCGATAAACTAGCAAATTCGAAAATGTGACCATATATCTTATGTTCTTGGATATTTACGAACACGTTAAATCAATATCGGTGTATGTTCCTTTCGCTAACAGAAAGGCCGACAAGTTTTATTCCTATTATTTCGAATCATATACTAGATCAGAAATCAAAGAAAAGTTTGACTACGAACTCAACCAACCATAAATCAAGTAGTCGAACGAAACTCATAGATGTGCGCTATCATTTCGTGAGAGAATTTATTGAGGAGGGGAGTGGTGAAGATAAAATTTGTTCGTTCCAAAGAAAATGATGCGGATCATTTTGCAAAGAAAGTTAACTGAGAGTTGTATAGGAAATATTCCCAGAAGTTAGTTTGGAGGAAGAGTAAAGTGGTTCATCCTTGGTTGTTAAGGTGATGGAACAAGAATTTGTCAAAAGGTATGGAAAGACGTATGAGCATTTGACAATTAGTTATAACATAAACTCACAATCTAATGCAAAGCGGAATTGAATAAGGTAGGGAGTACCAAGCTCTTAACAACCACTTTCCACATCCCTTGGAACTGAGCTACTAATTCAAGAGCGCTTGGTTTAGTAGTTTTATTTATTTTTTAACTGTATTCGGTACCGGTACCGGTACTTATTTTTTGTTAACTCCTACACTTGTACCAGGTATAGAATACTTCGTGGTTATAACTCATCCTCTTCATCAGTTACTGGTTCGGAAGTCGGAAGAGGAGTAGTAGCAGTTGTTATATGATCAAAACATATAATACGCGTCATCATTTTCCCTGTTATTGAACCATGAATTCCCATATTCTGAATGATATCCTCTGGCATTTCCAGCGCACGCTGCCTGAGTGGCAGCTTCTTTTGTTCGTCTTATAAATTGTACCCGACGTATCATTAGTTCAGTCTGAGTCCTTATCGCCATACACCCTAGCGCCACTTTAAATCTCTTCTTGAATAAGGTGTTAGCTCCTTTCCTTTTGTGATCCGTAGAGCTCGCAGGAGTTATGTTTCCTGCTTCTTGTGATACTGCAGTCACCTTCGCTAGGTAACAAATAAATTGCTTGAATCCTTTGTTAACTTCGCTAAAATGACCAACTACAAGCGAATCAATTCCATTCATACCGTAGGACTTGTAGGGACTGAGGAATGGATTGAAATTGTTACCCGCTGCAAAATTGGCATCTAATTTCTTAGCTCGCTTCGTATAGTGACCTTCAATCTCTGCAACTCTCTTCTCCACGGCCCTTCTATTGGGGTTACGAGGGTTATACTTATTCATACGACTATCTACTTTGCAGTACCACCCGTCCAGACTTTTCACGATGTGGATGGTCGTAAGTCATTATGTCGGGATTATCTTTAATCGAATGTTGGTCGCAGTATTGTTTGAGAACATTATCAGCTTTTTGAAGAATGATTATTTGTTGTGTAAAGATGCAAGCATGAACCCTCTGAGAGACAGGTTGTTCCAAATTTACGGTGTGTAAAGTAACATAAGATATGCCATATCCTAGAATGCCAACTCTACCGCTCAATTCATTTCTCACATCATCAAAAGTACCTCTTCAGAAGGAATCATTTCAAAATATTCATCATCTTGTGTTCCATAGCTTTCCGCATCATAGTCCGCTTCAGTACCAAAAAAACGCTCTGTTTCTTCAACAATAGCTCAATTCTTCATTTTTACCAAATCGCTCAAGAAAAGTTACTTATAAAATAGATGTGTATACTACGCTATTTGTTGGGTTTTATAGTGAAAAGTCACAAGAGTAGATGTTAACAACTACAGAACATTGCAGACAGTTCGAAAACACACGTTTGGAGGATAAAAAGAATTACTTTCGATACATACCAAAATCTAGAATTATTATCTATTTGTCGTAAATTTTCTTTCGCCTTCGCTTTTCCCATATCTCAGCCAACTTTCGACGTTGACGATCTACTTCTCTCTCTTCATCTTCTTCATTTTGTTCCGAAACAATCCTTTCAAACCGCAGACCGCGGAGACGTGTAGCAGCCATTAGAATATCGTGTTTCCTTGGTCTTAGTATAAGTTGGTTACCAATGTTGTAGTTATTGTTTGAACTTGTCACAGTATGGAAACCGTATTGATCTATCTTCTTTTCAGCTAAGTCGACAAGCTCGTCGAGACTCATGAAATTATTTGTTGAGGAAAGATCCAAAACAACTTTGAGCATCAAAGCTAAACCTAAAGTTTGGTTGGACTTTCCATAGATTTGTTCACATCTGCTCAAATCAACTTCACCTATACCTAAATCCTCCTCGCTCTCTTCATATGAGTCAGACACAAGAGCGAACGATTTATTCGACTTCAGATGAATTTGCGACTTTCGAAAAATATGTGAGTTTGTAGGTCGTCTCTTGTGCGGTGAAAAATTTCTTTCCCATTGTAATCTATGGACTACTCCACGTCCAGCATACTGTACATGCCCATATGAAAATTGAGCAGATATTGACCGCGCCTTTTCAGTTGCATCAGATAGAATATATCGATCAAGCTTTAAAACCTGATGCGGTACGTCGAGCCAATCGCCAACGCCCCCTACAACAACTATGGTGCTAAGTTTGATGCTGTCGTAAAGCCCATTCACGCGATACAGAAGGGGAGTAATACTTTCATCCATCACTAATGCTCGCATGCTGAAGAAAAAATTAAGACATTCGTAAGTCTCAAGCTGATTATACTAAATGACTAAATTAATCAGCTTACCGACCATCTCTTGCCATGAAGTTTGCAGCAGAAACGTCTTCATCTACAAGTATACATGATGCTCTACTTTCAATTGCTTCACAAACATTTGTTGCCTGTGAAGTCTACTCACATGGTAAAAGCAAGGTCGATTAAATAATGTTGATACAAGTCCTCATTTATCATCAAGGCTTACCGAGCCACTTGCTTCATTTGATCTGAAAAATTTAGTCACTTCTTCTGGTGCTGTCTCGAGATTATTCGACATGACTTCGCCATTTTCAGTAACGTCATGAGACTCATACGCTTTCTCTGCAACGGACACAGGCAATACAGGTAAATTAGATATAAAACCACTGATATTGCATCCGTAAACGTAACGACCATCTTCGGCGCGGACATTCACCGCATCTGTTATAGTAACGCACAATTCTCTTCCGTCGCCGGGAACTTTATTATGAACCCCTGCTGAAATTGCCCTGAGCAACGTGCTTTTACCATGATAACCTCCGCCAACAATCAAGGATATTCCTGTCGGAATAAGAAGACCAGAAAGAACAACGCTAGTTGGAGTAATGGTACCCAAAATGACCTTGTTCAGACTGGCAGGGTCAGTGGCTTTCTTTTCATAACTTTCATTGTATTCATACCCCGACGGTAAATATGACCGCAAATCACCCATTTCTACTGCAACTAGTTTATTCATTGAACTTTTGACTGGTGCTTGAAAGGGTATTGCTGGAGGGACAGACATAGGCTTATCAGAAGTGCCGCTTTTACGGGGTAATATTGATCCCTCAACAATGAATGATACAGCATCCATTGAAGACAGCATAAGCCTCAACTTTTCTTGCAGAACTACTGTTGACACATGTTTCATAGACTTTGACTGAATCATCTTCTGCAACTTTTTAGTAAAACATGATAGAGGAGTCATTAACGTTTTCCAAAAACACGATCTATTCCAAGTCTTCGAAACATATAAACGAGCGCGCAGGTAAATAATTTGAGTCCGTAAATCGCACCATACATCATTTCTTTCAAACACAAAAGGTGTTGACATAATTTTTCTTTTTTTGTTTTTGGAATAATGTGCAAATGTACCCTTTGCATTTACTACAGAGATTGGTTCTATCGACATCTGTCCCACCTCTTCTGCATCGCAATTGACTTCTTCATCCCACTCTTGCGAGACATCCGCTAACATTCGAGCAACTAAATCTGCTATTGCAATACTTGGTATCCGAGATTCAGTACAAGCATCAGTATATACCTTAAATGCATTCGTTGACGACCCATGAACGAATGAGGAAGTATCAGATTCTTCCTCCGAGAGCAGTGCACGAACTGGAACTTCAAATATGACATTCCGTCCAACCTTCTCAATTTCTCCTTCAAAATAATCTCCTTTTAAAATTTCTTCATGGATCAAGATGGTCCAATCGTTATTGATTTTCATCGTCATGGGTTTTGTTGTTTGGTCCTCATCTATGTGTCTATGCCCTGTTGTTGGACTGGTCATCTTTTTGTCTAGCGGTAGAGGTTTTCGTTTTCTTTTACTCGACTTTTGATGTGTGACGTATCACCGACCGATAATAAATTCCGACCTAAACGATATAATTTATACGTATTCATACATGCAACGGAAATATCAATACCTATAATTGTGTATTTCTGTGTGGATAACAATCCAATTCCATTGTGAGGCTTTGATCAATTCTTCGCCTCTCTCTCTCTATCTCTGTCTCTCTCTCTTCGCAATGTGTCAATCAAAATCAAAATCAAAATCAAAATCAAAATCAAAATCAAAATCAAAATCAAAATCAAGAAAACGAACGATGATCGGCTGGTAGTCATGAAAGTTCGCACTTGCAACAAGAGATCTTCCACTTGGCATTCATTGAACACAGGTTTCACTGCATCGAGTACAATGTACATGTACTCGTATTAAATACACATGTGTACTAAAATACAACATGCATCGAGAGACCACAGACACAGGACACAGGACACAAGGGGATTTCCCGTCCACTTCACACACTGCACACACACGCCTCAAACCTCAAACGTCAAAAGCTTCGAGTGTTACACCCACACCCACACACACCCACACACACCATTCGTACGGTACGATACTCCCAATATCATCCACACTCATCAACTATTTCCAATAAAACCAATAATCAAATCATCTAGTATGGATAATGGAGGCAGTATGCACACAGTGTGGGTTCGTCTGAATGCAATTACCTTCTTTGCACTTTCAGTGTTGCTCGGTTTGTCGATCATGGCTGGTGTAGTGAAGATGGGACATTCCAATCACAATAAACCCAGTAAGTCCCGTTATTGTTCTTAATGTTGTTGGGGACGAGTGTTACTCTATCCAATCCAAGTTTAAGTGATTTTTAATCAGTCGTTTCTTACTTTTTTACGTGTTTCTTTAATTTATTTGGATTTTGTTACGTGACGGGCAGTTGTCAATAAGTTAAAGTTGAATACTCTAAGGTCGCTCAAGGCTCATGGTGGAGTCGATCGAGCGTTGCTATCTTTTGATATTGATGTGGACTTACAACCTGCTTTTCACTGGAATATTAAGCAATTATTTGTTTTTGTAGTAGCTTCGTATGAGACGAAAAAGAATCCCGTAAATCAGGTGGTCCTCTGGGACAAAATTGTTGAAGCAAAGGACGGGCCTGATAATATGATCATAAAGGAGAAGGGCGTTTTTTGCAAATATGCTTTGATTGATCAACGAGGAGGTGGACTTCGAGGTAAAAATGTTACACTCAGTTTGTACTGGGATCACATGCCTCTAACTGGATTTTTGGTAAGCAATTGTCATGCGCGCTTCTTTATCAGTTTCTCAATATCTAAATTTTCGATTTTACTCTAGCATATGGATCATTCGGATTATTCATCAACATTTCAGTTACCAGAGCAATATGCTGTCTCTTCGAGATACTAAATAACATACGATTATAAATAATCATTGTTGTAATCTAAACTTCACTAGAGTTAGATGTACTGCTTGTTATCATTAGGCGTGCATTTTGTCGCTCTTTCAGCAAATGACTCGCATATCTCCATGTAGGTATTCCAAATGGTTTGTATACCCTACCAAATCCACAAGGTACAGGTCGAACTTTTTGTAGAGCCTTCAACTGGAATGTAGCTTTTGTAGAGAAAAAAAAACAGATTTGGTGAATGAGTTTGGTAACCTTCGCGCTTTGATCATCTCTTCTCAAATTTCTTTTTTTTCGAGGGATGTAAAGAAAGGAACAGCGTCACTTTTCACGATAATACGTTTTTGCTACTCGAAGGTTAGAAATGGTATGTAGAATATATGGTAAAACAAAAGTCGGTGTTCTAACGGTATAACAGAAGGTTTGATTTGGTTAAATTTTAATTTTGTCCTTAAGCTTAACTTACATGTTCATAGCTCAGCCAAACTATACCGACAATTGTTATACATGCGAAAAGGAACCACATCTGTATGTTCCATAGACCTTCGACTTCATAATAGTAAAAGATTCCCCATATACCGCTTACTAGCATTGCCGATTGCACAACAGAGTATCCAATTCCTTGGCCGAGACATGAGACAGTTATCATGCTACACATATTACCTATTGACCAAAGGAAACCTGCTGTGCAGCCGGACTTCCACATAACACGAATGTGGAAGGACGGAAGGCAGGCCAGAGCATCGTTTACCGATCGCTTTCGTACAAAGTAGAAAAGGAATCGGGCAAACCATAAAAGAGTATTGATGATAAGAGCACCCACTCCAAACGATATAGCAAAATGTACACCCTTGGTGTTTGCGCTGACCATTATCGATAAAAATTTACTTCGTAAGAGTTGCACTTAACAAATTTTATGCAAGCACATTTCTAATTTGATTATTCTCACCGAGCGAAGTGAAGCGGAACCATCATCGTACCTGCCCAAAGACCATTGAATATAGCACCTAAAATGCCCATTTGGTACACAGAAATCCGCAAGAAGCCAATTTGAAAAAAGTATCTTTGAGAAATTTGTTCGTTGAGACTCAAATTGTAAGATACGGTTCCATACTTCTGATACTTTGGAAGATTATCTTCAACAAGCAGCAATTTTTGATCCCCATTTAAACTACTGAAACCATCGCCATCGCTCGAACTATCCGTTGATGGAGCTCTAGAACCAATTTTACTATTTTCCTCTGCATGCGAAAATATACTCATCCCAAATAATCCGACGATCAAAACTGCCGCGGCAGAACATGCACCTAGTAAACTTCGAACCCTTTCGTGAAATACAAATATACCCCAGAAGAAGGACATCTGGAAGTAACGAAATCAGAAATAAGAATCGAGGTTGTGTAGGCATCTTACAAAATAATCGCATTCTTACTATCACAATTACAGAAGACCATATTCCTACAGATATTGCTAAACCAGCACGCCTCACGGCGTAAATTCCTGCTGTTCCTATGAAGATAACTTAAATATAAATAACGATTTGCAATTTCTTATGCGCATTTTGCAATATACCTGCAGGAACCCAAAATAGACCAGATACTAGACCCCATGGTGTGAAAGATGGTTTTATACCAAAGAGAATTACCAAGAATGAGCTCAAGAAGCACATCACCGTCTTGTAAGATTGAAAAACCAATGGATCAACATCCACAGATGTGCTAGCTAAGCTCAAGAATAAAAAGACGAACAAATGAAAATGAGGGGATGATACAACAGTGTCTTCATCTCTTCAACAATTGGACGTTACATCATACTCGTGACGAGTACATACCTTCATTTTTCATAGGAACTCCAAAAGATCCAAAACTAACTATTGATACAATAGCTGCCAACCACCCAATTCTATCACCAGAAAAAAGGTTATCTATCGTAGCTCCAATCATTTTCCAAGAAGTAAATTGGAATTTCTGGTTTTGGGATTATGAAAGGTGAAAGGTGAAAGTTTCATTCAGACTTGCTTGACATGAGCGATTCACAAAATCTACTTTTTTTGACGTCATGAACCATATATCCATAAATGACGTCATAAGTCTTATTATTACAATATTCATGTATGATGTACATGTATGTACCGTAGACAACATCGCAATTGATCAAAAAAAAAGGCCTTATGCTCGTTGTCGGAAAATGGAATTTGCTCAATTGTTTGTTGCCGGCTAAATTAGTTTTCTGTGGC
>Ga0115008_10000861_pt1 | contig 23721 bp, 26 predicted proteins | sample FraStrMetagenome_FD_87164 | JGI IMG/M metagenome (GOLD analysis project Ga0115008, IMG submission 87164) | Marine eukaryotic phytoplankton communities from Arctic Ocean - Fram Strait ARC3M Metagenome | ecosystem: Environmental > Aquatic > Marine > Oceanic | place: Fram Strait | collected...
GCTTTCAGTAATTTGAACTAATTGATATGGATCAAATGAATTATATTGCTCGATTTCTGTTTGATAGTGCTGCATCTTGTGTTATGATGATTGTCAGATGGATGGTCCATGTGTGGCACACCACTGTGGTATACGTGTCTACCATTTTGCGAAATTTGATCACGTGGTATGTCACATGGCATACCACGTTCGAAAAGGTCTACCAGGAACCCTAGTAATACCTAACAACTATTAAAATAAATAAACCCTTTACTTAACTGGATTAATATAGCAATTTGTTGCTATGTTCTCGCTGATGACATAGATAACCATAAACCCCTTTATTCTGAGTGTTATGACCGTGCCCCCCTTGCCCCCCCCTGTTTTCTACGTTTTTGGGCATGCCCCCAAAGGCATGCCCCGTGTCGGATGCCTCCAACCCTATTCCCAACGAAAGCGATTCGACATGTTGCTCGCAGGGATCCTGGAACCTCTAATGCATCGATTCGTTGCTCTAACTAGAGCGATACGCATTCGAACATTAATGAATCCCCAAAACATAATTCTTGCCAATGAAGAATAATATTGAAGATGACCTCAAACGACGAACATTTTGATGTAAGTACATTGAAAATGCTCGTTCCATGGCTTTTTGTAGTATGTTTTTCATGTAGTTGGTTTTTACGCAGCATTTTGTTAAGATTGTACTCGTGGGAGATAGTGGTGTGGGAAAGACCAATCTATTACTACGATATACCGAAGATACGTTTGTTTCTGATAGTAAGTCCACAATTGGTGTTGATTTTTCTTCGAAGATAGTCATAACAAAGAGCGGAGAAAGAGTGAAAGTTCAGTTTTGGGACACGGCAGGTCAAGAAAGATTCAAATCCATTGGACTTTCAGTTATGCGAGGGGCACAAGGTTTCATTTTGGTCTATGACATGACTTGCCGTCAATCATTTCAAAGTCTGACGCAGTGGATGAATTTTGTGAAAGATATTAGCGGAGACGATTGTCGAATAATTATTTTGGCAAATAAAAGTGACCTCTTTAATGCACGAGAGGTCCGTTACGAAGAAGCCAAACACTTTGCAAGTAAAAATGGAGTTGCATTTGTTGAAACATCTGCTCTCAATGGTAATGAGGTTTGCTACGCGTTTGAAAAGCTTGTTGAGATCATACTTGAACAAACAGAGTATGTATCATCTTTAAATATCTTTCTCGATTCAACCTCTCATCCATGATATTTTTTCTTACGAGTAGGATAGCGCAAGTTTCACTAGTTAAAGAAGGTAATACTAAAAAAGCAAACACATTTAAATTATCCGCGAAAAAGATAGATTTCGATGATGACAACGAAGATACTTATATGAGTGGATGCTGCATATACGATAAAATGAAGCAAGATTTGGCCAGAACGTCAGACTGATTAGACCCAAATGATGCATCTCGAGTAGGTCCTTTTTTGACCGATATAGACGCTAATATTTTGTAAATAAGAGCCGGTCGATTGCTTTGTTGTATTTCCATAGCCTTCGATATGTTTGTAATGCATACCCTTCTTATTTCACCTCTTTGTGATAATTCTTTTTTAAATTTTGAATAGCTTGTTGTAAATTAGTTTTTACTTGATTTTGATTTGCATACGATTCAAGTAAAGAAATACTCTTCTTTAATGCGTGTTGGATTGTCAGTCGAATAGCAACATCTTTTACAAATTTATCTTTATTTTGAATCAGAATTGATAGAGCGGCTGAGATATCATTCTTGCACTTTGTCTCTAATTCAGTCCTGCAGGTTCTAAAAACATAGGTTTGAATAGACGATATTGCGTCACAAAAATGACTCATTTCGAAATTAGTAGATACCGGATCAACACGGAAAAGTTCCACTTGACCATTCTCAAGTAGGGATTTGAAATTGTTCTCAACGTGCACCTTCATCTTCAACTTCAAAGTCAATGAGACATTTTTCACTGTACAATCAGCGACGGCATCGGCTAAAGTACGAAGATCCTGATGTTGATGAAAGAAGGTCGTGGAAAGTTTTTCACGTAAAGACGATCCTTTGGATACTATTGGTTGAAACTGATATTCAGCATAGTTTGCTGGTGATCCCAAGTGTTCGTCCATTGAGTTGAGGGTATTTGGTCGCATCTTCTTCATGTGACCAGCACCCAAAGAAGAAAAATTTTCTTCAGTTAAACTTTTGTCCAAGTCTTCCAAGGAAGGGATCAGTTCGAATATGAAACATCGACTCATTTTTAAACATTGACAATCTAAAGAATCATCAACCACTTTATACTCTGTAAAACTTTTAAATTCTTGTGATGAGATGCACTTAATTGTGTACTGCCAATCGAAAATTTCGTCGAACAACCGGCCCAAAATCATCATGACTAATTGCATATTTTGTCGATGGTATCCAGATGCCATGTTTGACGACAAAGGAAGCTTTAAATAAATATGGTAAAGTGTACCGATAACACGTCTTAAATAAGATGAGTGTTTATTAAAGAAGGTATCCCATCTCAGCATCGATAAATATTCAGCAATCCAGGGTATAACAGTTACGAGGTTCCCAGTTTTTAGTGCTTCATATATGTATTCGTTGATTGATAATGCTAATTGGTGAAGATTTGCATGCTCAATTGCTTCATGTTTCTGTTCCATCACAGCGGAATTCTTTTTCTCGTAAAAAGGAGAAAATGCCAACAAACCTAAGAACTTGGCCAACACTCTCATTTTTGTAAGACGTATCGAAAATCTTTCCGTCTGTTTTAACTTCATAAGCTTGCGGCTTACAGATAGCATTCGTCGAGTGAGATGAATATTGAGTTGGAAAGAGTCGCACGATGCTAGAAATATCCAAAAAAATTCTTGATGGCCTGAGAATGATGTTTCAGGCGTTCGAGATAAACTGGGATATTTACGTCCCCCTGTCTTATGATTTTTCTTTTGTAGCTTTCCCTCTTTAGACGAGAATCGACGATGAAGTTTCTACGTAAGATGCATTTACAACAAGTATAATCAAAGTGAACGTCAGAATTGAAACGTAGGATGACAAATATGCTTCACACGAACCTGTAACTTGTCAACGTCATTTACTCGTTTCAAAACTTCAGCATCAGTCTCTTGCAAAGGCACCAGTCCTATTTGTAAAAGCAAATCGCAAAAAAGTTCAGCAAACCAGTGCATATTTACTGGGTCTAATTGTCTTATCACACTTATGGACTCTTCTCGCATCTTTTCGTGTGAATTACCCTTGCTCAATCCCAGCGCGCTTTTGGAGTCTTGAAATTTTCTAAACAAGCGGAGAAACAAATCCCTACTCGCCTCCCTATTACTGTAAACACGGCTGAGCTCTGTTGATCGCCAATTGTGTCTACTGTCCCGCTCACTTTTAAAGTTTTGAGTAAAATTGAACTTCGTTGCCTTGCCAATAAAATTATCATCAGCGAGATCTACGAGTAACATTTGGTATTGAGTTAGCAGTAAATCAGCTTTCTGAATAAATCTTGGAGACATATATTTAATGTCTTTCTGATTGACCAGGCTTCTCAAAATGTGATAAGGCATTGTGAGTAATATTGACTCTCCTTTCTCTATTACTTCTCTGGCAAAGCACGCACAAGAGTTTTTGTGGCTGAACACTTGACGTAAATTAAGGACTCGAACATTTGATTGCTCATAACTACTACCGTGTTTTGATAAAAGACGAACGATGGCTGCAATATCAGAAGGAAGTGAGGGAACCAGACGATGCTTCAAAATAAGAGAGAACACAGCGGCTAGTTTCTGTAGAGTAGGTCGCAGATTCTCAAATGATATAGAACATCGGTCACGTTCGTCGAAAGTTTCTGTAACAGAACCTGATGTTTTACCTTTGCTCTTTTGAATATCAACAATTTCGTTACTAGAGCGCCCCCAAACATTTTTGATCTTTGACGATAAGGAAGATGTAGACAAACTCTGCTTTCCCAAAGAATAACCCTTATTTCTAAGATTAGCTTCAATTGTACGTTCATGCAAGGGCAGTGAAATTTGAGGAGACGAAAAGCTATGTAAGCAGTTTATTGAAATAGGTTCCTCGGAGGGCAGTGAAGCAATGTTGCCTACCGCGACACCCTTCGACAATGATTCATTACATCTCTGAAGAGATATCATTGCGGCAGGACGAATACGACGTTTTGAAGGTGACATAGAATTGGATTGCTTGGTTTTCGTTCCCGATGAGGATTCCAACGAGGATTCTATTGTGATCGCATTCATCTTTTTCGTTGTTCTAGGAACAAGCGAATTAACGAGAGACAACGACGACGACGACAATGATGCGCTCAGCGGAGGAAATCCACTTGAACTCACATCACATACCTTTACACTATCACTCGACGACACTTCATTCCGCAACGGCTGATAGACTTCCGTCGCTTTATAAATAGCCTCACGAAAGTGACTCGAAAAAGTGTATTGAGCAGCATGACAGTTCCAACAGATGTCGCACTCATTCCCTTCATCGTTACCCGAAAAAGGCACAACTTGCACTGATTCAATCCATTCCATTACTTTAACCAGCACCTGAATCGATGGACATGCATTTACAGAATGAATGTTTCCATCTTCAGCTTTATCACAATCATTTCCTTCTATTGAGGATGAAGGCCAATCATACTGATCCCTTTGACATGCCGGACATTTCACCTTCCGTAGCAAGCCAAGATTGTCCTGATCCTGATCCTCCTCATTAGCTGATGTTAACATCTAGCTTCGATACTGTATAATGGAATTCGCTCTGTAATGCAAATTCCTTCTTCTTTTTCTATTTCCTTTATTCCACACAATATACTAGAGTAAAAGAGGAGCGAGTTCAGTTCTTCCAGTCCAGTTATTAATACATGTATGAATACAAGAGAGAGAGTGAAATATGAAAGTTGCAAAGTGCACAAATAAATGCCCATGGCTAGCTGTTTTGCGGTCGGACTTTTGGACCCGCAAGATTACGACGAACTTTGGATTCTGTAGCCGAAGAACCACCCTACATGTGCTCTCGTAGATCTACTCGTACGAGGTAATTATGAAAAAAGGGAAAAGATTTGTATCGCTCCAAATTTTTTCAACTGTGAAGTCTGCATACTTTTTTTGTTCACTTCTACTCTTTATTAAAACTTGTGAACTTCATACGAGTCTCTATATCAACTACTTACACTATATAAATCAAGACAAAACACCCTTTTCGCTCTCGGAGAAGGAGTGAGGAAGAACACAAGGGAACACTTCATAATGGTATTATTGTACGATACTATCGTTCAAGAAAAGGTTGTTCACGTGTGCGATTGGCCAACTGATTCCGTCTCGGTGTCGGCGTATGTGCCGCGATCACATTTACAAGGCAAAGAGGATTTTTGCACGAATGTTGGAAATACCGAAATTCAGCCAAAATACTTGATATATTTTATTCCGGGGAATCCGTAAGTTCGTACCGTTTCAACAAGATACGTTTTGAGTTGTAATGTGTAATATTGCTTAGCGACATGTTTGACTGAAAGAGGATGCATTGGGTGGTACACAACACTTCTAGTTGAAATCATTTCGAAATTAGGCCCGGAATATGTTGCTCATGGAATATCATATGCCGGCCATGGCGTGGGTCGTAGCAAAGTTGTTGGCGAGAGTGCACCGAATGAATCTAGAGTAATGCGTTCCTTTCCATGGACAATTCAAGGTCAGGTTGATCATAAGATAGAGTACATCTGCAAACTTCTGGAAAGGTATCGAAGTAGCCAAAACTACCAAATAGAAATAATTTTTGTCGCACATTCGATCGGTTCGCATATGGTGCAAAGGATATGTTTGCTACGGCCAGATCTACTGTCAATAACAAAGTCGGTTGTTCATTTGATGCCTTTTATTAGATTTGCTCCGTCCCTTCGCTCGCAACGGTTACCAATTTCCCTCATTGCTCACATGCCAAAGAAATTTAGCGTCCATATTTTGAAGAAAATGAGTAATTTGGTTCGGAAATTTTCCTTCCAACAAACTTTCAATTTACTTTCGGATGTTCAGTGCCCGGAAGGACGAGTTCTAGCAGCGAGTCTCCTCCGTGATCCGGAAATGGCATGCAACTTCTTAAGCTTAGGTGTTGAAGAAGTAAGAGATCTTCCCGAAGCACGATTTGACGTAGAAGCTATGAAAATCATCAACCGGAAATCTCCTATTCACATATTGTTATGTGGAGGACCCGACCAGTGGGCTCCTCACGAAATTTTCCAGGAATTATATGATAATCAACGAAAGGCAGTCCCAGGTTCAAGTGCCCACCTCTATGTGTATATCAAGTACTTGGAAGAGCTCATACATGGTTTCATCGTAGAACCTACTATGATCCCACCAGTAGTAGAATTTATCCTAAAATCAATAAATGGTACTGAGACGCCATCTATGCAAGCAAAATATTTCGGACGATCACGGCTTTGAGAGGATTCTCAAACAAGAGTGAAGATTCAGGATTATCCCAGGATATGCATCTAAACTTTGTCTTACATTATCCATCTTTCCATTAAAAAGATGTTCTCTTCTGCAAAACTGAATGATTGGCAACAAATCGGTTCACTTTTTAAAATATTTCTTCTATTACAAATATACGCAAAATCTTGACCGCATAAAAGAATATTTCACTAGAGATAGGTCAAAATTGCAAGCATAATCTTTTGTTTTATTATTGTATTGGAGTCATAACATATGCACATCGCTATTTGGTTAATTGATTTCAAATCTATCGTCAACGCCTACATAAATTTACTATGAGTACGGAAAGGTGTAGCGCGACGATTTCTTTGACATTATCCGATCACATATGGATATTTCCACGTTGAGATCCGCTAAGTTTCAGAAGGAGTAAATGTACTGGAGAAAATCGACGAATGAGGGAAGGAACACCTACATTCTAACCAAAGTGTTGGCGCCATGCATGGTTGTAACTAATGTCCGGTGAACTTGCATATCTTCCTAGAACGACAAAGCGACTAGCTCAAAAAGCGATGAATTTATTGTGACGTCCCTAGTCAACCTTAGATCACATTTTGAAAAATATCCAGCAAAAGGTCATGATCCTTGTTATTTTCATCATCATCCAGCTGCCCATTCTCGATCTTTAGCAGCTTTGTTGTAACGTGCTAGTCCATCATAAAATTCTGACAACTGCAATCCATAAGGAGTCCGACAACCGATTACGCCATAAACGTTACCAACATCTCCGACATGATCACCCCAGTTGCAATCATCAAAAAAGAGCATTTCGTTGTAAGTAACACCACTCTCTTCATGAAGTAATTTGAAATGAGTCGTTTTCCTGCTGGAAAGTTTGCCTGTTCTACCAATCTGCGCGAATTGTACCATACTTCTCATGGTTACACCAGGAATTACTTCAATATTACTCAAACACGCATCTGAATACCTAGATGGAAAAGTATAACGAGTTTACGATACACGGTACAAACATTCTCTTTGTATAGAAAAACTCACGTTGGTTCTAAAGACGAACTCGCCACTGCAATAATAATATCTTGGTATGCCCTATCAGTAGCTAATTCAATAAGAGCTTTCCTTGCACCATCAAATAATTTTACTGTAGGTCCGTTCGGGCACTTCATTCCAATTACCAGCTCTTCCGCAAATCCTTCCACCTTTCCTTTAACCGGTTTGGTTGGCCCAGGATATCCCAAAGTATGCATTTCCGGTGTCCAGAGACAGTCATCTAAATCGAACACTATCATGGTTGGAAGTCTCTCTGCTTTTAACGATGTACCTGACGATCGGTCACTCATTTTGTATGATCTCACAAATGCCGCTGAAGATTTAGAGAAGTACTTGTACAGAGCGAAATGAACCAGGAAGGACCTCGAAATCATAAGGGATCTGCACTTCTTGCCTCCCAATTCAAAAGAGAAATTGTTATCCCGTCGGTCTTTGTTTCTTCTGCCTTGAAACAACAATTCTTTGCAACTATTTTATTATTTACTTTGTCTCATGAAGATATCGCGTAAAGAGGTGCATTCAAGAAAACAGAAAGCCAGGAAACGAGTGGAATTTTCCAGCTCTCTCTCTCTCTCTCTCTCTCTCTCTCTCTCGCTTTCTTTCTCTCTCTCTCTCCCTCCCTTCCTTTTTGGAGTGTCAAAATTCAAAATTCACATGTCAAACATTTTTCCATTTTTCATATTCATATTCGTACAATGTACGTACGAACGCTCGTACAAAGTACATACCGGTACATGTACGGTAGACCGCCTTCGTTCGTAAGTAGACGTCATCACGGACATAAGAATGACGAAAAATATGTGACCTGTCCACATCACTCTCTGTACCACTGTACGATGCACCCGTACATACTACATACGAGAGACACACATCCCAACGCAAATATCTAAAAATAAGATTGAAAAGATTTTTGGTATCTTTCTCCAAACCTTACACCATAGGAAAGACGGTGGCGATACCTCTGCTACCAACCACATATGTATAGAGGTCTAAGATTGTAATACAGACTGTACATTATCCCCATCCATTGCTTAGGTGACGGCACAGACCTAACAGAAAGTCATCGTCATAAGTTTCATATCTCATTAGTCTTTTTCTCGGATGGTAATCAGCACTTCTTTGGATTATCCATATACGAGTGCGTAACTTAGCTAATTCGGATATCATTGGAGATTTGGAAAGGCAAATAGGTCCTTTGTTTCGATTGAATTTATTCGGAATATAGGTGTTGAATCGAGTTGGCGGATGGCGTTAGAATTTATTATTCGGAATATCGATGTCAGCTAAGAACAATGGAAGGCCTGATGGTAATCCACCCAAGGCTACTACAACTACTACTACTGATGATGATGATGATGATAATATTACCAAGGACGCGAATGACAGCTTGTCGGGAAACGAGAAGAAATTGTTAAAAAGTCCTCACGACATGGGCCAGAGTTCTTCCACTAATCAAAACAACAATGTTCCACAGTTTTTGGCAGATGCAATTACTCCTAGGCCTCCGACAAGTTCAGCTACAAGAAGAGAGGAAATGAACGCATCGGCATTAGGTCAAGAATATCAACCTCCTTCGAAAAAGACTCGACTAGATAGAACACACCGCTTTTCCCATTGGAAAGTAGGGAATCGATATGAAATTATGAGAGTGCTTGGTCAAGGTAGTTATGGCGAGGTTGTTCAGGCTCGTGACAAATTCAGTTCCTTGCCAGAGGGTCAAAATTACGTCGCTATTAAACGTATTACGCGGCCTTTTGATCAAGAGATAGAAGCAACTAGAATTTACAGAGAAATTACTATTTTGCGAAGACTACAGCGTCATGAGTGCGTGATACAGTTGCTAGATATAATTGCACCAGACGACTATTCGAGTTTTACGGACCTGTACCTTATTTTCGAATACGTCGATACTGATTTACATAAAATTTTTCTCAGCCCACAGTATCTCAGCAACGAACATGTTAAAATATTTTTGTATCAGATGTTGAAAGGTTTAAAATATCTAGAAAGTGCTTCTGTTATTCACCGCGATTTGGTAAGTGGAGGTTGGCCTTGTTGCTGTCATTCGTACAAAGTTAGTCGTTGACCCATTTCTATATCTTGTTAGAAACCTGCCAATATACTTCTCAACGAAGACTGCACGCTAAAGGTTTGTCTAAGTTTAAATTTTGAGCCATCTTTTGATGTGTTTTGATTGACAAATGCAAACTTTTGCTTCACATATGGGATTACAGATATGCGATTTCGGTTTAGCACGAGTAGTACGACAGGCTACAAATGGCGCTTCGGTCGCCAACAATAAGTTGAAGAAAAGTCCCTTGCTAGTTGGAGTGACTCCCCCAGCTCAACCTTTGAAGCGTCAACTAACGAAGCATGTCGTAACTAGATGGTATAGAGCACCAGAATTAATTTTGATGCAGCCGTATAGTTCCGCAGTCGACATGTGGAGTCTTGGATGCATCCTAGGTGAGCTTTTGAATATGCAAGAAGACAATGTACCTGCTTATCAAGATCGGCAACCTTTGTTCCCGGGGGGTAAATGTGCTCCGCTTTCAGGTGAAGTTGCTGGTATAGATGATAGATTAGACCAACTAAGTGTTATCTTTAGTGTCATAGGTACACCTACAAAGGACGACGTCAAATCAATCGGGTCTTCAAAGAGCACGGCAGAGTATATTTTGAGGCGATTGAAAGATATGAAACCAAATTCATTACGAAGTAAATTTCCCGGTTCGGATCCAGATGCCATTGATCTTTTAATAAAAATGCTTCAATTTGACCCGTCAAAACGGTGCTCAGTGGACGAGGCGCTTGATCATAAATTTATCAGGCCTGTCCGGAGGAAAGAAAGTGAAAAAATTTTGAGTAAGCCGCTGTCGGACATTATGGACGATTTTGTGAAAGTCGATCGTAAGGTTCTTAAACAAAGAACTTACGAGGAATTATTATGGTACAAACGAAGAAATAATTTGTCTTTTCAAGATAGTAAAACGACTAAAGCTAAGCCTAGTTAAAAAAAATTTGCAATTCACATGCCTATGATAAATATCATGAAAGGAAAAGGTACTTGAAAAGTATGCTTTTATTTATATGATTCCTTAGACAATTTGCTAACGTAACTTGAGAGAAACGACAGTTCATTGCATCAAGAAGAAGATATAAGTAGTATTGCAACACATCTAGTATACATATAATGAGATGTCTACTTTGCATTAAAAGATACCTCTTCCTCCCCCTCAACTCTTGAGAAAAGATATTTCGTCTTTTTCAATATCTTCATTATTTATTCCAGCGCCTTCATGGTGAGAGATTATCCTTCTCATGAATTGGTGGATTACCAGATCTTACGTGCTGACTCGTGCATTGATCCTCTCATTAAATGTGCGTGTAGGTGGAAGACAGGTAAACTGCTCTTCATATTGCTTGAAGAGCGCAACATCATTGGTGGTAAGTCCTTGAATTTTGTAGATATCTTTCACCGACTTGTAGGGTCCATGTGATGCAATCTTTCCGGCTGCATGAGGGAACATGCCACGGAGTTGTTTGTATTCACCAACTTTAGGCGAAGATCGATACGAAAAGAGATAAGAAAACGCGATCTATGATAATGGTAAAGAGTTAACGTCAACATCTTACCAAAGGCGCTATTTACATCAAGCAAATCCGACGGGGCTAGCTGACTTGTTGGAACAACGTGGTCAGAAAGGAAATAAGTTTCGTGGGTGAAGGCATCGGCAGGCGAATTCAACGCAGAACTGATGAGTGCAAAACCGAACCCTGCACCTAGCACATCCCGTCTTGAACCTCTCTTTTCATTGAGGGTATTCAAGTGTGATTTGGTTTTGGTAACTCCTAGAATGGGGAAAGAGTACACAAAAGAAAGAGGCATAAAGATGAGTGTAAAGTTTACAAGCTGCATGTTGATGTTGTTGTATTGTTCACTTAATTTGGCGAAAAGTGAGAAAGACAATTATAAATATATTGTGTATCTTTTCGAAACAAACATCAACTTCATTTTCGATGATGAATTTGCAAACATCATAGCTTTTTTGCTATTGCGGCCTATTCGGAATCGGAATGCAAACCTGAAAAAAATGCGTCAGTTTCGAACTTTTCCATATTTTAATCGTGATGGGTCTTCGTAGACTGGAGCCCCGCTCTACGCTCTACAACATGTAGAAAATAGAAAGCACCGTTACATGTAAAAATGCACACTCGAGTTGTTTGAAAATTTTAGCTCAAAGTGAAGCCGAATACAGAATACAGAATACAGAATACAGCGAGAGAGAGAGAGAGAGAGAGAGAGAGAGAGAGGGAGATTGCGAGTTGTACCTTGTACACAACAGATGTACCGGTCATTTTACATGTGATATTTTATATTTTGATCTTAGAGGGCTGCAACCTGCAACCTGAATCTAGCACCACTTTCAACAAATACGAGCGTATTAGGAAGCCGTAACGACCCGGAGACATGAAGTCTCTCCGCATCTCTCGGTAGAGCAGACTAGAGACTAGAGCAGTAAGCAGCAAGATCTTAGGTTTTCTTTTTTTCAATTCAGGATACATGTAATCAAATTGTGTATTCTATATACTATATAGTGTAGGTGTTTCGCTTAAGAGGATTTATTTTATTTGCAGGAACATGTATTAATACGTGTAGTAATACTATGGACCAGATGAACCAACCAATCAAAGCGTTTGTGGCATATAGCGTGATAGCTATTGTTGTGATAGTGGTTCTCCATCGCAGCGACTATGGAAACCTTCAAGCCTTTGATAGTAACTCTATAATACCTGAGAAGCGACCAAATATAATTGTTATGTTTGCTGATAACCTAGGGTACAATGACATTTCTGCATTCGGTGCTGCAACTGCGAGAACGCCTAGCATTGATAGGCTTGGAATCGAGGGTATTAAGTTGAATAATTGGAATTCAGCAGCCTCCCTGTGTTCGGCAAGTCGGGTGAGTTAGATTTTAACTTTGCGTGTGGGAAGTATATAGATGAGCCCTTCTTAAATTTATTCTTGATGTTAGGCGGCATTGATGACCGGAAAGTATCCAGTACGCACGGGCATTTACCCTGGCGTTTTAAAGCCTGGTACGATTTTTTTCGTATTTCTTGATTTTTATTTTAGGCTAATGACTTATGTAATTGTAGATGCCAAGTATGGATTGATGCCGAATGAAACAACTGTGGCATCTTATCTTAGAAATGCAGGTTATGCGACTGCTATCGTCGGGAAGTGGCATCTTGGACATAGATCTCCATATCTTCCAACACATCATGGTTTTGACGAGTGGCTTGGAATTCCTTATCATATGAGTGGAGGATCACTTGACGATCATATATGTGGTTATGATGTTAATAGAACTATGTGGTTACCATTATACCAAGATGATCAAATAGTTGAACAACCCGTAGAATTGAAAGATTTGGCTCAGAGGTACGCAGCCGCTTCTGAGAGGTTCATAAGAAAATCGGTGTCGAAGGGGCGACCGTTCTTTTTGTATTTACCTTTTTCGCATGTGCATCAAATGTGTGCACCAGCTTATGGATCGGAACAAAAACTATGCCAATGGGCTTCTGAGTTGTTTGTGAAAGAAAAAGAGAAGGCGACATTCGTTGATGCAGTAGAAGAAATGGATTGGATTGCGGGTCAAGTACTAAGCGTATTGGATGAAATTGGGATCGAAAATAATACCCTTGTTTTGTTCACAAGTGACAATGGACCATGGATTGCAGAACAAGAATGTTCAGGAAGTAAGGGACCCTTTGAGGGGCGATGGCTTCGAGAAAATGTGGATAATGCCTGTACTGCATGCCCACATGACTATAAAAGCAGTCCAACCGAAAGTAATAGACGAAGATGCTATAATTCACAAACAAAATTGGAAGTCAACGGGGTGCCCTGCGGTGAGGACACAGGACTAGGAGGAGTATGGGAGGTAAGAGTTGAAGACTGGCATTTCATTATGTAAGAGTTATGTCTCAAACTTTAACTCTCCTCATTGAAGGCCAACATTAGAATGCCTGCTCTTGCCCGATGGCCCGGAAAAATTCCTGCAAGAACAGAGACTCTGAAAACGATTTCTACTCTTGATGTTTTGCCAACATTACTTTCCATCGTAAATGAGACTCACAATATGGGCAACGTTGACGGCGAAGATGTCAGTGAAATACTTTTTCAAACGACGCACTCATCCCGTAGTTGTTCATCCCGGATGGACTGTGTTGACGACAGGAGAGTACTGTACTTTTGGCGAGATGGTTTCCAAGATGGTCCATTACCATCTCCGTTCGGACGTTTTGATGTCGCGAGCGCTAAGATAGGAAGGCATAAATTCTGGTTTTGGACGAAAAGTGCTCACTACAATCCAGATATCGAAGTTCATCATGATCCGCCTCTAATCTTCGATGTATTTGCCGACCCAGCTGAAGCTTTTCCCCTAGATCCAAATGACTTTTTGGAAGAAATCGAAATAATTACGACTCTTGTGAAGGAGCATAAGCACAATATAACATATGGGCAGCCCTACACTATATTTAGAAATTCAGAATATATTCCATGTTCAAATATTACCAACGATTGCCGCATATCACGCCCTCGTTAGTACCATACATTGTTAACATGTACTCTTGTAACAATTAAAGGTCATATACTATCTTACAATTTTTCATTTACGTACTCTACTAAACCAAAGAAAATTTACTTGCATTAAGCAGAAAATGTAAAAAATACTCTCCAACGAGCCTTTCCTATAAACATGTAAGGTAAGAGTGAGAACAATTCCTTAAATCTTCCTTTGCTTTAATGAGCAAACTAAGACAGTCCCTGGTAAGAAGAAGGAATCACGTTGAAGTTGGTGAAGTTTGGATTAATCATGATAGCCCTAGACCAATGACGATATCGTCCTGAATAAATCCAAGTAACTTGTTAAGAAAAATGTGCAAATTGACCTAGATTATTACTTTTTATGAAAAGAACGAAATGTAGGCATTAAAGAAGGACTAGTTGGAAGCGGATGCTCAACAAAGTATTCATCTTTAAGACCTTCAACGGCAGTTGTTCGATTTCGACAGTCAAAACTAAAGTACCCATGAAGAAATTTTATACCGGTTCTTGAAATTCTAAAGCAATCTGTGAAACGAATCGTCAGTCCTTGAACCCACGGCTGAAAGTTGTCCGATCTTTTGACACTTTCGCTATTTTTGTCTCCGGACCACCTTTCTCTAAGATGAGCTGGTATCTGTCCCAACATTCTTTCAATCTGATGAAGTTGATCAATCTCAGATGCCCCTTTGATAAAGGGCTTTCCGATCAGCAATTCAGCTATCGCACATCCAGCGGCCCAACAGTCTACAGCAAAATCATATATTCGAGTACCGTGCAATAACTCAGGAGCTCGATACCATAAGCTTACCACTTTCGGTGTTAAATAAATGCTGTCAGATTCTTTTTCAAAAGAACATGCTGAAATTGTGCGAGCTAATCCGAAATCGGCAAGCTTAAGGCGACCTCTATGGTTATAGAGAATGTTTGAAAGTTTTATATCTCTGTGAACAATATTACGCTCGTGAAGAAATTCCAGTGCCTTTAAGAGTTGCATGCTAAGCTGTTTCACTTGGCTTTCGTTGAATAGAATTCGTCTCTCATGCAAAGCATAGTCCAGAAGTTGGCTTAAGTCATGCTCACAATATTCAAGTACCAGATACACTCCTGAACGTCTGCGAAGCAATCATGATATCAGATCACACGAGCGATATACACAAAAGCTGCTTTCATACTATACAAACCTCGTCGAAACAACAACTTCATGCAATCTGACAATACCTGGCCCATCCTTAAGTCTATTTAAAATAGCAATTTCTCTCAAACTCGTCAGCGGAAATCCATCCGTAGATTCGTGATGAAGCGTTACACGTTTTAATGCAACAATCGTACCATCCCGTCGATCTTTCGCCTTATACACCATTCCATAGGTTCCACTGCCAATCCGACACACCTTTTCAAAGGTATCATTGACTTCCTTGCAGTTGCCTAAAGTTATGCGATTGTCTTTGTTACTTTTTGTCTTCTTTCTCTCGGAATGTGAGATTGTCTCGTTGCCATTGCTTTTCGCCGTCTGCTCATTTACTCGACGTTTCTTTGCATATCTGATATCCATCGTCTTCTTCTCCCGAACTTTGAACTGTGAACTCAACTTTAAACTCGACGCTCTACTCTCACTCTCAATCAACTTTATTTTGGTCTTTCTCGTTCCGATAGGAAGTAATTTCGTATGTGTTTTGGATTGGACTTTCCCTCAATATGTCCTATCGATTGTCATAATCTTTTTTGAAATCGTCGGTGTAGCGTGTAGCCACATTTTGTACTTCGCATGTACTGGTATGTACAGTTTTTGTACAAGGAGGTTGACTATGCGAACTCTAGAAGATTCTATGCCAAGAAGTTTTCGTTGTTTCATAACTCTGATATTTCTCACGAACGCCCAGGTTTACAAGGATTTTTGTTAAGACACATGCTCCGTTGAAAAGACAGAAACTTTATCAAGACGATGGAGTTTATTCGTGGTGGCAGTTGCCTATTGTTGGCAAATAAAGCGCAGTATACAACAAGTCTATTAGCGTCTAGCGAAACTAGAGTATTTTTTACACATCTACGTATACCCCTTCTTATCACAAGAAGGAATTAAATATATTTACTCATCGTCGTCGTCAATCTTTGGCGCAAGATAGAACTTAATGAATCCAAAATCTCCAACAGGATATTCCACTACAATAGGCACATCCTCACTCATGGAAAGAATAACAGTAGGCCCAAGTGCACCGGCTTTAGCGAAAAGATTCAAATATCTTAATGCAAACTGTAACTTGACAGGTTCGTCCATTTGAATATCCACGCTCAAGTCTTCGTCTTTTTCATTGTCATGCGCTCGGACAAGGATGTTGCCAGTTCCCAAATCACCTGAAACGCTGAAACGCACTCCCTCCTTTGAGCACTCAATTGTACATGTATCTCCTAGCACACCAAGATCACGAATAATCCGTTGAAATTCACTAGAAGGCATTTTAATGTTGCACTTGTAATCTGTTTCTGGAATGCCTAATTGGTCGGCATCGATGTCCATAAGCTTGAGCTCGAAGTCAGCCACACGCCCTTGGTCTTTACTCTCAAACATGAGCATAAGATTATCACCATCATCTTCCGCTTTGAACGTGATGACATCATCGTTTCCTGCGCATTTAAGAATTTTACTCATGTTGGCAGAGTTAAAACCGAGACTCACGGGACGATCGCAACGGAAGTGATCAAACCCGGTGCTCTGAAGCTGAACGGCTGTGCAACAACGATGATGTACGAGAAAATGGTATATTAAACAAATCATGAGATTTCCAATCACAAACAATACATTCGAAGGAAGAAAACCAGCGATATGATAATGAAAAAGACAATATACATGATGACTCACCTACAAGGGATACGTGCGAAGAATCCATGGCTTGGATACTAAGTTCATCTTCGGTACAGTCAATGTTGGCATCCTGTACCAAATCCTTCATCGCTTCGATGAGCTGTTTGAATATCCTTCCTTCAACTAAACGTGCTTCGAACATATTTAAGTAAACTTATATATTAAGAGGTGTTTTATAGTTGGTACTAGTATTCGTACTTGTGTTCGCCTCTTAGTCGAAGAGGAATGTTTAACTTTGTAATCTAAAAGAGGAGTCGAAATGTGTGCCACAATCATGGATAACATTTTTTTAGGTTCTATGCTGTGCGCTGTGTGTGTTGCGCAATGCGAGTTTGAAATATTTAGCTCTGACTTATCCGTTTTAGCTATGTGTGTTAGTATAGAGTAGGTGGGCGATTTGAAGTCTCCATCTTGAATCTTGACTGTCTGTCTTACTCTCTAAATCATAGGTAGAAGGTAGTACGTGGTACTATGAGGCCCCTTTTTCTTCTCTAATAAAGACAATGATTGCAAACTGATGATTTTTATGGAAGGTGTAGTCAATCACGCGGGGAAAAGGCAATTACTGGTAATCACTACAACATAGATCTTTCCGATTTGTTACAAAGGTCGTTCCGGGGATAAATAAGCTCTCGATGTGTTAGCTTAACTACGAAAGGACGACCCTACACACTTATCGGAAACTTGTAGAAGTAAACTTAATGAAGATTACCGGTAGTGCAAGGACATCTCCTTATTTTTAGATCTTTTGGCATCATAGTATCACGTGTAGCATTCTAAATAATTATTTTCCTACTTTTCTGTTTTTCCACTTCCAAAATTCCATCAAAAATGCGTTAAGAAGATTGCTATCCACTACGCCAGGGTGAAACCCACTTTATTTTTGGTAAACATACAATCAATATTCATCATTGATTCATCGCGTCGATTAATAAATCAGGAAATCACACAACATGCACCACTAGAAGTTTGGCGACGACATTTATAGTCTTGCAAGTATGTGAGCTGCTTCCTATTAATCGCTCCTCTCCTTAAATCTCGAATATACTTCACGGCAATTGCAGCATCACAACGACAAAATTCCATTAGCGCGATTGCGACCAAAACCGGAGCACGACCAAGCCCTGCAATACAGTGCACTGCAACTGTCGAAGGGATATCATTCGGCAACGTTGAAGCTTTGTCTACAACAAACCTTTCTTCAATTATATCCAACCAAGAATTCAAAATATTATCGGGCGGCGACGTCCCATCATCATATGCCAAATCATGGAGAGTAATACCAGCATTCTTAAGCTCTGCGATATTATGATATGTCGGCTCACACACACGAACTATATCCGTCACTCCGTTCTTGGTACACTCCTGAATGTAAACATGTAAGTTTGATTCACGAGGAGCATCCATGATCAAAAACCGCAATTGCGGTATTTGTTTCGGCACGTCAGTGGCCTTCCCATTCGGATAAACCACAAGAGTAGGCCTTGAACTCATACTAGCACTAGCTCCTACCCTAGCGGAATGCCTCGATCCTCCATTACTACCCATACTACTACTCTTAGTCACTCTCATCGTATACAGCAATTCTTCGTGAACAATGATCTCTTAGCTAAGTTAGCTACCCCGGCTTGCTGCCGCTAGCAAAGTCGTGAAACGAGAGGATGATGACCCTCAGTTTGAAATCAATAATCCTTCGTCGGCTGGTTAGAGCGACGAGATGCTTGTGGTTAATAATACTAATAATATCTGAAATTGGAGAGATAAGATGGTGGTAGTCAACATGAATTGCCGATAACCTGTGCATCGGCGTGAATCGACTGCGACGGACAAAGATGTGTGCAGGAAGGGAAAGTTTACATTTCCTTGCGTTATGTGGAAAAATCAGGGAAAAATTCAACTTGATCGCGTCTCGTGTTTCGTACGTACGTACGTACGATTCCTCATACCTCATACATGTGTAAATGTACATTGTACGAGTACATATAGCTTTCTCGCTCTAGATCTACGTCCACGTCCAAAAGGCAATTTCTAAATTTAGAATAGACGTTCCTTCAATGATAACGTCTATTTAGCTATTATTCACGAGGAAGTTATCCGGAAAGGATTCCAAGTGGAACCTTTATTATACGACATATCACAATTGGATATGTAATTGAATATGTGATATGTGATATGTGTACGAGTATTTGGTTTTTTCATGTCAGAGTTTGTGTTGTTCAACTGACTCTCGTTAGTGTCCCATATTCTCGTGTATATCAACCACCTTGGAATATATCAAAAAGGCTACTATCCACAACTGCAACGATGACGCAAGGCAATAGAAGACGAGCTATTGCTGTGCTCCTTTATCTCGTAGTAACGGCTGCCTCATTTTCTGTGGTTCGTCATCATCGAACTTCATCTTCTTCGTCGTCGTCGTCGTCGTCGCGTTCATCTATTACTTCAACCCAACTGTTTGCCAAGAAACAGCAGAATGAAATGCGGAATAGATTTCGTACCAATCTCATTGCTCGCACAGCCATAGCGTGCTTTACAACGCTTTTGGGTGGACGGATGGGTATATTTCTCCCTCCAGCTCATGCCGCCTTGCCGAACGATGAGGTGCATATGGTGCAAGAACGATCTTATGATGCTGTTGGGTCAGCTTATTACGAAGACGAGGGGATGGACGAATATTATGAGGAAGATGGTCAAGAAGAAGAAGAAGATGAAGGGGGAAGTTTATCGTCGGAGGCAGAATCTACTGTTTCCGCTTTAGAAAAGAAAAATACCGAGGAGAAGGACCCACTTGCGGCGTTTGGGGCAGTGACTGCAACTAAGAATGTAGTAAATGTGAAAGAATCAAAGGGCTCAAAAACAGGTTCGCCCAACTTCTCTCCTGATGCCGCCTTCAAACAATTTGGCGTGCCTGTAGCTTTTGCAGGTGCAGTTGGATATATGGTCAAATTTCATATAAATGAAGACAAAGGCGTCGAGGAAGCAATTTCCATGTTCGAAAAAGAACGCGCAGAGTTCTATAACATCACAACTGTCGATGATGAAAATGACGAAAATAATGTCATCAATTCTACTGATGCTCTAAATGGAAGTAGTGATGATAACGAAGACAGTATTGATGATGAGGTTCCAACTTCAAGCGAAATAGAGGTCAGAGATAATCCTGGAAATGACGCCGAGATGAAGAAACCTTTTGCGAAAAAGAAGCTTCCACCTATAGACGATATTGTGAAGGACAGCATTGCAGACAAAGCCGTCAATAAAAGTAGTGAGGAGTCTTCGTCGAAGGACGACGACATTGAAAACGAACGTGAGCGGCTGAAGAAAATGTTTGGCAGCTAGTCAACGCAATATAAAGAATAAAATTATATCATCAGTAGGAGTCAGGCAACAATAAAATTCTAGCGCTTTTGAATCAAAATATTCCGAATAATTTTTGGAAAGATAATTAGGATCAGTGAAAGAAAATCACTTGAACGAACACTGGATATGTAGGGGAAAACAGAGAACGCAGATTTTGTAGCGGCACATATATGCCCACCAGTTCGAAAATCTAGTAAACTCTCAAGCATATAAAAGCAACTCGCTAGGAAGTCGAAAAAGTCTTACAATTTTTTTCATAATTAATCTTACCAGTAGGTGAGGTTGCCACGAAAACGACGTTAGAGGAAGTGTCGGTTGGAGGGATACGTGGATAACCTTCTGCCGAAAAAAAACCTAGGTATAAGTTTTCATGCTACATGATTTCTATAAGGTAGCTGTTTGCTGTTTGCCATTATAAATCCATTTTTTAATTTTCGAAGAGTTCAGTAAAATTAAAATGCAACATTCGTATTGATGTAACGGTAGCACGAATTTCGAATACACGAAAATATGATGTTCCTAGAAATCACAGTTTTACCATGAAATATTGGAAGAATGTGAGAATAATAGTAAGAAAAATCTTTAAACCTGGAATTGTTAATTGTTTTTAGGTATTCTATGAATAATATATATGGAATTTACGGTGAAATGTATAAAGGCAAAATGTTCCTTCTTGTTTCCAAATCCACTGAAGATCACTTATTGTTTTGATAGGGAAGACATCTCTTTCATTCCTAGCTTATTATGCGCTTTAAAATTCGCAGGTATTGCAACATCCTGCAGGGCAAGGCACCTGTGCTACAGGTACGGCTGCACTGGTTGCACAATCGGCCCAAAGGTTCGTGATGATACCACCTACCGTATTTCTTCTTTCGCACAGCTCGCTTGAAACAGTTCCGGTTAGTTCTAAATCGCTGAGACTGATCACCGTGAGGAGGGGCAAGTTGAGTAATTCTTCGTTGGGGAATGTTCCCGTGAGCTCGTTCACGTGTAGTTGCAAAAAGCTGAGGCTAGTTAGAGTTCCAAGCAAAGTTGAAATGGTTCCCGTCAAATTGTTAGAGTCCAAGTCCAACTGTTGAAGACCTGTTGCAGTTTCAAAAATTGCTTCTGGAATTGTTCCAGTTAACTGATTTGAATCCAAATCGAGGATGATGAGCTCGGGCAAGTTACCAAATTGTGTGGGGATAGTTCCGGTCAACTCGTTGTTTCCTCCATCCATAGTATATACTTGCAAAAATTCTAACCAGTCAATTTCGTCGATAAGGGTTCCAGAAACGTTATTCTCGTCTATAAAGAAATAGAAATTAGCAAGATTTATATAATGTCTACTTGACGAATTTTACTTCGTACTTACCAACTTCGATTCGTGTAATGCATGCATCATCATCGCACGTGATAAAGGCCCAATCACATTCGTTACTGCTCTCCAACCAGTTCTCTCCAGCATAGATGGCATCGGTGTTGCATGAAGGGACCGGTCCATTTTCATGTGCCCTGCACTCGTCCCAGTTGTCTCCACCGGTCTGATAGTAAAGTTTTGCGATTACATAACGCTGGATAAGCTTCGGATCATCTGGACATAGGTAGAGTGTATCTTCATTAACCAACCATTCAAAGGCCAAATTTGCGCTTGATCCATTGTCTTCGATTTCGTCGGCTGGAGTAACATCGTTGTCTACAGTCAAAACCTCCAAAATCATCTGTCTACGGTCAACAGGATCCAAGTTACAGGGAAGGGTCGGTGCAGCACTTGGTGAAGGAACAGGTGGCCCAGTAGTTTCAGGGGTAGGAGCAGGAGTTGGTCCCGCGGTAGGAGATGGAGTTGGCATAGCGGTAGGAGTTGGACCACCCTTGCTACCCTTACCCGATCCAGAGCCACCCTTGCTACCCTTGCTACCCTTGCTACCCTTACCCGATCCAGAGCCACCCTTGCTACCCTTACCCGATCCAGAGCCACCCTTGCTGCTCTTGCCAGTTCCAGAGCCACCCTTGCTGCTCTTGCCAGTTCCTGAGCCACTCTTGCTGCTCTTTCCAGTTCCTGAGCCACCCTTGCTGCTCTTGCCAGTTCCAGAGCCACCCTTGCTGCTCTTGCCAGTTCCTGAGCCACTCTTGCTGCTCTTTCCAGTTCCTGAGCCACTCTTACCAGTGCTCGCCTTACTCATCTTACTATCACCGGGGCTACTCTTCCCGGAAGAAGAGCCTTGACGGGCAGCGATGGTTAAGTAAATATCCTTTTCATTGATCTTGATGTTTTCGAGACTGCGACCGCGAAGTCTGCGGCCAACCTCTTGGGGTGTCACTGAGGTAGCAACAAGAAGAGCGATAATGGCGAATGATCGTAGGTAAGTCATTGTTGGCAGATGATGGTCAATGATCTTTTCAATGCGTGTGTTGACGGCGATGGGAAAACACGCTATTTTTTAATTTGTGAGCAGATGTGAAGAAATGTGCTATGGCGAATTCATTTAGCGATGTATTTTGGACAACATTTGAGCGATGTTTATTTATTGAAGTCGAAAGTCGATTTATGCATTTAAAAGAAAAGGATTCAGGAATTAAGAACTCTTCGTAAAGAACACATTCTAACCGATTTTCAATAGATATCTATTTAACGACATTTGCGTTAATTCAGCGTTGAATAGCTATTATCGAGCGAACGGACGCGTCGAGTATGAGGATGTGTATTACTCCGAGATTTTGTCATATGTCTGACGATACATTGTATTAGGAACAACTTTTGATAATTATTGCTTGGACATATACATATCAACGCTTACTTGTAATGAAGACATTTATTAAATACATCTACAGTATTGTACATATTAGGCCCTTTCCCAGCGCTCGAAAACCACAACACGAAACACGATTTCAACAGTGTTTCGTTCCTTTGAGCAACACACTGTGATGTTTTTTTTTTTAAACTGTATGCTTTTATTTTATTAACTTCTGCTCTTGAAATCCTTTCCCAGCGCTCGAAAACCACAACACACCCAATTCTTGGACAAATATCGATGATCAGCCAAATTCCACGTCAACTGTCCAAAGAGCACTCCTTGGATGTTCGTTCACGTAACACCATCATTTCTATCATTTTAGAAAAATTTACATTGTCACGTCGCAGAGATATTTAAGGGTGCTTGGCGAAGATGAATCGGAGGATTTCTTAATGGTGCAGGCGATTTTTCTATCATCCTGTCGAGAAAGACGAAGCAGGTGGCAATATGAAAGGCAGCGGAATAAATTGCTGGAAAAATTACGCCATGAAGGCAAATTTCATACAAGATTTCGCATGAGTGAGACTGCATTCAATGACTTAATCGGATTGCTCAGGTCAGCATTGAAACGCGTCATATACAATTCAAGAAGTAAGCAAC
>Ga0115008_10000862_pt1 | contig 23709 bp, 14 predicted proteins | sample FraStrMetagenome_FD_87164 | JGI IMG/M metagenome (GOLD analysis project Ga0115008, IMG submission 87164) | Marine eukaryotic phytoplankton communities from Arctic Ocean - Fram Strait ARC3M Metagenome | ecosystem: Environmental > Aquatic > Marine > Oceanic | place: Fram Strait | collected...
ACACCATTTAAAGCAAGACTTCTCCCATAATGATCTGTATGTTATTTTAGACGGATCTCCGACATACTTCTCTGGTTTTTTTATTTTGTATTTGCCTGAATAAGCCATATAAATAAAGGTATAATTAATTAGTTTATTGTATTTATAGGACAAATATATGAGCATATACTGCTTTCCAGAATCGTTAAGAGCGAGCTCAGATTATGGTACATCGTTCGTTTCTTTTAATTTTATTAAACGCGCTTTACCAGAAAATGCTACGGTATTTTTATATCTGCCACCAGGCTTTTCGCTTAGTGATACCGCATCGTATGGTTCTGTTGATCTAGGTGTTATTGGTGGCCAAGGTGTCGGCTTCGATTCAGAATCTGGTAAAAACACTGGATTGAGTGAAGGCGAAAGAAAGGATATCGCGACGTTTGCATTAGCAAAGGCTGCAGATAATTTTGGTGCTGAAGCGCTATTTGCCAAAGAGAAAATACAACAAGGTGTAGCATTAAATCCTAATACAACTCTACAGTTTAATAATGTTAATGTAAGAGAATTTAGCTTTTCGTTTAAGCTTGTCGCAGAATCTCAGGCAGAAGCAGAACAAGCATTACTTATTGAAAACTTATTTAGGGCAGCGGCTTACCCAGAATTAAAAACAAACAAAGGGTTATTCCTAGAATATCCTCCAACTTTTGATATTAAGTTTCATTACGGAGCTGGTGAAAATAAATTTATGCCTGTTATTCTCGAGTCATATTTGACGGGTGTTCAGGTAACATATAACGCTGGCACTAATATGTATCATGCTGATGGTTCACCTACTGAAATTGATTTAACACTTAACTTTAGTGAGACTCAGGCTATTACAAGAGAGAAGCTTTATGCAAACCAAACTCAAACTGATAATCCTGATGCGTCGATTGATCAGTTAAAGGATAATATTGCTAGGCAGTTAAATGATAAATCAAACAGATCATTCTCTGTACCTAATAGAGTAAAAAGTCTTTTTCGTTAATTAATAGGAGTTACAAATGTTTTTTAGCCAATTTCCAAAAGTAGGATATGATTTTAACCGTACTGGTACCGTACAGCAAATGGTTAATATCTTTCGTGCTATTAAGCCACAAGGAAATTTTATTGATGATGCACTATTATATAAGATGTATAATATAAAAAACGGTGCAAGGCCTGATATTATATCTCAAGAATTATATGGTACACCGGATTTCTATTGGACATTTTTTGTCATTAACGACTTTTTACATGATGGTATGCAGGCATGGCCATTAAGCGAAGAATCATTATATAATTTTATAGAAACTTCATATTCGGGTAAAGCTCTATGTTTTACTCCTGAGGTCTTAAGAGACGCAGATAATAGAGCTCAAGGAACTAAAAATTCAGTTGCAGGTATATTAAATTTAGGCGAGCTTGTATATGGATCAACATCAGGAGCAGTTGGTAGAATTGTAAGAAAAGATACAGATTTACAACAAATTATTTTACAGGATATTATTCCTGGAGAAACAACATTAGACGCAAACAATAATCAGGTTGGTATTGATCCTAGAACTGGTGCGACTTCAGCTTCTATACATGGTGGTAATTTTCAAGTAGGAGAATTTTTATCAGCTTCACAAACTAAACTTGATAGTCAAACACTGTTTTCTTTGCAAGTAGGAGAAGTTTATGATTATGCAAATGCTCCTGCATATTATTATGAAACAAACGATGAGTCACGTAGGCCTCTCACTGCACCTAAGGTTATTCCATCATCGACTGTATACTCAGAGTTACAATGGAATAAGGATTTACAGACGGAAGCTGGTTATACACCAACAGGTGATAGTGCAACAGATAAAGTTGCGAATGGAAGTATTCTAAGTAATGCGGTATTTAATACACCATTAGTATATAGCGGAGGTTATGATTCACATAATCAACAATTCGGAATTGTTCCTAACGTTACTGCTAGAGGCAATGATATAACTTATGTGTCAAACAAAGCACGTTTAATAGAAATCAATGATGATCGATCAAACATTCGAATCATTGATCCTAATTATATGGAACAGTTCTTACAAGAATTTGAGGAAGCTATGAATGTCTAATAACGCTTCGAAAACTTCAGGCGGTAGAGCAACATTACCAAATTCATATACTGTTGAAAGCTTTACAGTAACGTTGAATGATGGTACAAAGATTAACGCTAAGGATCTCTTAGTTTCTTTTGTTATACACGAAAGTTTGTTTTCTCCTACAATAAACGCAGAGTTTAGAATACTTGATGGCTTTGGTATGTTGGTTGATGGTCACATCATAGGTGGAGAAGAGGTGGAACTAAAAGTTATTCGAATAGACAACTCTAAAGATACATATGCTAACTCGAGCAATAAAATACATCTCAAATTAAACATAGCAAATATATTCGATCATACTACGCCTAAAGTAGGTCTACAGTCGTATACGTTAACATGCTTATCTAAGCATGCATTTATTAATATATCAAAAACATTGAATAGATCTTTTACTGGAGTTATTCATGATCTTATTGACAAAATATGTTCGAATGATTTAAAAACAAAAATTAATTCTACAGGCAATTCTTCTGATGAAATAGTTGGAATATATCCTGATTTAAAACCATTAGATGCAATTCAATGGTTATTAAGAAACATATCAGACGAAACAACGCCTTATTTCTTTTATGATACTATACAAGACGGATTACAACTTAATTCGTATAAGCAATTAATTAATGAAGATTCGTATAGAAAATATAATAATAGTCCATTCTTTCAAACTACTGTTGGTACAAAAGAGTATTTTGAAGAATCAACTAGAAAGATAACTTCTTTAAATTCAGATTTAAATATGTCAATCTATAAATCAATTGATTCTGGTGTATACGCATCAAGAACAGATTCATTAGATATATCGACAAAGTCATATAAGAGATCAGATTATTCTTATAAGAATAACGAAAAAATTAATAGTTCAGGAAAACCATTTTCTGATAAGATTGAATTTGATAATAGAATTCTATCAGAAAATTATGATTCGAAGCAGTTTTGTATAACAAAAAATTCTTTATCATTTAATACAAAAAATAACTATCATAATGTAATAGAAGAATCAATTGGAGATAAGAACAGTAAGTTTAACGCACTATCTTTTATAGGATTAGATATGACTACGTATGGTGACTTAAATATGACTGTTGGAAAAATCTTAGATTTAAATATTATGAAAAGTACTGATTCAAATGTCCAAGATAGAAACAGAAAAAATGGTATGGTAGATAAACTCTTATCTGGGAAATACATAATAACTGAATTAGCTCACGTATTTAATGGCACTGAATATATATGTGACATAGGTATACAAAAAGATAGTTTAACATATAACATAGATTCTGATATAAAGATTGGTAAATAAATTATGAATAGAGAAAGCGATAGTTTTAAAAATGGCCACTTCACTTGGTTTACTGGAGTCGTCGAAGAAATTAATGACCCAGATTATCTAGGGCGAGTTAAAGTAAGATGCTTTGGTTATCATACTAACATTTTAGCGAATATAGCAACGACATCGTTACCATGGGCTACAGTGATGGGACCAACAAACTCTGCTAATGTATCGGGTATTGGTACAACAACTCATGGGTTAGTGAATGGTACGTGGGTTGTGGGTTTCTTTCGTGATGGACCTAGTGCACAAGATCCTATTATTATGGGAACAGTTGGATCTAGTTATGCAGAAAAGCCAAGTAGTACATTAGGTTTTTCTGATGCATCTGGAACATATCCAAAATTTCAACAAGATACTGATGGTACTGATTTAGAAGAGACTTACGTAGACACAAACTTGTTGGCACGTGGTACGAACACTATCATACGAGAACTTGATACCGTATCCAAAGAACCTGCTACTTTATATGCTGCAGTCTATCCTAATAATAAAGTAACACAAACGACGTCTGGCCATATTATTGAAATAGATGATACACCTGGAGCAGAAAGAATTAATATACGACATATGTCTGGCACATTTGTTGAGATTCATCCGAATGGAGATGTCGTACAAAGTAACAGTAATAAATATCAAATTACAACCGGTGACGATAATGTGCATATAACTGGTGTATGTAACTTAACAATTGATTCACATTGTAATACTACTATTGGTGGTGATTGGAATATTAATGTAACAGGAAATAAAAACGAAACAATTGGTGGCAATGTAACAGAAGATATTACCGGTAATGTTAAAGAGTCTGTTGGTGGTTCTGTAACAGAATCATATAGTGGTAGTCAAAAAACATCTGCTGCTTCAATGGATATAAATGGTGGATCTGCTATCGATATGGATGCAGGAAGGATTGACTTAAACTAATGGCTATTGTATTATCAACTTTGTCTGATGTTACAAGAGATACCACCTTTACGCAAACGATATCTGCTACTGGTGATGGAGCTCCTATTGCTGAAACAATTAATTCTGTTGTAATAAGTGGAACTAATGTAGATTCTGGTATCACAATAAATGGTGCAACAATAAGTGGACAATATAATGCAGCGTTTAATGAGCAAGTGCACTATGTTACAAAAGGATCAAGTGATTTATTAGAGACACCAACAATTGTAAGTGGTACTGGAAATGTTCCACCAAACAAAGACATTATAAAATTTGTTACTGATAACAGCTCATTTAAAACAAAATCATATACTGTAACAGTTACATATAATACCAATCAGACAGAAACGTTTACGGTGTCACAGAAAGTGAATAACGATATGGATGGTTTTGTAAGTTGGTTAACCGGTTATTTGAATGCATAAATTTGTTATTTTAAATAAAGGAATAATAGAAACATATAGTGACTTTGACGATATACCAAAGTCATTTGATAATTTAATAGAGTTTAATCCAGATATTATACCGCCCCCTCATACAGAGGAGGAACATAGATTAAATGGTCAATGGGAAACTAAGCTAAAAGAGCTTATGAAACGGGAGACAAAATAATGCCAGCAGTCGCAAGGATAGGAGATGCCAATGCAGCACATTGTTCTGGAATGGTACAAGCAGCAGGAAGTGGCAATGTATTTGCTAATGGTATTGCAGTATCAAGAGTAGGTGATAGTAATACTGGTCATCTACTGCCAGGATCTCCTTGTCCTGGTCATGCAACTCCTATAGGCTCTGGTTCTGGAACTGTATTCGTAAATGGTATATCGTGTGGTAGAGTAGGTGATCCAACATGCACATCAGTCGCAGCTGGATCTGGAAATGTTTTTGCAGGAGGTTAGAAAAATATAATGACAATTAAATTTGAATTAATTACAAAAGAAAATTTTAGTGAAGAAGCATATATGCGATGCCTTGATGATAGCGCACATGCTGTTTTTAAAGATCGAACATATCTTCATCCTACATCAGGCACATCAATTGCACAAAAGAAAGCATGGTATTTAAGGCATGCTATAGATCTTATAGGACATGGTAAGTTCTTTGGTTATCAGGCCTATGAAGAATTTGACGGGCTAGCTGAACTAGGAATTGGTTTAAATGCTATTCCTGAGAATGCAATAATTCCAGAAGAAATGAGAGTCGGTAAGCAAATATTCTTAATGGTATTAGGCTTAAGTGAACCTGACAATACGTATTATGCAGATCTGTTTTTATTTGGAAAAAATAGAAAAGGATCACGATCTTACATGTATGATTTAGAAATTGCTGAAATGGGTCGACAAATTATGAAAGAAAATGGATATTCATATATGTCATATTCTGCAGTAAAAGATACTTCAATTGAAACTAAACTCCTTAATGATGAGTATCACCCATTATGGAAAGATGAAAAGCGAGGATTAAATGGTGCGCCTCAATCAACTGGAAGTGGGAGAAATGGCTTCGATACCGTCAATCGGTACCGTCATCCATTATAAATAACTATTATGGCATATAATTCAATTACAACAACAGGTACTAATACAGCTGATGCTAGCTCACGCACAGCTACTGGATCTTCTCGATATAGTGATTTAAATCTGCAAATGATACCCCATCCTTTAAAGAGAGATATAATACCTTTAAAGAACGAAAATGCTGTTAAGAATGCGGTTAGGAATCTAATTATTTCTAACTTCTTTGAAAGACCATTTGCTCCTACACTCGCAGCGAATTTAAGAGGTTTATTATTTGAGCCAGCTGACAATATTACAATAGCTGCAATTAAGAATAATATACTGAACGTGCTTAAAGAATATGAACCACGTATTGCGAACATTCATATCCTTGTAGAACTTTCACCTAAAGAAACTCAATATAATGTAACAGTAGTCTTTAGTATAAAGGAAGATGATTCAATACAAGATATTGAAGTCAATTTAAAACGATTAAGGTAACCACTCATGGCAACTAATTTAAATGTAACCGAACTAGATTTTGATCAAATCAAAGTCAATTTAAAAAACTTTATGAAATCTCAGTCGCAGTTTAAAGACTATGATTTTGAAGGTTCAGGTTTAAGTGTATTAATGGATGTTCTTGCATATAATACACATTATAATGCTATGCTAGCACACTTTGCTCTTAATGAATCATTCTTAGATTCTGCGCAAATACGAGGTAATGTCGTATCACGTGCAGGCTTATTAGGTTATATACCACGATCGGTCTTAGCACCTAGAGCTAAAATTAATTTAGTTATCGATGCAAGTAATGCACAAAATGCTAACCTTCCTACATCATTAGTATTAGAACGTGGTACTAAATTTTCTACTTCAGTTGATAATGTAACATACACATATTCTACACTTAATTCACGAACTGCTATTGTCGATTCGAATCAGAAGTTTACTTTTAGCGATGTTGAAATTGCACAAGGTGTTATTCGTTCATTGTCATACAGAGTTGATAATGATATTGAGAACCAAAAGTTTCAAATATCAGATACTGATGCAGACACCTCTACTCTTAGAGTACGTGTTCAGGCTAACCAAGAGTCACAATCATTTGATGCATATACTCAGTTTTCGACATTACAAGAAGTTGGTCCATCGAGCCAAGTATATCATTTACAAGAAAGCTCTAGTGGTTTTTATCAGATATTTTTTGGTGATGGTATTATTGGTAAAAAGCCTTCTAACAACGAAGTTATAACATTAGATTATCTTATAACTGAAGGAGCTGCAGCAAATGGTGCATCAGAATTTCAGTTAATATCGGGTTTTAATATTAGTGATATGACCGAATATGAAACAATCGTTACAGGAGTGAGTGCTTCTTCCGGTGGTACTGCACCAGAAACAACTGAGTCGATTAGGTTTAATGCACCTATTACTTTCCAAGCACAGGATAGAGCTGTAACTTCTCAAGATTATGGTGCTATCATTCAGCGTAACTTTGCAAATATTGAGAGTATCTCTACTTGGGGTGGAGAAGATCAAGTTATTCCTGATTTTGGAAAAGCCTATATAAGTGTCAAGCCTCTGATTGGTGTAGCACTTACAGATAACGAAAAAATTGAAGTTAAAAGTATACTTGCACAAAAGAACATTGTATCAGTTACTCCGGAAATTGTAGATCCAGAATTTACAGATGTCGAATTAGATATATTGTTTAAATATAATCCAGCATTAACAAGTCGTTCAAAGGAATCGATTGAATCATTAGTTAAAGATACAGTCTTAGATTATAACTTTAATCAGTTAAACAAGTTTGATGGTGTGTTTAGACACTCAGAATTATTAGGTCTTATCGATAATTCCGATCCTGCTATTACTAGTTCAACGATTCGACCTCATATGTTTAAAACTATTACTCCTTCTGTTATAAGATCGAATAATAATTTTACTCTTACTTTTGTTGGAAACTTTTTTATTGAAGGAAATACTAGCTATAATATCAGTAGTAATGAGATCTCTATCGGAGGAGTTTCTCATAGGTTTGGTGATTACGCTATTGAAAATAGCAGGAATCGTACTATTATGATTTATAAAGTCGTCGATGGTGTTGATACAATCGTTGAGCCTAATGTTGGTTTAATTAATGCTGCGACAGGTGTAGTAACATTAAATAATTTTGCTCCTGATAATTCTAATATAATTCGAATTACTCTTATTCCAAATTCTTTAGATCTTGCACCAAAACGAAATCAGATCATTAATATTGAATCTTCACGTATCTTCGTAACAGGTTCTATTGATAATATCGCATTCTCTGGCCCATCGGGTGCTATTGATTATACAACAACATCAAGGTTCAGATAATATATGGCAACTAAAAGTATAAAAAATCTAAATTCGTTTTCTACTGGCTATTTAGAAAAAATAACAACAAAAGTTAATTTTGATACTACAATGCGTGGAGAAATTGCAGCCGCTATTGTTAACGATAATACTATAGTTTTAAAAGAGGAAGCAGTTTCTCTATCGAGTACTGAATCGGTTTTCGAAACAACTGCTATTATTGATATACATATTGGTCAAGTGTTATCAGGAGCTGGAATAACTGGTGCACCAAAAATTAGTGCAATTAGTACAGATGGTCTTACGATTACAATCGATCAGCCTCAAACCATTGCAGCTAATACTATTATAACGTTTAATGATTCAAACTCTGGATTAGAACAATATGATTTAAGTGGATCAACTAAATCAAGATCTAAAGAAGATATACGTCTATCAGAAATTATTCCTTCGGAAATATTAAACTATTCAGAAGATGGAAATGATTCTGGTGGTATACGTAAGTTGCTTGAATCATATTATCAGTTTATGAACCTAGAGGAATTCTTATACAAAGATGAAGTTACTTTAGAAGATGTAGTAATCGATCAAACAGCGACATTCAGAATTCTAGATCCAGAAATAAAGAACAATAAATTCTTCGTAGGGGATCTAGTAAAAAACGCTAGGTTTTTTGATGAAGATGATGTTGAATTAAATGTTGGTACTGGAACAACTACAGCAATACCTTCTTTAGTTGACATTACATTAGCTGGCACGGCAGTATTAGTTATTGGTACAACATATACTATTACAAGTTTAGGTACTCAATCAGCTTCAGATATAAAGACTGATATTGATTTAATTATTGGTGAAGACTATGTTGAAACTGCGTATGACTTAGGATTTACATTCGTTGCAACAAATACCGGTATTGCAATAAGTGCTGGTGATATTGTTGTACAAGAGATGATCTCTCCTACTATTTCAATTGATATTAATGTTAGTGATATTTTGATCACTAATGGTAATAATTTGCCAGGACAGTTAGCTGATGATATCAATATTGGTAAAACTGCAATTATTCGAAATCTTCCATCACGATTAAACAATAAAAAAATAAAAATGGTTACGCTTCTACAATATTACGTAGAAGGCAATCCCTCGTATCGTTTAAATACAATTGAAGATTCTTTAAATATAAACCTTGCGGATGAAGAATTCTTAGATCAGATGCAAAAAGAAATAGCTCCAGCTATCTCTAAGGACTTAAACGTTGATAAGCGTGCACTATATCAAAAGATCGTAGATTTTTATAGAATTAGAGGATCAAATGATTCTATTAATACATTCTTTAAACTCTTTTTTGGTGATGAAGAAATTGAAGTTGAATTTCCATGGAATAATACATTAAAACCTTCTGAAGGAAAATGGGATACAACTTCAACTCGATTAGATAATTACAATGTAACAAATACTATTAATGGAAGTGGTGGTAGTGCTGGTGACTGTTTCGGTCGGTCGATCGATGTAGATGGTGATACGATGATTGTTGGTGCACCATTCGAGGATACTGGTGCAAGTAATAACGGTAAGGCTTATGTATATACTACAACAGTTGGTAACACTTGGGTCGAACAAAAAGCCTTTGGTCCAAACGCCACTGCAGCAGTTAATAACAGATTTGGTATAGCAACTAGAGTATCAAAGGATGTTGCTGCAATCTCTTGCTTATCGCCATCAAAAGCCACTAGCTTTGTTGAAGTGTGGGAAAGATACGTTAAAAATGATGGTACACTTGATTGGGCCTTTATATCAAAATTAGAGAAAAATATTGGTGCTGATGATCAATCAGACTTTGGTCGACAGCTCGAATTATACCATGATGCTAGTGGTGCAGCTTATATGGCTGTCGGCGCACCTGATGAAGCGAATAGCGAAACGGTATCAGGTAATACTTTACCGACAGGATCAGTATACATTTATAAGCAAACTGGATCTACTTGGCAATTACAACAAAAGCTACAAGCATCTCCAGTTATGTTTCCAAGTGGAGTTACAAGCAACTCAAGCAAATTTGGCGGCCCTTGGGCTGGAGGAAAAACATTTGCTTTCTTAGATGAATACTTAGCAGTTGGATTTTCGTATTATGGTAATAACATATCAAAGTCTGGTGCAGTAGCATTATATAAAAAGCAAAGTGATGGCCAGTATGCTTTAGAAAAATTCATACTGCCGGAACAAGAAACTTTAGATCAATACTATGGTCATGCAGTTGATCTAACACGATCATCAATAAATGATGATATCGTACTGGCCGTGAGCAAGCTAAAGGGTTCATCTATTAGTGCAGAAGTTTGTTTATATAGAAGATCTGAATCTTTGGATAATCAAATTGATTGGATTAAAACAAATAATTTTACTCCGCCTACAGTAGCCAATCGAAATTCCGGACTGTATGGTTCCTTCTTGCAAATCAACGATGATAATTTAATTATTTCAGATCCAGGTGTTGTGACAGCATCAGGTCAAATTGGTTTAATTTATCAGTATGAAAGAGTTGATGGTTTTTGGAACGATAGACCTTCTGCAACAAACAAATCAGCATCATCTAATGTCGAAGATAAATTTGGTGAAACGTTTGCATTATCTAAGGATGATAAGTATTATCTAGTAGTTGGTCAACCTGATGTACTCGATGGGTCAGGTTCGAACAATGGTAAAGTTATAACTTTAAATAAGCCTCTACAAGATGGATCATACCTAGATCAAAAGGGTCACCTATCGGCTAATCAAAAAATACAAGATTCAGATTTTTATCAAAAATTCTCATACGTAATCAAAGCTCCAAGAAATATTTCTCAGTGGAAAGACATTTATAACAAGTTAGTACACCCTGCAGGATTTAAATTCTTTGGTGAGATTCTAATTATTACTAAGTTAGTTCGTGATATATTAGGTGATAACCGTCGTGAAGTAACAGTAAATAACTTACCAATTACTGCATATAGTGCATCACCAGCGTTTCGAAAAACATTTTCTTCAATGCCAGGAATTCAGCCAGGATATATCGGTATAGAAGACATTGGTTTATTGATTGAAGCAATTGCTTCTTTATTCGGTCCAGTTGGTATTGCCGTACCAAATAAAGATGCCAAGTTTGCAATAACCTCTGTTGATGATGATGGCACAATCACTGGTATATCTATTGCTGATGCAGGATCTGGTTATGATACGGCTGCTAATAATCCTCCAACGATCTCATTTACTGGAGGTGATTCAAATGCTGCAGCGACATGTACTGTAAATTCAAGAGGTGAAATCAATACTATAACAATCACTAATGGTGGTGAAGATTACAATATAACAACTGCTACGATTGCTGTACAAACACTAGCACAGGCTGGAAATTCAGGAGCAGCTACTGCAATTGGTGCTGCTAATTCTACGTCGTTAGGATTAATATTCTCATCATTTGGAACAAAGAAATACACAACGTTACCTGAGATTCTCATTGGAGCTCCTAACTCAAGAGATGCTCAAAATAATTTATCACCAACAAATGTTCAAGCAGCGGCCAACTTTACATATACAAGTATAACTGCCGGAAGCTTCGTTGTTGGCAATGAATATAGAATCACCGCAGCAGGTAATACCAATTGGTCATCGATTGGTGCACCTAATAGTACGGTTGGTACAATTTTCAATGCAACAGGTGTAGGATCTGGTAATGGTACTGCTACAGATATGCGTATTGCTGGATATATCATAACTGCACCTGGTCTTGGCTATATAAATAATCCTAGAGTAACAATTACGAGTAATCCTAATAAAGAAAAACGGGTTCCTCTGAGGATGCATAAGAAAATTATTCCATCAAATGTTCTTGATAATACTGTTGTCGCAAATTCGAATTTACATATGACAAGAACACAAGAAAAGAATAATTATTTTTTCCGTAAGCAATATGGACAAAATCCGTTTTTACATGGACCTAAGAAGTTTAATGGTAATTATAACCTTAGAGATTTTAGTGACATTCAAATACAAAATATGCAAGGATTCACCAGTAACACTGTTCCAACTAATATAAATAAACATAACATTCAAACAACAATAGATACTGATATAACAAATTCGACTCAGCCAATTTAGTGCTAGCGAATATTCATCAAATATATAGGATAAAATCATGGCTGCAATCGTCTCATCAAATTTTCGTTCACTGAATGCACAAAATTTTAAAGAGGATGTTACATCACCTGGAAGTAACGTATACTTAGGATTAGGAAAACCAAGTGCATGGAGTAATACTCTTACTAGTACAGTCGATGGCACTCCTGCTATTCCAACTGATACCATTGATGGTGTTAACCAAGCTAGAGCAAACCTACTAGGTCTTAAGATAATTTCTAATAGTGATATATCACACGTTTGTCCTCGTTATAACTGGGCTGCACAGGAAACGTTTGTAGCTTGGGATTCGAACGATGTTGATATTTTCGAACGAGCATTCTATTGTCTTACTCCAGATTTTAAAGTTTATAAATGTTTATTTTCTCCTGGTACTGCCGTTTCTGATGTTCCAACAAAAACACAAACCGATCCATTTAAAACTGTTGATAATTATGTGTGGAAATACATGTATACTATCTTAGCTGCAGATTCGGAAAGATTCTTAACTACTTCATATATGCCAGTTAAAAATTTACCTGAAAAGGTTCAAGTAACTGTACCATCTACTACAAGTGCAGCAACTACTATTTTTATATCAGAAGAAAATCCAGATCTATTGGTAGGAATGCAAGCATTAACAACTGATGCCTATCATGAAAATAATACCAATATTACATTAACTGGATCACCTAAAATTACAGCAATTGATGGTACTAAAATAACTCTTTCTAGCAATATTGCTACAGCTACGACGAATGTTGTTGTTACTTTTAGTGATTTTGAAACAACAAACGTTTTATACCCACAGCAGCAAGTGCAAAAAGCTTCAAGGGCTTCAGCTACTGCTGGTGGTATTGAAAGAATAGTTATTGGATCTGATTTAAAAGGTTCAACCGCATCTTTCGGCAGTGGCTACACAAGCAGCCCAACTATTACTATTGCTGGCGACGGTACTGGAGCTACTTTTTCATCGACGATTACTCTTAACAGTGATGCAGTCTCAAATTTATCATACTATGTTAGAGATGATAGTGGTGTTGCTGGTGTTAATTATACTGTAGCTAACGTAAATGTTGTTGGTGGTGGTGGTAGTGGTGCGGTTGCTCGAGCTGTAATTGCGCCAGGTGCAGGGCATGGTACGAATCCTGTACAAGAACTTGGTGGTTTTTATATCGCAATTAATGCACAAATAAGTGGTGCTACTGATTCGGCCGATATCGTTAATACTCAGGATTTTCGTCAAATTTTATTACTTAAGAATCCATTAAGTAGTACAGGCCTTAAATTAGACTCTACAACATTGAATGGTACACCATACTTAAAAGCGTCAACTGGCTCAAGTGGCGGTTTAGATCTGCTTAATACCGCAGCGTTGACAGGAGATCCTATTATTACAGGGGCAGGTGGAGCTAAAGCTTATGTTGTTGCAGTTGATACTCAGAATGAATATATATACTATCATCAAAATGCAAATACTGGATATGGTACATTCGTAGCAAGTGAAGCTATAACAGCAGATGTTGGTACTACTGCTATCGACCTATCAGGCAATGCAATTGCCTTACTTGGTTCATCATTTAATATTGATGCAGAGTTTGATACTGGTTCTGGTGAGATCTTATTCCTAGAAAACAGAGATCCAATTCAACGAAGTAGTTCACAGATTGAAGACGTTAAATTAATTATAGAATTTTAAAAGAGAAATAAAATATGGCACTTTCAAGAATAACCAATACATTTTCTGAATACGCGTTTGACGATTTTGATGAAACTAAAAATTATCATAGAGTATTGTATAAGCCAGGCGTCTCAGTACAAGCCCGTGAGCTTACTCAGATGCAAACGAATTTACAAAGACAAATTGACTATCAAGGTCAGTATTCTTTTGTAGACGGTGCACGAGTTACTGGAGCCAATCTTAGCATTGATATTGATTACGATTATATTAAAGTTGAAGATGTATTCGTTAGCGCTGGAACGGCTTATACTACGTCTTCATACCTAGCAGATTTAAAAGGTTGCACAATTGTAAGTTCAACTGGTCACGAAGCACGAGTTGTACAAGTTATAACATCAGCTGGTGTTGATGCAAATGACACTACTAAAACTGGTATTTTAGATAACAATTCAGGCGATGCAATTACTTTATACGTTAAGTATACTAAGAGTTCAGCTACGGTAGATGCTGATGTAGCTGGTACTACTAAGTTTGCTGCTGGTGAAGTTCTTACAACTACAACGGCTCCGGCCGGCACTGGATCTACTACTCGTAAAGTTCGAGTTGGCGGTTTAACTGCAGGTAACGCAACTAGTGCAGAATATGTTGGATCTACTCCAGGTGGGAATAACGCAGATGGTGCATCAGCAATTACTGAAATGATTGGTAAAGGTTCGATTGCTTATATTGAAGAAGGTTCATATTTTATATCTGGAACATTCGTATATGTTGCTGAGCAGTCATTAATATTAGAAAAGTATTCTGGAACTCCTACAACTCTTATTGGATTAAATGTTGTAGAAAGTGTTGTAGGTTCGATTAGTGATAATACATTATTAGATAATGCTACAGGATATCCAAACGCATCTGCTCCTGGTGCAGATCGATACAAAATATCTGTTACTCTAGTTAAAACAGCATCATCGAATAGTATATATGCTAACTTTATTCAATTGTCTGGTCTCACACTCGGTATTCCACAATCAAATAGTGAATCGATTGTACAAAAAACTAGTACAGAATTTGATAATAAGTTGGCTCGAAGAACATTTGAAGAATCTGGAAACTATACTTTACGACCGTTTAGCTTTGATATACGAGAGCATCTAGATAACGGAGAAGGTAATGGTGGAATATATCCAGCTTCTGGTGGTCGTATTGATGGCTCAGCTGGTCATATCGCATTTGGTATACAACCAAATATTGCATACTTACAAGGTAGACGATTTGAACATATCGCCCCTGAATACATTAAAATTATAAAAACGCGTGATGCTGCTCACCAAGAATCTACAGAACAGTTAAACATAAATCTACCCTTAGGTAATTATTTTAAAGCTGCACTTTCTTCTGTCGACGGAATGCCTAATGTAAATACCCACACTGTTGCAACACTACAGCATGCAGCAGGCGACGATGGAATTTGTCATTTTGGTGCTATGACAAACCCTACTGTTTCTGGTCGTACTGAAAGAAGTATATTGGTTACTGAAGGTGTAACAGCTGGTGTAACAGTAACTGCTGGAACTAACGGTAGTGGATTAGAATTAAGACTTACGACAGATGCTGCCGGATCAACTACTGTCGAAGTGACAAAGGCTGGTACAGGTTACGCTGCTGATACAGTAATAACTATTACAAATAATGCTGCAGCTTTAGGTGGTAATACTGCTACGTCTATGGTATTAAGTGGTGCCGTACTTGGTATGGGTACATGTCGTATAAGAGATTTAGCATTCCATGATTCATCAAACGTTCGACTATATGCATACGATATAAAAATTAATGGTACTGGGACTAACGAAACACTATTAAGTGACGTTACACTTATCAATCAAGTAGATGCAGGTGGTGGTACTACTGCTGAAAATGCTTTCAAAGCAACAGTAGACGGAAACTTATATGATACTGGTAATAACCAATTGGTATATCCATTACCAGTATCAGGTGTTAAAGACGTAGCAGCAGGATCAGTAAAACCAGAATATTTAGTTCGTAAAAAGTTCTCGGGTGATAAGACTGGTACTGAAATAACTTTTGATATTGAAGATGATGAGAAGTTTATCTTCGATGGACATTGCTATATCTCTCGAGCTGGTGCTGCACCTATATTAGCATCGGCTGTAGAAGCTGTATATGATGCTGACAACAATCATATTAAAGTAACTTTATCTAGTGCATCAGAAAACATACAGCTTATTGCAACAATAGAACGTTCTGGAACATCAAGTGTACGTAAAAATAAAGCACACGTTTTTCAAACAGAAAAGACTATAGCATATGATGGTTCAAATAATGTTCTCTTAGGTAAAGCTGATATTAAAAAGGTATTATCAATATATGATGGTGCAAAACGTGTATCTCTTGCCGCACATGCTTCAGCAGTAGGAACAGTTGGTGCATATACAATACAAATGGCAGCTGTTGATACTACAGCTATTCGTGCTGGTATGGTTGTAAGTTTAGCTGATGCAAGCCTAGCTTCTGCTGGAGCGTCTGCTCCTAAAATATTCGGATTAGTAGAATCAGTAAATACAACTACTGATGTTATCACGTTACAAGAAGCTCTCACCGAAGTTCCTGCGAATGGTGCTACGTTAACATTTGATACTAATATCGCTTCTCAGTTTTCTTTAGATAATGGTCAAAGGCCAAACTTTTACCAAGAAGGTGCACTTGTACCATTAAGCAGTTTACCAGCGGGTTCTATAATTGTCAAATACACATATTATAATCACTCTGCTGGAGATTACTTTGTAGCTGATTCATATCCTTCTGCATATTATGACGAAATTGGTGTATTCCAATCGTTTGCTGGTACTCTTGAGCTTAGAGATTCTATTGATTTTAGACCAATAAAAGCATCAAGTGGTGATGTATTATTAGGTAATGAATTTTTTACTGGTGATGCTCCATCTTCAGAACTACCTACTATGATAAAACCAAATTCGAATATTATACTCGATTTGAATTATTACTTAGGTCGTGTTGATAAAATTATCTTAGATAAAGGTGGTAATTATAAAGTAGTTTCTGGTTTACCTGCTACAGTTCCTGTTGCTCCTGATGATATAGCAGACAGTATGACAATTGCTACATTAGAGTTAGGTCCGTATATGCCAACGTTAGCTGGCTTTTTCGATGTAGAAGCTTTTAATTTTAAACGCTATACGATGGAAGATATTGGATCTATTGAAAGTAGAGTCGACTCTTTAGAATACTATACTTCATTAAACTTATTAGAGAACCAAACTTCAAACGAACACATGGAAGATTCTGGTTCACAAAGATTTAAAAATGGTATGTTTGTTGATACATTTTCAGGTCACCAAAATGGTGATGTAAATCATCCTGATTACTTGATTGCAGTTGATAAAGAAGCTGGTAAAATCAGACCACATACTGCAGTAGAAAGTGTTGAAATGGGTCGAGCTACCAATGATGCTCCAACTGGCGGAGTTGGTACTGCTGTCTCAAGCGATGGCAACTTCGGTTCTAGAATCGTAAATACAAATGGCATTTACACATTACCATATACATATGAATCGTTAATTAAACAATCGTATGCATCAACAATTATACCTGTTAATCCATATAATATATTTTCATGGGCAGGTACATTAGAATTATCTCCTTCATCGGATTTTTGGAGAGAAACTCGCCAGCGCCCAGACATAGTACGCGACAACGAAGGTGTATACAATACGTTACTATCAAAAATTCATGCAGAAAATACTATAGGTACTGTTTGGAATAATTGGGAAACTGATTGGGTTGGAGCTCGAAAGGGCGGTACAGGTAACGTGTTTAAACGACATGTGAAAGGTATAATTCACGCGAAACAAAGTCAGGCCTGGGTAAATATGGGATCGACTAGACAGCGTCAAACACGAGCGCAGCTAACGGCAGCAGGCCGACAATGGGGCCAATTAGAACATACTACTTGGCGACGTGCTACTGACATACGTCAAGGTCAATCTAGAACTGGTATTAATAAGACAATTAGAATAAGTACTCGACGTGAGGTTATTAGCAATAAGGTAGTTTCAACTTCGTTTATCCCGTTTATGCGATCTAGAATCGTTGCATTTAATGCGCAATTAATGAAGCCAAACACCAAAGTATATCCATTCTTTGATGACATTAACGTATCAGCGTATTGTCGAAAAGCCGGTGGCAGTGGGTTTGTTAGATGGTCAAGTAGAACTGATCGTGCTCGTATTTTTGGTCGTCGACGAAGTCTTTGGTATACCTTTCCATCTACTGGAGTTTTTAGTAATCAGGCTGCTGGTGATTTAGTTACTAATGCTGCAGGACAATTATCTGGCTATTTTTTAATTCCAAACAATAGTAAGTTACGATTTAAGACTGGTACACATACGTTTAGACTTTCAGATAGTGCTAAAAACGATGAAGATACTGAAACAACGTTCTCTCAGGCTAATTATACAGCAACTGGTGTTATAGATCATAAACAAAGGAATATATTAAGTACACGTATTCCTAGTGTAGTGACACGTGAGGTTAGTAATAATAGAATAACAGAACGTAGAATAATCGAAACAAGGACTACTACTAAATGGGTTGATCCATTAGCTCAAACTTTCTTAATTGACCAACCAGGTGGAGTATTCTTAGGGCAAATTAAAATATATGTCGCAAACGAAGATTCAACTATTCCACTTAACGTTTCAATTCGTGAAGTTGAAAATGGTATACCAACTCAGAAAGTAGTTCCTGGAACAGATTTAGTAGTTTATCCTGGAAGCATTGCTACGAGTAATAATGGTAGTTTAGCTACTACTTTGAATTTTGATTATCCGGTATATCTAAGCGAAGATACTGAGTACGCTATCGTATTAATATCTCAGTCTGATGCATACAGTGTATGGATTGCAGAACAAGGGCAAAAGGATGTATTAAATCCTACTCACAGAATTAATAAACAACCATATAACGGTGTGTTCTTTACATCGCAAAATGCTTCTACTTGGAGTCCTGAACAAAATAAAGATCTCAAGTTTGAACTTTTAAGATGTAAATTTGCTATTAATGGCGAAACTAATATGGATGATGCAGCATGTACTGCTAATTTTGTAAACCTTGATATGCCATATGATGAGTTACCTGAAAATCCATTCACATATTTAACAGCAAATATTATTCGAGTAAATCATCCTAATCACGGTATGCAATGTGGACCTCAAACCGGAGCTACTCAAAGTGGTTTAATGAATAAAGTTGTATTCACTGGATATCCATCTGGAGAAAACGGTTTAACTTCTTCAGTAGTAAACGCACCAGCTGGCTTTTATGTTCATGATATTGAACATGATTCATATTGCTTTACTCATACTGGTACTGCTACAACTCATGGTGGATCAGTCGGTGGTGGTTCAGATATTACAGCCTTAGATCAACTACAATATAATTCTATATATGTCAAAAATGAAGTACTTGAAATTCCTGATACATCGCTGTCAGCTGTACTTGAAGGAAGAACTGGTAAATCAATTGATGGCGCTGATGTAATTGCTGGCCAAAATATGAATTATTCTAAAGTAACTAATATGCCAGTAATGATTAATAGTACAAATGAAATTGGTGTACCTATGGTTGTGGCTAATGCTACAAATGAAGCTGCTATGCAGAATACTTCTAATCAAATTCCAAATGGTAGTGCGTCTACATTTGGATCAAAGTCATTAGCGGTATCAGTTAAGTTTACAAGTAGTAGTAACTTCTTAAGTCCGATTATTGATGATGATCGATCTGGAATATTCGCTATTTCAAATAGAACGAATGATGCCTCTGCATATCAGCAATATAAACCTGATGGTTCTACTGCTAATTTCTACTATAATAATAGCGGAAATAAGATTACTAGTACTTCATCTACTCAGGATAGTTACTATAATAATACAACTGATGGAAGAAACTTTAAAGCAAATACAGGTACCGGTGGAACATCTGATATAAATAGTTATATTACAAAAACTGTAACATTAAATGATCCAGCCTCAGTACTACGGGTTATGGCCAATGTTTCAAAACCTACAGATTCTGATATCTATTTGTATTATAAAGCTCTATCTAATGATCAATCTGATTTAGATTTTGATACTATTGATTGGACTTATGCTACGCCAGATGGTGGTCAAATTGAAGAAGATGATCTAGGTCCAGTTGATGTGGAATGGAATATTACTCCAACACAATCGTTTACGTTTTTTGTATTTAAAATCGTTCTTGTTTCTAAGAACTCATCTAATGTACCAGAAGTAGGAGCCTTTAGGGCCATAGCAGCGACATAAAATTATGCCTAGAAAAAAGAAACAAACAGACAATATCGATATTTTGCAGGTTGATACTCAGCCGGATCTTGTTCGTGATACTAACTCTAATGCTATTATAAATACTAATGAAAGTGCATATATGGCACGCCTTGCGCAAATAGAAAAAAACAAATTAGATGCTCAACAATCTTTAAAGATTAATAAACTTGAAAGTGATGTTGAGGAAATTAAAAACTTATTAAAACAACTGGTGAGTAAATAATGGCAAAAAATACAGAAACACGAGTAGAAAAGAGCGCAACGTTCGAACAATGGAGAAAATCTACAAATAAAACTTCATTTGATACAGGTCCAATTGCTAGTAATAATAAAGCTAATGCATTGTCTGTTGAACGAGCACTTGATATTGATGGAAGATTCGGTGATCAGATAAAAACTTTTACTGCAGCAGCAGGCGATTATTTATATCGTGACTTAAGTCTACGCTTAGAATATCTTCCAGGAGAATCGATTGATAACACTGGTGGTTATATTATCTTTCGAAACTTGACTGCTATCCCTGCAACAATTGTTCCAGGTGCATTTTTAACTCAGCAAGACGGACAAAGTAATATAACATTTAGTTGTTTAGTCGTGTCGATATCCACTACTAAAGCATTAGTGTCTAGTACTAAAGGAACGTTTGATCCTAGTATTGCTATTGCTTTATCTTCTAGTGTTAGTACTAATATAGCTGCAAGTAATCTTGCAAGATTAATTATAGGTTCAAGTAGCTTTACTAGCGCTAGAATTTATAGACAAGCATCTAATAATACATATCTTAATGGTGGATCTTCATTACCACAAAATTATACTAGTGCGCTAGGTTATCATATTCCAAACATCACCACACAATTAAACTTTATAAGTAGTGCTCCCGCCATACCAATTTCATATACTGAAGGCGAAACAATATATCAAACAGCTAATGAGGCTGTTACTTCAGCTTCTAATGCTACTACTTTTTCTGCTAAAATTAGATTTATTTCAGCGAGTCAAGTTCAAGGTTTAGGCACTTATGGTGGTATTTTATTATATGATGTTGTAGGTACATTAAACGCAAGTTTAAAGCTGATCTCTACAACTGATGGTGTTGCAGCTACTGGAACGATTGCCGCAACGCATATACCAGCAAATGGAGCTTTAATAGCAGCAACTAATAATGAATTTGGAACAATTGTTGAATTTAATCAACCGTTAACGGTAGGTGATATTGTAAGTATTCAATATACAAACTTAGTAGATGCTGCATTAGAATTACAAGATGATATTGGTACAATTGAAGATCTTGGAACAAATACTGTTCAAGCAGGTTTTGGTTCAACTACAAGAAAAAGTCTTACGACAACTGATTTAGTTACCACATTAAATACATTACAAGATATGATTGGTGATGCTACATTACCAACCATTACAAATAATACTCATTTAGTTCCAGCCAATGTTATAACGATTAGTAATGCAACTAAAAGTATAATGGACTTTATTGGTGATAGCGATTTATCTGATGCTGCATTAGGTGCAACTGCAGATGCTCAATCTACTCTTACTGCAGCAATCACTTCTATAAAGGGTTTTATTGGTAGTACTGATATATCTGGCGTTACTTCTGGTGAAAAAATAACTGATTCAATTGCACGCCTTCATACTGAGATTGGTGATGTCACTGAGGCTAATCTTGGAACAGATGTTGGATCTCATGCAGATATTACTTCAAAGATTCTTGCAATTGATACACACTTAGGTAACTCTACACTAACTTCAAATGATAACGTAACACTGCTAGGAAGTCAAACAGTATCAGATACTCTTCAAAAGTTAATGACTGTAATTGGTGAAACTGTACAATGGAAAACTATTCCAAACACAACACAATCAACTGATGGTAATGCCCATGCTGATACAACTATCACGCTATCTGCAGCTAATCCTGCCATTAAAGCTGGTCAACTTGTTAGTGGTACCAACGTTGGTAGTGCTAGAACTGTAGTATCTATTAATGGTACAGCTCTAGTATTAAGTAGTAATCCTAGCGGCACAATTGGAGCAGATACAGTACTTACATTTTCAAATATAGTTGCTCCAACCCTAGTTGATGTCCTTGACTTTATTCATGATGAAATGGGTGATGTTAAAGCTTTAAGTGCAGCTAATCTCGGTAATGTTGCGGATAAGCCACGAGATATATCAACTGCAATTAATGCAATTAAATCTTTTATTGGTGTTGCAGATATTAGTGATATTGATAACGGAACTGATAATACAATCACATCAGCTCTTGATCAAATATACACAGACATTGGTGACGTAGGTGCATCAGGTGCAAACTTAACAGGTAGTGTATTTAATGCTAGTACTGATGATTTACAGAAAGCTATATTAGCACTTGGCGTTGCAGCTACAGGTGCTGTTGAATTAGATACTGCCTTTCATGCAAGTAATAGCGGTAGTTTAGCACATGCTGCTGGATATAGCGCAACAAACTTACACCAAGGTATCACAGAAATTCAAGGTGTCTTAGGTGATGTAACTGGTTTAAGTACTGACGCATTTGCACCTATCACATCAGTAAATCATCTAACAACTGCAGCGAGTGCTGCTAGTGCATCAATCACAGTAAATATTACTCCAGTCGCAAATTCTGCTGTTAATAGTGGAACATATAGCAAAGTTGATGTTGGTTATGTTGTTACTTTAATTACAGATGCTGCTGGTGGAGATGCTGTTGTTCCTGCTGATACTGTAGTCATTAAGAAAAATGCGAATGGTAATTTAATATTAAACAATGCAGTAACTCTTTCAATTGGTGATACACTTAAACTTTCAGAACCTGCAAATAGTTATGGCTTTAATGATGACAATATAGTTTCTGCTTTATTAGAACTTAAAGCAGCTTTGGTTGGTGGTACTGCGGATTTATCAGATAAGATTGCAACTCTTGATGATTCAGATGGCGCAGCTACAGACTTTGATTCAGGTAATATTGTAGATGCAATTCGTGAACTTCAAGATGATCTTGGACAACGAAGCTTAATTAGTTCTTCTATTAATGCTGCTAACGCAGGAACATTTAATAGTGATACATACACAGATGCAATTAATAGTATACTAACTGTTATTGGTTCAGAAAATATTAGTGGTATTCATGGAACTACTCATACACTAAGTCATACTATCAAGAAATTACATGATGAGCTTGGTGATGTAACAGCTAATGCAATGGGTACAACTGCATCTACTGTTGTGACAGCAATTA
>Ga0115008_10000863_pt1 | contig 23709 bp, 29 predicted proteins | sample FraStrMetagenome_FD_87164 | JGI IMG/M metagenome (GOLD analysis project Ga0115008, IMG submission 87164) | Marine eukaryotic phytoplankton communities from Arctic Ocean - Fram Strait ARC3M Metagenome | ecosystem: Environmental > Aquatic > Marine > Oceanic | place: Fram Strait | collected...
AATTTATTGATCTTTCGCATAAATTATGTTACTATAAAAGGGAACGATGGACGCGTTCATGCGGCTTGAAGAATCCGAAAGCTTCCAAGCGATGGATGAAATGGCAAGAGTTCTGGCGCCGGGAGGAAGTATACTACAGCTGACAGAAGAACCGCCTGAGACTCGCTTGGAAAGGTGGTTCAAGTGGTCTCAATCAACTAAGTATGAGGCAAAGATTCAACAAGAAGAAATTCTGGGCAAATTTGGATATATTGTGACGCTGTCTGAACGAGAGCAATAATTTTTTCTTTATTTCTGCAAGCTATTTTACAAGAGAATTAACAAATGTCGCTTCAGATAACAATGTCGGATCCTGAGAGCTCAGACCCGGAAGATATGGTTGCCTCCGACGATGAGGAAGTACCACCAGCCACATCTTTTGACATCGAAATTCAGGTCACTCAAATTTTCGAGTTTGATCGTTATTTTTTGAATATAGTTACTCTCCGATAAATACACAAAGCCGAAATTCGTCCGGGATTTTCCATCAGGCGAGAAGCTTACGTATGCTTATCTGGCGGAAACAGGCTTCGAGTGGCCCATGGTGTTCAGAAAGCCAGATGGTCTTGGTATGACGCTGCCGCCAAAAAATTTTACAGTCCGTGACGTCGAGCGCCTCATCGGGAGAAAGAGAATCGTTGATCTTATTGACTGTCGCAATCAACAGGTAGGATGCGAAATAAGGCGCTGAGGCTGACAGTTTCCAGGGGCTACAGATGACGTTTTCGAGATTCGTCCGTTATTTCGAACGAAGGACGAAAAGAAGAATATTGAATTTACTGTCTCTCGAATTCGGCGACACTGCCTTATCAGGTAAAGTATCGATTATCAAATTTTTACGAAAGAGAATTTCAGATTACGTAAGCAGACCTTCAATCGTCAATACGATTGACCACGTGACTCTTTGTTGGCCTGTGAGCAAGCGACCAGTTCCTGACGGCGAAATAGACCTAGCCTGGCCAAAAGTTCAGAAGTACTGCCTAGTTTCACCCGCAACATCATATACAGACTTTCACGTCGATTTTGGCGGTACAAGTGTCTGGTACCATGTTCATCGCGGAGAAAAGATATTTTGGTTCATCCCACCAAGTAAGAAGAATCAGGAGCTTTTCGAAAAATGGACCATGAGTGGAGCGCAGGATCAGATCTTTTTTGGCGAGAAGGTCGACGAGTGTCAAAGAATAAGAGTCCAAGCGGGAGAAACACTTTTCATACCTTCCGGGTGGATCCATGCGGTTTACACTCCAGTTGACTGTATCAATTTCGGAGGTAATTTTCTTCACGGGCTCTCGATGAAAATGCAAGTTCGTGTTGTTGAAATGGAAGAAAAACTAAAAGTCCCTAATCGCGAGAAGTTTCCACATTTCTGGCCTCTTATGTGGTACGTCTTGCACGCATACAGCCAAGTTGTAACAGCAAAGCATAAATTGGCACCATTGTAAGTAGCTTTTAATACTTAAATATCATGACGGAAAAATAAGAGAAATAAAAGGACTGAAAAAGCTCTATAAACGTCTCTCGATCATGTCCTCGTCAACCAAATATTGTCCGGCGAGCATCGATTCCGATAAAATTCTTGCATGTACTAAGGTAAAGGGACTGATTCTGACTCGAAATTTGATGTTTTTCAGAAAATATTGTCCGAGCACGCGACCGACATTCTTCCAAAGAATATTCTCATGCCTACAATAATCCACTACACGCACGAAGAACCCCCTGCCAAAATTCTTAAGATTGACATTCCAACGCCTAAGATATTGCCGAGTGTCATGGTTATTTTGCCATCAGAGGCGCAAAAGCTTAAACCGCTCCACCTTAAAGTTATTGGAGATAAGAAGAGCACCACGGCGAATAAAATTTCGCATAATTTTCCTGAAGTCATCTGGGGCAAGATTTTCTCGACACTTTGTACGAGAGATCGATCTAAGGTCGCACAGACCTGCAAGGCCTTCCATCGTTATGTCACTGCTAGATCACTCTGGCGTCATGTCGACTTTAGTCATTTGGACTCATTGACACCCTCAAGCCTAAAATGGCTTCTTCGTCGAGCGCCGGAATCTGTCTCGTTACCAAGGTGTTCGTCGTATCGTCAGACAGCATTCCTCCTTTCGAGGAGTCCCATGATGAGGAAGTTGATACTAAGAGGTGCTTCGTGGAGCGCAATATCTGCAATAAATACTGGACAAGTGAATAATGAAGTTCCAAAAAGATTCTAATGAATTTCTAGGCTCCTCCTCTTCGCTGCTTGGATCTATCATGGAGCGTTGTGACAGACGCAGCGATCGAGGAAATGACTAGCTGCCCAACTGGTAATCACAGAATGGGCACTCCATCGCCTTCTCACTCGCGCCTGATGAAACTTCAGGAACTCATCTTAGATGGTGCCGATATTTCTGATGATGCTATATTTCATTTGTCAAAGCTTCCCGAACTTAGATCTCTGTCAATGATGGCATGTGTTCGCCTTACCGCTGAAGGACTGGCTAAATTGGTTTCAGATGCATGTCAAGGGCCCCTTGACGGAAATTTAAATCTGCTCAATTGCTGTGGATTGCAAGGTAACCACATGTTTTCTACAAGTTTTTATAAAACGTTTATTCTAGCTGATGTCATGCCGGTGTTGCGCGAATTCATCTCAAAAGGAACAAAAACAATAATGCTGTCAGAAACACGCAATCTTCCAGCAACTGAGTACGATGAATTCCGCCATAAACTTGATCTTCCTTCGCGTGAGAAATGGGACATGCATGTGAAATTCCAGCCGGAGGAAATCCGAAGTTAGCGAGAATAATAATTTGTTTAATAATTGTTATGTTCGACCTTTCCGTTTCACTATTATGTTGCTGCTTCAAACAAAAACTGCCCCTTTAAATTTCCCAAATACTCATAAGTCTTCTCTGAGATTTTCCTAAAGTAAAGCTCCTTATAAAAAAAAAGAGTAGTTTCTTATTAAGATTTCATAATGGCAAGTACGAAACGAAGAATACAGAAGCTGTTAGTAAAATATTTAAAGAAAACAGGAAGGCACAATACACTCAAAGTACTTCTCCTCGATATTAAACAAAAAGATACAAAATCTTCGAAGATTTCGTTGAGTTTTGAGATCTGGAAGGCCCCGAAGATGATTAACCTCGAAGTGCCGAAAGATCCTGTCAGTAAAAAGAAGTCCAAAGACAAGAAAAAGATAGAGAAAAAGAAAGGTGACAATAATTCAAGTGTATTCTAGTTAAACATATTTAGTCTCGCCTGAGTTCAAATTGATGGCGACAAAATTTGGACTTCCTAAAGAACATCTAGAGTTTTTCTTTAACAATCGTGAATTTTTCCACTGGGAAATGAAGGAAAATCGCATAATCCATTGCAGTGAAGCTTACTGCAACTTCACCACAAAGCTCGAGAAAAATGGTCTTGTACAGCATATGGTTGACGTTCACAATTATAAAAATATTCCTTGTGGAGAAGAAGACTGCAAATTTGTTGCGTATTCCCATAAGTCAATAAAATCCCACTATTCCCGTTTTCATGGAACCGGAAATCGAGCACCGACAATCGACCCGAAATATTCCTGCAAATATAAAAGCTGCTCGTACCAGTGCAAAGATACCTACGGACTTGAATTGCATTCAAGGATTCACGAAAATCGACTTGTATCGTGCGCATTCTGCCCTTATCGCTCGACAACTTCCGAGAAGATGATAAGCCAGCATTTGCTTACACACTTTGACACTAAAAATATAAAATGCGAGTTATGCTCTTTGCTTTTTCGAACTCAAGATGCGCTTAACAGACATTGGATTCGAAATCATACGAAAGACTTTACGTGCTCATATTGTTCTACCTCCTTTCTAAACTTTACTCGCTTGCAACGACACACTACAACTTGTGCAGAACGATTGAAAAGACTTGAACGATGATGTTTCAAACGATAAAAACTGAATTTAAGTTTCGCTGAAATAATGGTTGACGAGCGTACCAATATTAACTCATTCCTTGAAAAATATCTAAGAAGGACTGGCAGAATACGTACTTTGATTGAGCTTGAAAAGGATCTTGACTTAGAGCGTTCTAGCGAAAGTAATACGGCTTCCAGTCGGCTTAGCTTCGCTATAATTAAGGCACCAGAAAGGCCAGAAATTAAGATACCATCGAAAACAAATAAGAAAAAAGGGGCTGTGAAAACAAGTAATCAAAGAGAGCAAGAACCAGGTATTGAGGCTGTCAATAAAATCAAAGACCCATACTAAGAATTCTAGCTGAGATTCCAAAGAGATTCCTGAAAATTGCGAAAAAATTCGGAAAAACTGACATCGTGACAGTTTCCACTGGGAGATGAAGGATAGGCAGTTACTGTACTGTCATGCTCGACGTTGTTCTCATACAACTGGAATTGGGCCGAATGCCCTTGTTGGCCACATGATTGATAAACACGATTATAAAGAAATATCATGTGTTGAACCTGAGTGCACATTTGTTGCTTATTCTCAAGAATCAATAAGAACTCATCTGGTTAAATTTCACGGAGATGGAAAGCGCCAACCAAAACTCTATGGCGATTTAAAATGTAAATTCAAAAGCTGTGTTTATATAACAGATAATTCCAACCATCTCAAACGACATCATGATGTTCATGAAAATAAGCATATGACATGTCCTTACTGTCCTTATCGTACAGTTCAGATTCCTATGATGCGCTTTCATTTTCTACTTCATTTTAATATCAGAAATCATCTCTGTGATTTGTGCGACAAGTGTTTCAAGAACACAACTGAATTGAACCAACACAAAATTCGAGATCATTACCGCGACTTTTATTGTAATAGTTGTCAGTCTCAGTTCGATAAAATTGGTACTCTTCGAAAACATACTAAAATTTATGAGCAAAGAAAAAAGGTCTTCACGAAATAACCAAACTCGCTTATTTGTAAATATAAATTATATTTAGAATGAAAAACCGCCTTACAAATCAGGCAGCAATCGATAATTTTGTGATGAAATATTTGGTTAAATCCGGAAGATTAAAAACATTACATGCTTTTGAAGAAAGTTTGGCCAAGAAACAACAAGCTACAAAGACACTTAGTTTTGTTATTGAAAGACCACCTAAACGAAAGCTACCCGATATTGAAGTTAATGCCAAAAAACCGAGTAAATGTATGAAGAAAGCTATAAAAGGTTCGAAACTCTATATAAGGCTCAAACTATTTTTTAATAGTTAATATTCCAAAAGCTTTTAAAAAGCTAGCGGAGAAAGTGGGCCTGCCGAAAGAACATCTTGCTTTTTTCTATGAAAATCGTGGATCATTTCATTGGGAAGTAAAAGCAGACCAAAAACTTCACTGCACTGGGAACAATTTGCACTGTAAATTTACTACCGACGTAAAATCAAAGGCACTCGTCCAGCACATGATTGACTCGCACGGATTCGGTGACTATCCTTGTGACAAAAACGAATGCAGCTACGTGGCTTATTCTGAAAATACTCTCCGTTATCATACTTCTAAATTTCATGGCATTGGCAAACGAGCAGCAAGTGTTGATAAACTCCATCGTTGCAAATTCTCGAGTTGCTCGTACATTTCTCCTACAACAAGTGCTCTTGAATCGCATCATCGTATTCACGAAAATCGACTTTTAATTTGTCAGTTTTGTAACGTCAGATCCGCAAAAGACACGCGTATGAAAATTCATCTGATGTCGCATTTTAATATAAAGCCTTATGTGTGCGATATATGTTCTTATCCATTCTCTTCGAACGCAGAACTGAGTAAGCACACGCGTTTCAGTCATTCTAGCGATTTCACGTGCTTTCATTGTCTTATCTCTTTAACCAGTATTGCCAGTTATCAAAAGCATGTTCGAACCTGTGAGACAAGATTGATGAAATTTTCGTAAAACAGTCTTTTTCACGATATTAATTTATACACATATTTATTAAGTATGATAAAGCTGGATCGAAAAAGACGAAAGCCGAAGCAAGATGAAGAAGAGGAAGAGCAGGAGAGAACAGAAGTCGATTTCACTTCAGATGATATCGTCGGAAAACTTGAAGGGTCTGCTAATGGAAGAAGGGGTGGATTAGGAATGGCTGAGAATTAAGTCAATGTCTATTGCTTGTCTAGAAAATCCACTGTGTGGTTTCCCTCTAGCTGCCACACTTACGTCAGATCTTGTTTTCCGAACGTAATCTGGAATTTGTATCGCTAGTTATACTATTTTTCTCAGCCAAGAGTAAGAAATCCGACGGAAATCGAATGGAGAACCGCTCGATAACTTAGAAATTCCAGCAGATGCCATAAGGAAAGGCCCTGCTATGCCGTCAGCAGATGTTCTAGCTGTACTTGCTCAGCGAGAAGTAGTTATTCCAGAGGCTGATACAGAACAAGATGATAAAAAAGCTGCTGATATAGGACAAGATACCAAATCAATAGCTTCAAAAGGTATGTTTAATCAAGAATTTTCAAAAAGAGTCATATTTTATTAGATTCCCTTGAAAAGGAACCGGCTCATCAATCATCAAATATGGATATTGCAGTCGCGAAAGCTGACTCAGAAAGATTTAAAGCTCCTGGACTTCCTGCTCCATCCTCAGATAATCCCATCTCAGACAAATCCCTTCCCACTCCTGCCCCGCATAAATCGAAAACGGCGGCTAAGGTAGCACCAACTTTTTCCTATCGTGAGCCTGTGTGGACCAGTGTGTGTGAAGAAGAATCATACAAACTGGAAGTCCTTAAAAGCGGAAAAATAATCGGTAAAACTGAACTTTAGCTAGTAATATAATCACCTCTTATTTCAGGAAAATATGACCTAAAAGGCAAAAGCTGCCATGTTCTCGGGAAATGGGAAACGTGCGATTTAAGACTTGAACATCCGTCGATATCTAGATATCACTGTATTCTGCAGTGGCATGGGCAAGATAAAACCTGGAAATTGCTTGACTATGGAAGTAGTAATGGTGTCAAACTAAACAAAATGAAACTTCGTCCTCATCAATATGTTCGCTGCACAGTTGGGTCTGTTCTGGAAATCGGAAATTCAACCCGGAAATATATTATGGTTGGACCCGTGGACGATCAATTTGAGGGAAGGGCAAATTATTTTTTAATTATTTATGTCTAGACCCGGCGTGACAAATGATACATTTTATTTTAATAGTTGAAAGATGTGAGCCTCTAATCAGGAGTCAAAAGAATCGGGATTCGAGCTGCGTGATCAATTCAAGAAGAAGCAAAGGAAGCTCGAGAAACGAATGCTTGGTGAAGAGGACTCAGACGAGGAAGAAAAGGACAAAGGGAAGTCAAAGGAAGAAGAAGGGGTAAACTGGGGATTTACGGAGGATGCCTGGGATGATGATGATGCGGATGACATTAACGCTTCCGTTGGGGGAGATGGAAAGACTCCATCATTTCTCAAAGTATTATTATTTTTGTTTACTTTTGTTGAATTCTTCTAGTCTGATCTTAATCCAAATGCATTCTACCACAAAGACCCGCTCAAAGCAATAAATCATTTCTTCACTTCTGATCTGATGGAGCCACCATGGGATTTTCAGCAAACACCAAAGGGAAAATGGATCTGCAAATTGGAGCTCCCAATAGGAGATGGAGCATCTGGAATAACAGTCGAAGCAGAAGGAGAAGGAAAACTTGGAGCCAAGACTCATTGCGCTTTGGAGGCGTGTATGATGCTTGATAGACATGGAATGTTCGATCAGAATGCAAAAGTAGAGTCATTGTTGCAACTTTCTCTTACGATATAATTTAGGCAAGAAGTAAAAGAGACAAGCTCGAGCAAAACGACTTCTACGACTCTGACGAAGACAATTTCTACGATCGCACAGGGGATCTCGAAAACAAACGAAAAAAACGTAAACTAGCAACAAACCGGAAGCAAGCAAAAGAAAAAGCTATTACATACGATGAAATCATGCAAAACCTTAATAAAACTCAAGCTGAATATGATTCACTTATTCGTAAAATTGAGCGAGGTAAATGTAAAACTTTTGAGTAAATCTGCAATTTAAATCAAGATCGGCAGCAAAGAGAACAGTTTAAAGCATCTGATGATCCCCTTGAGGCTTTTATGAAGACCGTCAAATCTGGAGGAGCTCTTGATAGCATGACTAGATCTAAAATGCATAGGAGGAAAGCAGAGTTATTCAAGGTTTGAAGACAACTTTTTCGATCGATTTAGAGTTTGGATACAACAGTCATTTTAAATGACTGATTCAGGATCTGGCGCACTGGAAAAGGCTGGCGACAGCAGCAGCACCAGCTGCGCTACCGGATATTCTGAAACCAACATCACTGACCTCTGGCCCTCGTAAAGGAATGTCTTTGATGAAGGGACGTGTAAAATCAAGCGGCTCGATGATGGCGAAACCAAAGATACCTCCTTCAAAGAAACCAACAATTCAGTCAAATCCAGTAAAAGATGTTGTAGAAAATGACTCTGACGAGGAAGAAAAACCCAAAGATTTAACAGAGAAAAAAAATGTCGATCGAAAAATAATTAAACTGTTTGACGTTGATTCCGAAAAACCTACCAAAACAACTAGCCAAGACGACTCCACTGCCAATAAAGTCCTAGAAGTTCCAAAAAGTAACCAAAAGCGAAAAATTGCCGGTACACTCAGTGGTATCACGAAAACGAAATTTAATGCTGAGTATGCTGTATCAGGAAGGGTACAATTGTCGAAATTTTTACTTTTTCATTTTATAATTAAATAAAATAATAATTATGATCCCGGAAAAGGTGATAAGGATTCCATCGAGTTGGACGTCAAACGAAAGAAGAACGACAAAAAATTAAGCCAGTCAAGTAGACAGTTTGACGTCAACTACGAGGATGACGAGATGGTTTCTACCTGGGTTCCTCCTGAAAGTAAGTCTTTTACCATGCTTGTTAGCAATTTTCATTAACAATCTTTTTAGATCAATCAGGTGACGGCTCGACAGCATTGAATAAGAAATTGGGATATTGAAGTGTCAAAGAAGATGTGGGTTCTTTGAAAGGCTCGCTTATCTTCTAAATGAGCCATCTCGCTGACCAACTTTTTTCTGCCATAGGTTGACTCACAACACACTCACTGTATTTCGATCAAAGAACTTTGCTCCAAATTTTCATCAATTTCTTGATGTCAGTAAGGAGCAAAGCTGCTATCAGATCGACTGCATCGTTCAAGGCCTATGTTTCGAAGCTTTTTTCGTGTGATTAAAATTTCTTATTCTAAAGAAGACATTCAGTTTATGGTTTCAGAGTTTCAAAATTAGACTGTTACAGTAGATTCTTCATTAAAATGGGGAATGCGGTGAAAAAATCAAGTCAGCAGATGGGACCATCGATTGTTGCTGCATCGCCTTTAAAGCACACGAAAATGTCCATTTCACAGAATATCGCTGAGCTCTCGTCGAAGCGTGTCTTCATGGATTTTAAGATTGGTAATCATGTTCCTGTGAGAATAAACATGTACTTGTATGATAAGGTAGTCCAGTGCTGTCTTCTTTTCGATTTGTTTTAATTAGGTTGTACCGAATACTGCTGAAAACTTCCGACAGCTTTGCACGGGTGATGCCGGTTATACATATAAGACAAGTGATTCGAATGAATATCAAATTAATCTCGGAGTTAATTTGGCAAATTGACGTAATAAATGAACGTTGTGAATCATCTTTTCGGGAACTAAAGTGGAAGATGTCGATTTCCAGAAATTAATTCTTTGCGGAGACGTTTCAGGGTGTCACGATCCGATATCTATCTACGGTGGCGACTTTCCGGACGAAAATTTGGAAATTCCGGTCGACAAAAGAGGGCTCTTGATCATGGCAAACAGAGGAGAGCCTGACACGAACGGATGCATGTTCTTTATAACTCTCAATAAGGTGGCCTTGGTTTATTAATAGAATGTTAATTTTCAGCTCGATGAATTATCTGGTAGATTTGTTGTTTTTGGAGAGTGCCAGACGGGCGACAAAATTTTGGACCAGATGGACATGTCGAGAATGCCTGGAACACTCTATCCTGCTGATATTAAAATTGTTGACTGTGGCGAGATAAAGCCTCTAAATATTGATGAGCTTCTTAAAAAACGTGGTCCTGCATGACATGTCTTTCATTAAAAATATTTATTAAATAAAAGGTTTCAAATTGAAGCGTTCATAAATGACTTATTTTTTTGTATTTTTATTTAAACAATTGATCTATAATAATCACAAATTAGCAGGATTATGTGGAGAAAGATCGTCCTTGTTGATTCATCATGTTTGTTGGCTCAAACGGCATCGTAAAGCTGTTGAAAACCTGCTCGGAATTCGATTCAATGGTCGGCATTGAAGATGTTGACAGTGACGTTGGCATCAATTGAAAAGGAGAATCCAAGTAGGGCTCGAAATGAGGAGCCATCTGACCGTTTGCGGCTACTTTTAGTTGTTCCTGAAGAAACGCATTTTGCGCCAGAAGAGCCCGATTTTCCTCAAATAACTGTTGATTTTCACGGCTTAGTCGCAAATTGCTAGCTTCAAGAGTTTCTGCTCTCACAGCTCGCTTTTGACGGCATCTTGCGGCTGCAGAGCGATTACGTTCTCTTCTTTGATTTCGTTTCATCAGTTCAACGGGGCTTATTTCATCGTCTCCGATGGCAGGATCTCGGCCTGGACGTTTCTTTTTCTTTATCTGATTGTTTTTAGTATCCCGATGAGGGCTTGAAGGCTTGCTTGAAGTTGGAGTTATTGGTTCAACTTTCATCACTTGCTCGTGAACGGTCGGAAGGAAATTTCCCGTGTAATTAAACATGTTCTGAGTCGTGCTGAAGAGCTCCGAGGTAAAAGAAGTTTGCAAATGATTGCCGAAGTGTGCTGGCTGCATATTTGTTGTACAAGAATATGTCATTTCTATTTGGTCTGCAAGTATTCTACTGATTTGATAAAGCTTAAATTTTCCTCAATTTATAGCATCGGAAGAGCTTGAGAATGCAGAAAGAGGGGGCGTTCGCACATACAATCCGTAAAGCGCCATCTTGCGATCGTACGACATATCTAATGTCTAACAGAATTCCGAACAACATGCACAAAACTAATTGATCGATTGTGGTTTTAACTGTATTTAAAATAAGTAAAAAAGAATGTGAAGTATTTTATGCAGGAGCATTTTATGTAGGTTAGGAAAAAGGCTGTGTGTGAGTGAAGTAATGTGGTGATTAATATTCGGTGGCAGCAGAGAAGAAATGATGGAAGAATTATTGATTATTCTAAATGTATGTATCTAAAGCAGTACCACTTCTTCGAGACCATCACGAAGATCATCATACCCATTTCTCTGAAAAGGATTTTTAAAGAGGATCATGATTAAAATTGCATACGCAGGGATGAAGAGTCGACGAAAAGAGCTCAGGTGCTGTACGGACGTAGATAAGAAAGTCAGGAAGTCCAGGCTCGATCGCATTGTTGGCTATAACAGTTGTGCCTAAATATTCGTATTTATTTTAATAGTATTAACGCCTTAACCTTTTCCAATAAGTCCGGTTTTCTGAAGCTTGATAAATGTAGGAAGATATTCTTCGGTCTTCACATCAAGAAGTACAAGGTCGAGCTGTCCATCATGAAGATCTCTAATTGTTGAAACAGCTGATCGTGGTTCGTCGTTGATAAACTGGCAGTTGGATAGTCCTGCTTTTCTATCATATTATGTAAGAATACAGATGTATGACACGCTTAGAGTTTCCTTACCGGAAAATTTCCGAAGAAATGTCGGAAAACTCGGAATCCTCCTCAACGGAGTACATCTTTGAGTTATTTCGAAGTGTTGACCCGAGAAGCACGGTCATATAACCAGCATAGGAACCGAATTCAGCGACATTAAGAGCACCCGATTTGTTTTGCGTGACTTTTTCAATAATGGAGCGAGTGATTTTCGACTTTTCTGGGCCGTAACTGGGATGCCATTCGACTGTCGCACCAAAATCATCCATTTTATTAAGTACTTTTTGTGGGTCAGTCGCTTTTTGAGCTAAAATCAAGATTTATAGAAGGTTGGAGAAAAACTCAAACCGTCAAGGTATTTTTTGATACGTTGAGGCTGACTTTGGCCAGTAATATAATTTCGGAAACGAAGTTGATGGACTTTTCCAGGAATTGGAAAGTAGTAATTTCCCTAAAATATTCTATGAGCCTGTTTTTCCAGAGCCCAAAATCAAGACGTTGACCTACTTTGAGAAACCAGGATTTAAATGTGTGCAGGATCAGATGCTGCACAATCGTGTAAAGAATGAATCCAGCCTTAAAGTTAAGTTAAAAAGTAGTACAGATGTATGTACGGGTGATCTACGACACTTTGCGCTCTAAAGACTTCCAAATAAGAACATAAAAAGTGCGGAACTACGCTTATTTTCCAGTTCACAATCTCAAGATGGAGATATTTGGTCTAGGATAAAGCGTGCTCAACACAGTATGTTTGTAGGATAGCTTAGATAAAAAACTGAATCCTTTGCCTTTCTAAGCTTAAGACCCTGTCCACACAGTGATGAATTCGTTCTTTAGCATAAATTACGGCATAAATTAAAAGAAAAACCCCTCTAACAGACAAAAAGAATATTTCAAATTTAAAATTGGAAAAGAGAATCTGATATCACAACAACGTCATATTCATATAACAATGAATTTTTAATTCAACAAAGCAAAACTAAGTTAACTAACCATACAAAGAAGAATAACATCGTTAGCTGACTTCGGGGTCAAAATTTGATAAACTTTCTCTTTCAAATTCGAGTCACCCATATTTCAAGGTGTAAAAAATCTCCCGAAATACTATCCGAAAATATGACCAGCTCTGGAATGTTCCCGCTATTCTCAGTGTGCCCAATCGATCCTATTCTTTCGCATCGCGGCCCAATCAGCGCGAGTGAAGATTCATCGTTCGCTTCTTACGAAAGTATTGCGAGATCTCATTATGGTGCGCCAAAGAAAAAATTTAAAGCTCGACAGAAACAAAATTGATAAAAAGGATGAAAAGAAGACAGAGAAAGAAGTAAAAGTTTCAAATGCATTCAGCTGGAATGCGCTTGAGCATGCGAAATTTAAACTTCAGGTATATATATTTAAATAGATAACATATTTATTTAAAGCACAGCAAACAGTTAAATTTTTATCGAATGTCTCAGACTTTTCCTTGCTTTTTCATGAGCTTGTATCGTTTTTTCATTTCCTCCCTCAGTTTCGCTAGATCTTTGCTGATTTTCTCTGCAGATTGGTGAGCTAATTTCGCTTCCTTAGCTTTTTTGTCTTCTTGGATTCTTGCTTTTTCAATCTTTTCTGCGAGTGCTTGCTCTGCACGTCGCTTTCGTTCGGCACTAGAATCGTGTAAACACGAGTTTATTGTTGACATGCTTACCTTGAAAGAATTTCGATTGATCTTCTGAGAAGCTGGTCACCTTTCATCATCGTAAGGAATTTTTCATGTGTAATTGAAGACTTTCGTCTGCCCAAGAACTTCTGGGAATACTTCCCTCCCTTATTAATCATTTATTTTTATTGAGTTACCAAAATTACCTTCTGAGCTTTTGCTTTTTTAGTTTGGCTGGCTTGCTTGCGCGCCTTGGCTCCTTTTTTGCTTGCCCGGCTGCGACTCATTCTTCCTTAAAACTAATTAATATTCTTTAATGTTTCTTTATAAACAACCTTGTTCTAGAATCGGCTCTAATTGCATTTTAGGAGCTTCCAAAGGGGATCGCAACGCAGCCAGCCGTTTTCGTCCCGCAGAAAGAGATCGAGCTTGTTCGCGCAAAAGCTCAGCATGCGCACTACGAAGCGCTTGTTCAGAACAAAAAGTCAACAGCATACTCCTCAGTTGTCAAGCCTTCTCCAGTCAAAGAAACACTAGATGCCATCGGACCCTTTTTAACGATTCTTGTTTCCATGCTCTGTGTGTTTATCCTCTGTGAATACTTTTTGCGCAATATTTTTCATGAGATGATAATGCGTTTCGCAGTTGGTCTTGTTTTTGGATCTATTCTAGCCTGCGTTGAGCTTTACTTCATCCTCAAAAAGTTTACATGATCATTAATAGTATCAAATTACTAATTTGCCTTTTTTGATAAATATTTTTTGAAATCAACAAAGAGAATTTTCCGGTCAACCTTCAGAAATCTGTCATTTTATTATCTGATTCTTCATTCCGTCCTATAAATTGTTTAGTATACTGTATACAACATTAGAAACATGTACTGACAGTACTACTGTAATTAGATAAAAACAGCTTTTACTTTTTAAGATGCTGAAAGATGGGAAACAAAGGTAGCAAGATCCACCTCGAAACAGCGCAGAAAACCGGAGTCTGCACAATCGCAAACTTGAAGCTGGAAGAAATCCCGCCTGAGATCTTCAAAATCTCAATGCTCCGGACTTTAGATGCGTCGAACAACCGCCTTGCTCGATGGCCAAGCGGCATTGAACGCATGGGAATGATGATGATGCTCAAAATCGGCAATAATAGATTGACTGTCATCAACGTCAGCATGGTTTGATGCGCTTTACTTTTTTCGCTCTTGTTTATTTGAACGTCTAGCTTCCCAAATTGGAGACATTGCTCGCGTCCAATAACATACTGACGAGGATTCCAGACCTGTCGCAATGTAAAAATTTAAAAACGGTAAGAGAATAATTAAATAATTATTTTTTACCTCTTATTATTTAATTTCAGCTCGACCTTTCAAATAACCATATAAAACGACTTTCTTCATGTATATACGCCTTACCTCAACTCGACGCGCTCAATCTCGAGAAAAATAAAATTTCGGAGATTGAAGAGAACGGCATTGAAAATCTCAAATGCATTGAAATCAACCTAAATCAGAATCAGATCGGGAAGCTTCCTTCTGGCTTGAAAAAATGTATGTTTCCGTTTTACGATTTTATTTTTATGTTATTCTTTGAAGGTGAACGATTAAAAGTTCTGAGAGTGGAAGAAAACTGCCTCGCTACGATTCCGTCTGATATTCTTCAAGAGTCGAAAATATCTGTTATTTCCGCAGATGGTAATATGTTTACTGAAAAGGAATTGCAGGTAGCTTATTTTTGTATTTCTCAGTTTTATTATTTTTTTAGAATATGAACGGCTACGAAGAATTCTCAAAACGTTACACAGCTTCAAAACAGAAAGCAGAGTAGTTCCATGGCTCTAAATGAAAAAGAGTCAACACAAGCAGTCTAAAAATTCATGTTTCTGTTCAGTTTCAATTACAAAACTCGCTCTTTAAAGCTCGCAGTGTTTAGAAATCCGAGTCGGTAAGATGTCTCGCGCTGCTGGTGCAATTCGAGTTGTCCGTTCTAGAGTCAGACCTCTCGCGCCTACGAGAGCTCCACTGACATTCACACCGGCTGCTATTGATCGTTTGAAGGTATGATGGTCCCTACACACACTTTCTAATAATCTCAAGACTTTGGCGAATGATGAGCCTAACAACAACCCCGTGTTTCGTATTGGACTCCGTACAAAGGGCTGCAACGGAATGGCATATACTTTAGAGCACGCAGAAATTGAAAGCAAAAAGAAGTTTGAAGAAACCGTGAGTGCAGAAAAATCAAAAAAACACTTTTCATACTTTTCAGGTGTCCGAAGACGGCGTGACCGTTATCATCGACATGAAAGCACAAATGACCCTTCTCGGTACAGAAATGGACTACTCTTCAAATAAATTGGAAGAGGGCTTCATATTCAGGTTTCCTAAACGACCACGATGGATCATTAAACTCTTTCTAGCAACCCGAACATAAAAGGCACCTGTGGCTGCGGCGAATCGTTCAATATATAATCCAACTTGATCATAGTTCCGTACCTCTTTCTTCGGTACCCGTTTCTCTACCTTTATCCAGCTGATTGATAACACCAAATGTCTAAGCAAAAATATAAAAACAACTGGAAATTCTCGTTTTGTTTTACAAGTTCTATTTATTTCTCTCATTTGAGCAATTTTCAAAAAATTATTGAAGAAGCGTGATAATAGTCGTCATTGATTATTTTAGATGTTCAGTAGGATAAAGGAAGCAGCACAAGAAGCTAAAAATAAACTTGAGCAGAATTTATCTATTGATAATGAAGGTAACTGTCAAATGATTGTATCTGGACTTTTGGAAGGTCAACCTACGACGGGTTATTCAGGTCAAGGCGACTTTCAATGTCCAGTCTGTCGAAAACGGTTCTCGGACCCCGAATTGCTGATCCAGCATCACTCCACTCACGATGGAGACAACTTTGCTTCAACACCAACAGTGGACGCCGCCCCAGTATCACGTCCAGTAGCAAACAGTCCCTCACATGCCGAAAACAACCTCATCAACGAAATCAAAGAGTTAAAAGCTCAACTTCTTCAAAAGGAACATGGTCGAAAACCAAATGTGAACATTATCTCTTAGAAATTCTTTTCAATCAATCACAGAAAGACCTCGAAGTCAATTTTACAGAACTTGAAACGATGACAAGACAACTAGAAAAGGAAGTCGCCGAACGAGATATTTTAGCCACTGAGCTCACTGCCAAAAATACCAATCTTCTTCGCGAATTAGACGAGAGAAGCTCTGATATATCAGCCAAACTGATGCTTGAACGAGAGCTTACTGAGAAACTTGTTAGCTTACAGGAGTCTCTCAAACATTCAGAAGACAAACTTCGATCAAACAAGGAGCTCTCAGACGACTTACAATCAAAAGTTCTATCCCTTGAAGCCACTGTTTCTGAACAAACCACCGCCTTGGAAGAAAAAATTGACAAAAACGAACTTGATCTTTCGAAGATTGAAGAGCTCGAACTTTCGCTTACTCAAAAGCATCAAGAATTAGAAGAAAGTGCCAAGAAGAATCAATTTATGCAAGAGAAACTTGAATCAATTGAGAGCACTCTTTCAAAAGGTATATACAACCCCCTTAAGTTCTTTTTAGAATATATCGTGTCTATTTAGATGACTCTGAATTAAAAAAAGCAACAGCTCAAGCAGAAGAAAAATATCTTGAAGCTAGTAATCGTTTGGCGAATTGTTTGAATGAAAATAAAGACTTGAAGAGAGATCTGTCAACAATGTGCAGGCGCGGATAATTAGTTTTCACGTGTTTGGTCTTCTTTTTTCTCCGTGGAAATTTTCTTTGTCGGAATAACGTTGAAATAAATGAGAAAGATGATATTAAGGACAAATAGGGTGATCGCTGAAAAACTGGTGGGTGAAGCTCTTTATGAATTAGCTTACAAATGCTCATGGTTGTGATTCGCAGAGTATCATGCTCAGGCGTAGCTTCCGGTCCCAGGACATGCTGAAAAATTCTTGAGATATTATAGACCCTTTTTTAATCTTACTGAGCTTCTTCCTGCAATACCGTCTTTTTCGTGACCAAGTTGCAGCTTTTGGTCCAAAAAGAAACGAATCTGATCATGAAAGTAGGTCAACATTCTTAACATGCCATTTTACATTTACTTAGAAAACATATGTTCGATTATTAACAGGAAAATCGGCGAGTTTACTCATGGAGTTTCTTCTTCGTCTTCAGTTATTTCTTCACAAAAACTAAGATCATGAGAATCATTTGAAGTCGATTCTGGCTTGCAGCAATGAATCTTTTTTCGGTTACAGATTCATTCAAGGAAATACTTATAAAATGAAATCGACAACCGTACGTAAAATCCAAATGAAAGGATGATCAGCAGCAGCCAAGAGACTGAACAACTTTAATAAATAAATTATTTAATCTAACTCGATTCTCTTACTGCTTGTGAAGGTGATCATTCTTATCCGCTCGGCCGCAAGTTCTGAAATTTCTTCACCATCATATTGAGCGTTATCCGACAGATCTGCTGCATCTTTTTTCAGGTTGAAGTATTAATTCTATTAAAACGAAATGATTCTTTCAACCTGGCTTTCGGATGGGGCGTCATCTTGAGGCAGAAACCCAAAAATACTTGTTGCAAACAAGCAGAGAGATAAGAAAGTTCTAGAAACAATCTGTTTATCCGCAAACAAGACAGCGGGATGACCTGCAGAAGGAAAAAGTCGAACTTGAGTTAAAAACGGCTGAGCTTGAAGACTTCCGAGAAGGCTTGGAGAATTCAAATGCAAAATTTTTGAAGCACATTGAAAGCCTCGAGAGCCAAAATGAAGAGTCGATATCAGAAATATCGGAGCTACGAGAGGAATGTGAAGCATTCAAAAACGACTATAAAACGACAACCAAAAAGCTCGACGCGGCGGAAGAGAAGATGAAGATTCTGACTCAAAACGTTGGAAGCTCTCAGCAACATATCGCCGAATTGCAAAAGAGAGTTACTGAGCTTAATACAAGCTGTTCAGATTCCGAAAAGGTATTGTTTCGAGTCTGCGAAAATAATGCAAGCGCTTTTCAGCTCGTGCAAGAAATGATGAATGAACGCGAAAAACTTGAAAAGCAAATGGAGCTTTTTGAGCAAGATGTTCGTTCTCTAACCGAAACGAATAAAGAGCTTCAAACTGATAAAGAAAGCATCACCAATTCGTTGGAACAACACATTGAGCAGATTGCAGCTTCTCAAAAAGAAGCCGGGATGTGGGCTGAAAGTTTAGTAGCCAAAGATGACGAGATATCAGAGCTCAAAGAAACTCTTCAGAAGTCGACGCATGAAATGGCAAAGGAAAGGGTTCTAGAATTATGAATATGTTCTCCGCTCTGCATATTGATCTGGCAGTTTACAAGGTTGGGATGAGTTACATATTGCTTGTTAATATATTTTCATACAAGAGAGTTTTTTATTCCGAGGATATTCACGATGTGCTTCTGTGTGAATAAATGGAAATCAAGGCAAATAAAACCGTACTTGGTCATGATAAGAGAGGAAAGTTATGACAAGCTTTAAGTACGACTAGAACCTTTTATAGAAAGATCAGAAAATTGCTGATATGGAAGAGAAATCGTCTAGTCTGTCAAAATCTTTAAAATCAACGAAACAAACAGCGCGAGAAGCGGAAACAGAACTTGCTCGGCTTCTTGCAGAGAAAGAATCATGGCTTAAAACACGTGACACACTGTTAAGTCAGTCTGAAAAGCTAACAGCAACAGTCACCGAGCTGAAAAGAAAATCATCGCTTGCGCATGAAACGGAACAAAAGTTGAAAATGGAAAAGTCGAGGGCCGAAAAATCATTGGAAAACAGTTTTCAGAAAGAAAATGAGACGCATGAAGAGTTCCTTCTTGTTAGCGAAAAACTTCAGCGGACACAAAAAGATCTTGCGAACGGTATTAAAAAATTCGAAATGGAAACAATTGTTTTAACAAGATTTTCCTAGCTGAGGAGCAAATCGAGTCATTAGAGACGCAGCTAGAAAGCTCGTGCATGACTCGAGATGATCTGACCACTCAACTATCTGATACTGAGCTGAAATTCAAGAAATTCAAAATTGAGTATAAAAAGATGGAAGAGTCTCAAACTGAATTCGCATCTGAAATATATCATCTTACTGAGGAAAAAAGCGTATTGAAACTGAAATACGACGAAAATGCAAAGGCTCTGTCATACTCGAAAACTGCCTTGTCAGAATTGGGTGCAAAACATGCAGAGCTTCAGGTAAACCTCTTCTCTGATATTCTCATTTATTAGGATAAGCTTTTCGGCAATTTACGCCATCGTCAGTGCAAAATGAGAATATTTTGACCGCGTCAACCCCGAAATAACTTTTCTCTGATCATTAGCTAAATTGGGATTTAAGGTGCAATGGTATGCTGAAAAATCAGTAAGATGGGAAGTTGACGAGGAAGTGTCGAATTGCCGAAGATGCTCTGCAGAATTTTCACTTTTAGTTCGAAGACATCATTGTCGAAAATGCGGGTAAAACTTCATTATGAAAACGTATATACATCTATGATATTTTCTGTTGATCAATGAGCTCTTTCTTATCTTGTTCAGTGTCATTTTCTGCTGGCAATGCAGTAATTTCACGATCATGATGCCGTCGAGCGATAAACCTCAGCGAGTTTGCGAAGCCTGTTCAAAAAGCTGATTGAGTAACTCTTCGAAGATATCGGACAAACGAGCATAATCTGTTGCAATATTAACAGCTAAATACCGATAAATTTTTGTTTTCTCTTTGCTTCTGTAAGTGTGCACACCTCATTTCACTCATCTCTCCGTACCAAGTACCTGCTTCTTCCAGTCATGATAATAAACGGATAATATATTATTTAAATTAAATAGTTATGAGAAACTGAGTGATCACAGTGTCTCATTATTTGACTTCATTTTGTTGGGTAGCAAAACTAAAACGAACGCAATTGAAGAATGCTGTCTATTTCCAAAAGATTCGCAAGTTCTATTTTCCGAATCGAGTTGTCAAATCCGCCTGCAAATCTTCTAAACCGGGCGACTTTCCAGGAAATCGTGATAAATCTCTAAGATAAAAATATATTATATAGACCAGAGATGGAAATCCCCTCAAATTTCTTCACGGCAACGGCACGGCACCGTCGAAATTTTGGTGCCGCGGCACGGCACGGCACAGCACGGCAGAGATTTTTTATCGCTGTGCCGCGGCACATTTTCTCGCTTTTTAGTTTCTTTTTACGGACTAAACAAGATTTAACAGGGCGCGGCAAAGCACGTGCCGTACCGTGCCGTGCCGCGTGCCGGTGCCGTGCCGCGATGGATTTCCATCTCTGATATAGACAATATTATATAACACTATTGAAGAAAATATCAGAAAGTGTAGATCTCATCGACGGCTCTCCCGAAATCGGTATAGCGAAAAATCCAATTTATTTACTAAAATCGACATTCTTAGAAGGAGCAGTTCTATGCTCAAGTGTTGCAAATGTATTTACTGCGGGTCTCGACCTTGAAGAATTTTACCAACCGGTTGCAAGTGATTTGCACGATTATTGGGTTTTAGGTTGTTATATATTTTTATAGACTAAATAAGAAAACTCATCAAATTTAGTCCAGCTAACAACGGCAAAGCTTTATGGAATGAAAAAGCCTTTAGCTGTGGAAATTGAAGACACAGCTATTCTCGCAGGATGCATGCTCGCCTTGGTTGGGGATCATAGGATCATGCGAGATTCTTCACATGCTGTTATCGGACTTAACGAGACATTGTATAATTTCGCTTGCCCTCCATGGCTGTGCCAGCTTCTCGTCGACATCATAGGAAGAAAAGACGCTGAGAAGGCGCTGATCGAGGGACAAGTGTTTTCCCCTATGGAAGCTCTGGTATTTGAACTGAACTAACTAGAGTTAAATAAGAAGACAAATTTCAGAACATCGGTTTGGTCGACATAGTCTCGGATGACGTAGAAAAAGCGTCAAAAGAGTATTTCGAAAGACTGTCAGCGATCCCACTCGATGCGAGAATGAGAACAAAAAATGCACTGAGGGAAGAAATGACAAGAAAGATCATGGAAAAGGCTGCTCGGGATGGAGATAAATTTGTTGAGCACGTCATGAAACCGGCAACTCAAGTTAGGGTCAATTGTATATATATGTTACATATGATATGTATGATAAAGTTGTTTTACACAAAACAAGCTTTTCCGTGATGAGACCCTTTTCATAGATGCAGTTGAAAAGGCCCTGGCTGCAAGACGATAAGCTAAAATTTCACGAAATTCTACCTGTGCAATCATAGATGAGGATTTTGAAATAAAAATAAATTTATAATAACTGAATCTTCTCGTTTTTAAACAATAGATTAATCCGCTCAAATTTAACGCCCCGTTATTTATTGCATCAATGAACAAAAAGTTTTTTCCATCAATTGGTGAGAACAAGGCAGGGAAAGCAGTCAAAGTACGACATACAATTTCAGAAATGAGATTAAATGTGTTCAATCTTATGTAGACTGTACAAAATAGGAGAAGATAAAGCAGAAATATGAATTTTAAATTGATGTCTTCGTTCGAAATGCGCTAAGTATACAGGCTTTCGTGGGATGTCGAGGTATAATCGTCAGACGGTAGGCATTACTGATTCGGGAAAAGAGATTGTCGGAGTGAATGGTTGAGTAAAGTCGTGCAAGTCTTGTTTCCTTGCTCTTACAGGGATGTCGTTTGCTGCAAACGGTTTGCTAGTAATCAAAACTTTTATGTGATTTGACATTGACTCGTCTTTGATATTTGAACGAGAAGTTCAGCATTTGACCAAACCAATATATATATCAATGATACGTATCATTGATACCGTATCAATCCCCAGGCTTTTCAGCACTGATTCCGACCGAGTAAATCCGCCCTGACTTGTTTCCTAAATGAGTTTTTTGCCACTAATTACTCTTTACCCTTTTTAAAGCAATATTGTTGATCTCGTTTTTTTTATTTTCTCTAACCTTCAGAAAGATTGAAGACGGCAGATTTTTTGAAAGAGGATGAGCTCTGAGAAATCCTATTTGTGGAGTCATAAAAGACTCAAGGAAGACAGTTCCTCTTCAGATGATAATTTGAGGTAAAAGAAAAATATATCGCAGGTAATAAATAGCTTTTTGTAACGCAAACTAATTCTTTAAATCCTGATAACTATAAATACTTAACGTTTAAGTTCAACCGAGACGATGATCGGTCCGAGCAACGAGGAGAAACAAGGGTCTTCTGAGGTGCTCCATAATAAGAGAGAAGTGTAAATATAAGTTAAGTTTGACGATGTATACACTGGGTTTAAAAAGTTTGCAGAAGTAGTAGGACCTCAAGGATTGAGGTAGAACTTTTTGAAATCATGGTAGAATACGTATTCCAAGGTACATTGTCAACAAGGAGATTCATCAGTATCGCCGTATAATTTGGGCGATCGCTTTCGTCTGCGGACTTTCTTTCTCCGTGAACATGATTTACAAGAACACGATTAGATTTTACAGCTATCCAACAATGATCAAGCCGGTTGAAGGGGTTCATGCTGATTTTCCAAAAGTATTAGAAAATCAGATCTTTAGATTCAGTACATCTAGGTCACAATATGTCTCAATTCAATGCATTCCCGTCAATCTCTCGAATCAAATTACCCGGGCTTAGGTACTTGAATAAAAAAAATTAGTCTGAAAAATCGCCCTTATAAAGAAAAAATATTCTAGGTGATATTCTTCCAATCTACTACGGCCAGGCAGATCCTTCTGATCAAATCTACGAGCGGATCAACATGACATATCTGGATTCACTTGATATGCTCGATGTTATGACCGATACGATCCCTTCATATTATATACAAGTGAGACTTTCTTAAAATTTGCCCATAATGATGGTAGGCCTGCATGTTTCAAAAACGAGACTGCACTAATGACTGGCGGCTTGTGCTGACAATGTATGGATATTGCCTTCAACTAACTCCAGGATCGCACTCTAAGAATGAACATAATAAGTAAGATATACTAATTCTTAAGACACTGATCAAATACAGTTCTGACGACAACAATAATGGAGGACGAACCGCCTCGCTGTCTCTCGTCATGTCGTTCAATAAGGTAGTAATCACTCCACAGCTAAAGCTAATCCACCTTCACGACCTGGGGTCGGCAACCCATCTTTCAAACAAAAGATGGGTTATGGAAAGGTGGGTTTTTCAAAACAGGGGAAAGATGGGAATGATGGGAAAGATGGGTTTTAAAGATGGGAAAGATGGGTTTTTCGAAAGATGGGAAAGATGGGTTCCAAAGATGGGAAAGATGGGTTTCAAAATACCGAAAGATGGGAA